>Ga0209958_1000638_pt1 | contig 49346 bp, 34 predicted proteins | sample ThiBio_inoc_plan_FD_183942 | JGI IMG/M metagenome (GOLD analysis project Ga0209958, IMG submission 183942) | Wastewater bioreactor microbial communities from Cape Town, South Africa - Thiocy_inoc_plan (SPAdes) | ecosystem: Engineered > Bioremediation > Thiocyanate > Unclassified | place: South...
GGCCGCGCCCCAGGCGTCGCCCCCGCCGGCGACGCCCGCCCCCCCCGGCCGGCCCGAGTACGAGTTCAACGACGCCGAGGACCGGATCATCCAGGATCTCGGCTCGAAGATGAGCTTCGTCGGCCTGTTCATGGTCGGGATGGGGCTCTGCTTCGCGGTCTCGGCCATCCAGCGCTGGTCTCGGGTCCTTGAGATCGAGATCGGCCTGCTGTTCCTGACGATGCTGTTCATCGTCTTCGGCATCTGGACCCACCGCGCCGGCACCGAGTTCCGCCGCGTCGCCGACTCCCGGGGCCGCGACGTCACCCACCTGATGGCCGCCCTGGCCTCGCTGCTGAACTGCTACCGCCTGATCTACCTGCTGTTCTTCGTCGGCCTGGTCTTCGCCGTCATCCAACTCGCCGCGACGAACCTGGGGGGGTGAGGTCCATAGCTCACGGCCGGTCCCTCATAACGGCGGAAACACTCCTTCCTCGATCAGGACGCGTCGAAGCTGGACGCGGTATTCATCGTTGATCTGAAGAAGCTCGACGGTGACGCGACCGATCGCCGTGCGGCCTACGAGGATCGGACCTTCCCAGCGAAAGTGCCGCGACCATTTGTTCCGTCGCGGATTGAACAGCGCCGTCAGCCGTCGAGTCGCAAAGTCCCGCCCGGCGATGTCGGAGCCCTTGTGCGAATTGCAGTAGAAGCAACTCAAGCACAGATTGGCCTGGGCTGTCGGGCCGCCATGTTTCCGGGATATGACGTGGTCGACCTCGAACGTCGCGTCGTCAAACTGCTGGGGCATTTGGCAATACTCGCAGCAGTCCGCCGCCCGCTCCCGGATCAACCTCGCCAGCCGGCCCTCCACGGATCAAGCCCCCGGCGACCGCGTCGCTTTCACGCCCAGCGATCGACGGGCCCTGGACTTGAGGATGGATAGGAGCGTGGACGCCTTGGCGAAGGCGAACATCTCTTCTCGCTCGGCGGGGGATAGGTCGTCGGACTGATTGCGGACGGCCAGGTCGTGCATACGGGCCCTGTCGCGATCACGGATCTCCAGGCCCAGGAAATATCGGGCCAGATCGTCCGGGAGCGGACGGTCCTCGTCGACCAGGAGCCGAGCCAGGATCTTCACTTCGTTCTCGCTGTGGGGCGGCGTCGCGGTTGCCATGATCGCTCCTCGGGTGTTCACCCCTTCGCCGTCGCGGCCAGCTCGGCGGATCGTCGCGCGGCGGCGTCGACGGCGTCGATCAGGGCCCCGCGGAGGGCGGCGCGTTCAAGGACCTGGACGCCGGCGATGGTCGTGCCGCCGGGGCTGGCGACCTGGTCCTTCAAGGCCCCGGGGTGGAGGCCGGTTTCGAGGACCATCTTCGCCGCGCCCAGGACCGTCTGGGCGGCGAGCGTCGTGGCGACGTCGCGGGGGAGGCCGGCGCGGACGCCGCCGTCGGACAGGGCCTCGATCATCAGGTAGACGAACGCCGGGCCGCTCCCCGACAGGCCGGTGACGGCGTCGAGCTGCGACTCGGGGACGTGCACCGCGCGACCGACCGACTCCAGGAAGGTGCGGACGGCCTCGGCGTCGGCCTCGGTCGCGGTCGAGCCCAGCGCGAAGGCCGAGGCCCCCTCGCCCAGCAGGGCCGGGGTGTTGGGCATCACGCGGATCAGCCGCGTCGATCCGCCCAGGGCCTTCGCCATCGTCGCGATCGATACGCCGGCCGCGATCGACACGACCAGGTGCCGCGGCGCGAGGGTCGGGGCGATCTCGGCCAGCACGGCGGCCATGCTCTGCGGCTTGACCGCCAGGACGATCACGTCGCTGGCCTCGATCACCGGTGCGTTGGTCGCGTGGACGGCGACGCCGGCCTCGCGCGCGAGTGGCTCGCGGGCCGCGGGGTGGGGGTCGCTGGCGGCGATGCGGTCGGGCGTCGCGACGCCCGCGCGGATCATCCCGCCCACCAGGGCCGAGGCCATGCGGCCCGAGCCGATGAAGCCCCAGCGGAGGGCGTCCGGGTTCGTCGATGCGGCGGTCGGCTTCATGGTTCGCTCGGGAATGCGGCGTGGACGAGGCCCTGCAACACGAGGTCGGGGACGACGCGGGCGGCCGGCCCCTCGACGGCCGGGGCCAGCAGGAAGGCGTCGCCCCCGGTCCAGACGACCAGCGGCGGCCCCTCCAGGTCGGGCTCCTGGCGTTTGAGCAGTTCGCGGACGGCCCCCACCGTCCCCCAGAAGACGCCCGCCTCCAGCGAGGGCTCGGTCGATCGCCCCCACGACGGCGAGTCCAGGGTCGGCGTGACCAGCGGAAGCTGAGCCGTGAAGTGGTGGAGCGCCCGGGCGCACAGGCCCAGGCCCATCGCGATCGCGCCGCCTTGCCAGACGCCCGCGGCCGAGAGCCGTTCGACCGTGATCGCGGTCCCGCACATCACGACGAGGATCGGCCGGCCCGTCCCCAGGAGCTTCGACGCCCCCAGCACGGCCAGGGCGCGGTCGGAGCCGCCGGTCTCGGCCCCCTCGACGTCCTTCGGCACGGGGACCTCGGCGGCCGTCCGGATCCAGCGGACCTCGGCCGGCTTCCGCTCGTCCAGGAACTCTTCCAGCCGACGGGCCAGGGGGGGGTTGACCGAGGAGACGGCCCAGGTCGACAGCCCGGGGATGTTCCGATGCCAGCCGTCGTACACGACGGCCCAGGCGGCCGGGTCGTCGAGCGGCAGGGCGACCGTCGGCCCCGGGACGCCCGCCTCGTCGAGCAGGGCCCACTTGAGCCGGGAGTTGCCCAGGTCGGCGACGATCCGGGGCATGGTCACTCGCCCCCGGCGGGGGCCGCGACGGCGTCCGGGGAGGGCTCGACCTCGGCCGTCGGGGCCGGCGGGCGCGTCGGCCCCGGAGGGGGGACGGGGCGGGAGGCCAGGGCGGCGATCGCCGCGGACTCGGCGGCAGCCTCGGCCTCGACCTGCGCCCGGCGACTCTCGGCCAGTTGGTCCTGGATCGCGCGGAGGAGCTGGGGGACGCCCTTGCCGCTGACGGCCGAGATCGAGAGGACGTCGCGGCCGATCTCGCGGGCGATCCGCTCCTTCGCCTCCTCCGCGCCGGTCAGGTCCATCTTGGTGACGACGACCAGCTCGGGGCGCTCGGCCAGGGCCGCGCTGTACCGGGCCAGCTCCTCGCGGATCATGGCGTAATTGCGGGCCGGGTCGGAGCCGTCGACCGGGATCGCCTCGATCAGGTGGACGAGCAGGCCGGAGCGCTCGACGTGGCGGAGGAACTCGTGCCCCAGGCCGTGGCCGGCGTGGGCGCCCTCGATCAGCCCGGGGATGTCCGCGACGACGAAGGCGTTCTCGCGGTCGACGACCACCGTCCCCAGGTTCGGATACTTGGTCGTGAACGGGTAGTCGGCGATCTCCGGGTGGGCGCGGGTGATCCGCGAGAGGAGCGTCGACTTGCCGGCGTTGGGGAGGCCGACGAGGCCGACGTCGGCGATGACCTTCAGCTCCAGGGTGATCCAGCGCTCCTCCCCCTCCAGGCCCTTCTCGACCTGGCGCGGGGCGCGGTTGGCGGCCGACTTGAAGAAGGTGTTGCCGTGGCCGCCGCGGCCCCCCTTGGCGACGATCACCTCGTCGCCGTCGGCCTTCATGTCGCGGAGGACGTGGCCGCGGTCGCGGTCGCGGATGATGGTCCCGGGGGGGACCGTGATCACCACGGGCTCGCCGCGCTTGCCGAAGCAGTTGTTCCCCTGGCCGTGCTCGCCGCGCTCCCCCTTCCAGTGCCGCTGGTGGGAGAGGTGGGCGAGGTTCGTGAGCCCCTCGGCCGCGCGGATGATCACGTCGCCGCCGTCGCCGCCGTCGCCGCCGTTCGGCCCCCCCTTGGGGACGTACTTCTCGCGCCGGAAGCTGAGGCAGCCGTTGCCCCCGTCCCCCCCGCGAACGTAGATGGTCACGCGATCCGCGAACATGCGACGACTCGATTCGATCTCGAAAAACGGCGACCCGGCCAATCGAACGGAGGGCGGCGGCCCGCGCGGGACCTCCGCCCTCCCTGGTATTCGCACGTCCGGCCCCGGCGGTTCGCGCCCGGGCGTCGGGTCAGTTGGCGGCGGCGACGGGCTCGTCGGCGACCACGTTGATGCGACGGCCGCCCTGGTCGAACTTGACCTTGCCTTCGATCAGCGAAAAAATCGTCCAGTCGCGGCCGACGCCGACGCCGCGGCCGGGCTTCCAGCGGGTGCCGCGCTGGCGGCAGATGATGTTCCCGGGCTTCGCGACCTGGCCGCCGTAGAGCTTGATCCCCAGCATCTGGGGGTTCGAGTCGCGACCGTTGCGGCTGGAGCCCTGTCCCTTTTTGTGAGCCATCGCTCGACCTTACCTGTCTCTGAGAATAGATCCGTCCGCAGTCCGCTTCGTCCGTCCCGGCCCCGCCGGGGACGACGAGGCGGGGCCCGTCGAGGCGCAGCGTCGCCGCGCAGGACGGTTCCCCGCCGATCCTGGTAGATTATCCGAACGAACGTCGGCCCGACAAGCCCTGATGCGGGCGAGTCGCGGCGAAGGGGGGAGGGTCGCGTGGGCGAGGGCTCGATCGAGAAGCGTCCGGCGGTGGTCCTGCTGAGCGGGGGCCTGGACTCGGCGACCGCGCTGGCCGAGGCCGCGGCGGCCGGGTTCGCGCCGTACGCGCTGACGGTCGCCTACGGCCAGCGGCACGACGTCGAGCGCCAGGCCGCCCGCCGCGTGGCGGCGGCGATGGGCGCGGCCCGCCACGTCGAGCTGGACATCGACCTCCGCGCCTTCGGCGGCAGCGCCCTGACGGCCGACGTCGACGTCCCCAAGGATCGCGACGAGGCCGAGATGGCCGGGGCGATCCCGATCACCTACGTCCCGGCGCGGAACACGGTGTTCCTCTCCCTGGCCCTGGCCTGGGCGGAGACGCTGGGGGCGTTCGACATCTTCGTCGGGGTCAACTGCGTCGACTATTCGGGCTATCCCGACTGCCGCCCGGAGTTCCTGCGGGCGTTCGAGGCCCTGGCGAATCTCGCCACCAAGGCCGGCGTCGAGGGGGCGGGGCGGTTCACGGTCCACGCCCCGCTGCTGGAGCTGACCAAGGACGACATCATCCGTCGCGGCCTGGAGCTGGGCGTCGACTACGGCCTGACCCACTCCTGCTACGACCCGACGCCCGACGGCCTCGCCTGCGGCCGTTGCGATTCCTGCCGCCTCCGGCTCGCGGCCTTCGGCCGGCTGGGGATGACGGATCCCGTCGCCTACGCCGGCTGAAATCGGCCGGCGAGGCGAGGCACCCGGCTTACAAGCCTTTTGTAGGCTGGGTCGAGACCCAGCCCACGCAAGCCTCGGCTTCTCCGGGCTGGGTCTCGAGCCAGCCTACAAAAGGCCGCGAGTTCGATGCGACGGCCCGCCCGGGCTCACCAGTAGACCCAGTCGTACGGCGGGTCGCCGGGCTCGATCTCCTTCTCGGAGATGTTGCGCTCGTCGCCGCGGCGGATGTAGTCGATCTTGAGGGTCTTGTAGCGGACGATCGGCTTGCCGCCGTCGGGGGGGGTGATCTCCTTGTAGCCGTCGGAGAGGCCCCGGACGTAGATGCTGTAGCGGTCGGAGGACGTGTCCCACCGCTCCCACACGGCCACGCCGAAGACCGCGTCGTCGACCCCCTGCTTGGTGCTGGGGGGGATGGTCCCCATCACGTCGACGGCGCCGCGGAGGGCGATGGTGGGATCCTCGCGGTTCTTGATGATCGGGATCGCCTCCGGGATCACGGCGTCCTCGAACTTCTGCCCGCGCTCGTTCACCATGATGAACTGGGGCAGGAACGGCCGGGGCGTGCCGGTGCGGTTCACGACCTTGTAATAGAGGTAGTGGACGGCGCGACGCCCCTTGCCGGGGATCTCGACCGTCTGGATCCGCAGCGGCTTGTAGGCGAAGTCGAGGACCCAGATCCCCGCGCGGTCCTTGGGGAGCGGCGCGGTCTTGATCGAGGTCCAGCCGCCGAACGAGACGCGGTCGTGCCGCCAGGGGATCGTCGGCAGTTCGGGGATCAGCTTGGGCGCCGGGTCGGGCGTGGGGTGGATCTGGTCTTCGGGCTGGAGGCCGGCGGGGGCGGCGTCCTGCGCCCGGGCGAGGCCGACGGCCGTCGTCGAGAGCGCCAGGGCGAGCGCGATCCGCCTTGTGAGGATCGACACGGGACAGTCTCCCCAGGTCTATGTCCCGCGAGAGGGACGAGGTCCAGAGCGTATTCGTTCGGCGGACGGAATCGACGTGCGGGCGCGTCCGGGTGTGGAGGCCGCAGGCTATCCCGCACCGTCAAAGTCCGTCAAGTCGTCTTCAAGTTTAGCCGCCGTTCGAGCAAACTGGCCCGGTCGGCCGGCGGAACCCCGAGATTTTCCCCCGCGCGGGGCGAATCGCCAGGGTTGCAACGCCTGCGAGGGCTCTTACAATGAAGCGGCGCGGCCCCCCCGGGGCCGGGACGGGCCGAACCCACGAAGGACTCCGCCGCCCATGTCTATCCGCAGGATTGGAACGTACGCCGCCCTCCTCGTCCTGGCGGCCGGGGCCGGTGAGGCGCTCGGCGACGGCTTCGAGACGATCGTCCTGAAGGACGGCCAGCGCGTCGTCGGCGACGTGGTCGCCGAGAAGCCCGAGGCCCTGTACGTCGACCTGGGGTACGACCTCCTGAAGGTCCCCCGCGAGTCGATCGCCCGGCGGGCGAAGGGCGAGGAGGCGTCGGGCGAGGTCGTCGCGAAGCCCGGGACGACGGTCGCCGACCCGTCCGGGTTCTTCGCGACCGGATCGCTGCGGCCCGCGCCGGTGAAGGAGCTGGTGGCCAAGCACGGCGAGGCCGTCGTCGCGATCGAGACCCCCTCGGGGAAGGGCTCCGGCTTCCTCATCAACGACCAGGGCTACGCGATCACCAACGCGCACGTCATCGAGGGCGAGACGCGGATCGCCGCGATCCTCTACCAGAACGCCCCGGGCGGCGGGCTGTCGCGGCGGCGCGTGGAGGACGTGGAGATCGTCGCGATCAACCCATTCTTCGACCTGGCCCTGATCAAGCTCCCCCTCGGCGCGGACGTGAAACCCGGCCACGCGATCCTGGGTAGTGAGGAAGTGAACTCGGGGGATTCGGTCTTCGCCGTGGGCAACCCGCTCGGGATGGAGCGGACCGTGACGCAGGGGATCGTGAGCAATCGCAGCCGGAACCTGGAAGGCCAGCTCTACATCCAGACCGACACCGCCATCAACCCCGGCAACTCCGGCGGCCCCCTGTTCAACCAGCGCGGGGAGGTCGTGGGGGTGACCAGCCGGGGGGCGCGGGCGGACATGGCCGACAACCTGGGGTTCGCGATCCCGATCGCCTACGTCAAGGACTTCATCCGCCATCGCGAGGCGTTCGCGTTCGACAAGACCAACCCCAACAGCGGCTACCGCTACCTCGACCCGCCTCGACGCCCCCGGCGCGAGAAGCCGGAGGGCCTGATCGGCAAGCCCGGCGAGTCGAAGTGAGCCGATCGCCCCGCCGAGGGCGCCCCGCCGGCCGTCGCCGGGCGGGTGCCCGCATCGGGCTTTCGCGGTGAGGAAGCAAGGGTCATCGGCCGCCAGGCCGCGTGACGTGACAGGTCTCGTTCCCGGCCGGTGAGCCGTGGCGCGCCAGCCAGCAGAATGGAGTGTTGATCGATGCCTAAGGCCCAGGGGGCGACTCTTCGCCTGGCCCTCGTCGGAATGCTCGGACTGACGTCCCTCGGGGCGGCCACGCCGGAGCAGGTGCTCCCCGACTCGACCCTCTTCTTCCTCAAGGTCGCCGACGTGGGCAAGTTCCGCGAGGCGTTCCGCGCCAGCACCTACGGCCAGCTCCTCGCCGACCCGGCCATGGCGGACCTGCGCGCCGACTTCATCGAGAAGGCGAAGCCGACCAGCGACGCCCTGAAGGAGCGCGTGGGCGTCTCCCTGAAGGAACTGGCCGAGCTGCCCAAGGGGGCCGTCGCGATCGCGGCGATCGCCGGGGCCGACGACAAGCCGACGGTCTCGCTGGCGATCATCGCCGACGCGGGCGACAACGCCCCCAAGCTCGCCGAGGTCCTGACCCGCAGCAACAAGCAGGCGGCCGACAACGGCGCCAAGGTCGCCGTCGAGACCTTCAACGGCAACCCGCTGCACGTCATCACCCCGCCCGACGAGCCCGGCGACGACAAGCCGGCCCCGCCGCCGGTCGTCTGGACCTACTCCGGCAGCACGTTCTTCCTCGGGAGCGACGTCGCCGCCATCAAGGACCTGGCGACCAACGCCGGGGGCCGCGGCTCCTCCTCCCTCGGCGCCGGCGAGGCGTTCGTCAAGACCCAGAACAAGATCGGCGGCGAGTCCGCCCAGGTGATCTGGTTCGCCGACGTCGTCAAGCTGATCAAGTTCGCCACCAAGGCCGGCGCCCGCGGCAACGACGCCCAGGCCCAGCAGCTCGCCTTCCAGATCCAGGCCCTCGGCCTCGACGGCCTCAAGTCGGTCGGCGGCACGCTCTCGCTGAACGCCGGCGGCTACAGCAGCCTGACCAAGACCTTCTTCAACGCCCCCGCCGGCGGCATCAAGGGCCTGCTGAAGATCTTCTCGTTCCCGCCCGTCGCCGTCCGCCCCGAGCCCTGGGTCCCGGCCGCCGTCGCCAGCTACCAGACCTTCTCCTGGGACCTGGACAACGCCTACAAGGCCATCGAGGACCTGGTCAACCAGTTCCAGCCCGGCATGCTCAACGTTCTGGAGCAGCAGCTCGTCGGCCCCGAGGGGGGCCAGCCGCTCTCGTTCCAGAAGGACCTCTTCGGCCCGATCGGCGACCGCATCACCATGGTCAGCGACTTCAAGAAGCCGATCAAGGAGGACAGCCAGCGCGTCGTCGTCTCGGTCGCGCTGGAGGACCCCAAGGCCTTCCAGGGGACGCTGAACCGCCTGATGGAGCTGGCCCACGCCTCGCCCAAGAAGCGCGAGTTCCAGGGCGCGACGATCTACGACTTCGAGCTGCCCGACATGCCCGCCCAGAACGGCGTGCAGCCCCAGCTCAAGGGCCCCATCAGCCTGACGATCGCCAAGGACGCCCTCTTCCTGACGACCGACGCCACCCTGCTGGAGCAGGTGCTCCGCCCCGGCGTCGTCCCGCTCGCGGAGAGCCCCGAGTACCAGACGGTCGCCAAGGAGCTCCCGGAGAAGGTCAGCGGCATGACCTTCGTCAGGCCCGACGAGCAGGCCCGCCTGACGTATGACATGTTCAAGTCCGGCCGCTTCGAGCAGGCCGTCAAGCAGGGGATGGCCGCCAGCCGCCCCGGCCAGCCCGTCCCCGAGATCCCGCAGCTCGTCGACCCGGCCAAGATGCCCGACTTCGAGGTCTTCGCCAAGTACCTGACGCTCGGCGGCAGCTACAGCGTCATGGACGACGACGGCTTCGTCCAGACCGGCTTCAGCCTGCCGAAGGCCAACCCCTGATCCCGGGCGGCCCGCCAGGCTGATCGACCCATCGCGCGGCGAGCCGGACCTTCCGGCTCGCCGCTCCCATTTCCACCCCGAGGCCCGCCGATGCCCCAGCCCGACGCCCGCATCAAGGTCCGGGGCGCGCGGACGCACAACCTGAAGGGGATCGACCTGGACCTGCCCCTGGGCCGGCTGGTCGTCGTCACCGGGGTCGGCGGGGCGGGCAAGAGTTCGCTGGCCCTGGACACCCTGTACGCCGAGGGCCGCCGTCGGTACGTCGAGACCTTCTCGGCCTACGCGCGGCAGTTCCTGGAGCCGGCCGAGAAGCCCGACGTCGACCGCATCGAGGGCCTGCCGCCGGCCGTCGCCCCCGGCGCGGGCTCGCGGCCGTCCGGCCGGGCGACGGTCGGCACGATCTCCGAAGCCCACGACCACCTCGCGCTCCTCTTCGCCCGCCGCGGCGAGGTCCACTGCCGCGCCTGCGGCGAGCGCGTCCTCCCCGCCACGCCGCTCACCGTCGCCGACGCGATCGACGCGCAGCCGGAGGGGACGCGATACGAGGTCGCCTTCCCCATCGACCTCCTCCCCGGGACCGACCTCGCCGCGCTGGGGCGGACGCTGCTCGAACAGGGGCTGACGCGCCTCCGCGCCGGCGACCGCCGCATCGACCTGACGTCCGGGCCCCTCGACGCGGCCGGGCTCCCCGTCGACGCCCCGTCCCAGGTCGACGCGATCGTCGACCGCCTGGTCCGGGGCCGCGACGCCACGCCGCGACGGCTGGACTCGATCGAGACGGCCTTCGGGCGCGGCCTCGGCCGCTGCCGGATCGTCTCCGAGGCCGGCGTGCGGACCTTCGTCCGGGGCTGGCGATGCAGCCGATGCGGCGCCGACCACGTCGAGCCCCAGCCCAACCTGTTCCGCTGGACCAGCCCCCTCGGCGCCTGCCCGCGCTGCGAGGGCCTGGGCGCGGACGCCGACGGCCGGCCTTGCGAGGCGTGCGGCGGCGCCCGGCTCCGGCCCGAGGCGCTGGCCGTCCGGATCGGCGGCCGGAGCATCGCCGAGTTCTCCGCCCTGACGGTCGACCGCGCCCGCGAGACGCTCGACTCCTGGGCGGTCCCCGACGAGCCGGCCGACGCGGCGAAGCAGCGGGCCCGGATTGCCGAGAGGCTCGCAGCGCTCGACCGCATCGGCCTGGCCCACCTGACGCTCGACCGCCCCGCCCGCGACCTCTCCACCGGCGAGCTGCGCCGGGCGACCCTCGTCCGCGCCCTGGGGACGGGCCTGGTGGGGACGCTCTACGTCCTGGACGAGCCGACGACCGGCCTCCACCCGCGCGACGTCGGCCGGATGGTCGACGCCCTGGTCCGGCTCCGCGACGAGGGGAACACGCCGATCGTCGTGGAGCACGACGCCGACGTGATCCGCGCGGCCGACTTCGCCGTCGACCTCGGCCCCGGCGCGGGCGAGGCAGGGGGCTCGGTCCTCTACGCAGGGCCTGCCGCGGGCCTCGTCGACGCCCCCGGCTCGGCCACGGCCGACTTCCTGGCCGGCCGCCGCACGGTCGGCCGGCCCGCGTCCCGCCGCGCCCCGTCGCGCGGCTTCTTGACCGTGCGCGGGGCCTCGGGACGCAACCTCAAGGGGATCGACGCGACGTTCCCGCTCGGCGTCCTGTGCGTCGTCACCGGCGTCAGCGGCGCGGGCAAGTCGTCGCTCGTGGAGCAGACGCTCTATCCCGCGCTTCGGGACGCGATCGCGGGCGAATCGCTCCCGACGCTGCCGTTCGAATCGCTGGAGGGGATCGGCGACCTGGCCCAGGTCGAGCGGCTGGACCAGTCGCCGATCGGCCGATCGGGCCGGGCGAACCCCGCGACCTACCTGAAGGCGTTCGACGAGATCCGACGCACGTTCGCCGCCACGCACGAGGCGAAGCTCCGCAACTACGGGGCGGCGAAGTTCAGCTTCAACGTCGACGGCGGCCGATGCTCGGCGTGCAAGGGGGAGGGGATCCGTCGCATCGAGATGCAATTCCTCCCCGCCGTGACCGTGCGCTGCCCGGACTGCAAGGGGACGCGCTACCGGCCGGAGATCCTGGACGTCACCTACCGCGGCAAGACGATCGCGGAGGTGCTGGACCTGACCGCGCGCGAGGCGTTCGCCTTCTTCCGGAGCCGGCCGCGGATCCAGTCGCGGCTGCGTCCCCTGCTGGACCTGGGCCTGGACTACCTGCGGCTCGGCCAGCCCGCCGGCACCCTCTCCGGCGGCGAGGCCCAACGCCTGAAGCTGGCGGCGTTCCTGGGCGGCTCGACGGCCGCGCTCAACCGCGTCGGCAACATCACCCACACCCTGTTCATCCTCGACGAGCCGACCGCCGGCCTCCACCCGGCCGACATGGTCCGGCTGCTGGACGCCCTGTCGAACCTCGTCGACCGCGGCCACTCGGTCATCGTCGTGGAGCACAGCCCCGACGTCATGCTGGCCGCCGACTGGATCGTCGACCTCGGCCCCGGCGCGGGCGAGGCCGGCGGCCGGATCGTCGCCGAGGGGACGCCCGAGGACGTCGCGCGATTCGGCACGGCGACGGGCGACGTCCTGGCGGATCGGCTCGGCCGGTGAGCCCGCGCCCGGCGCCGAACCTGCACGCCCCGCCCCGCGTCCTTGACCCGTCGAACCGATGCGAATGACAATGGCGTCTCATCCGAGCATGAGGCGGGAGGGTGGTACGATGGCGAAGGCCGGATTCGCGGGGCCGCTGGAGGCGATTTCGCCGTTCCAGTTCCGGATCCCGAAGGACTATCGGGAGGATATGCGGGTCGACGGCGTGATCTTCGCCGACGACGCGCTGATCGGGCACATCCGGGCCGACCAGGGTCCGGAGCAGGTGGCGAACGTCGCCACGCTGCCGGGGATCCAGAAGGCCAGCCTGGCCATGCCCGACATCCACTGGGGCTACGGCTTCTGCATCGGCGGCGTGGCGGCGACCGACCCCGAGGAGGGGGGCGTGATCTCGCCCGGCGGCGTCGGCTACGACATCAACTGCGGCGTCCGACTGCTGCGCACCGACCTGGAGTGGGCCGACGTGAAGGGGAAGATCCGCCCGCTGGTGGAGCAGCTCTTCCGCGACGTCCCCACCGGCGTCGGCCAGCGCGGGCCGTTCGCCTTCACCAAGCCGCAGCTCGTGCAGTTGATGGAGCAGGGGGTCTCGTACGTCGTCGGCAAGGGGTGGGGGACCGATCGCGACGTCGAGTTCGCCGAGGCCGGCGGCCGGCTCGACAACGCCGACCCCGGCCGCGTCAGCGACCGCGCCATCCTGCGCGGGGCCGACCAGTGCGGGACGCTCGGCTCGGGCAACCACTTCATGGAGGTCCAGGTCGTCGACCGCATCCTCGACGAGCCCGCCGCGAAGGTGATGGGCCTGCACGAGGGCCAGATCACCGTCCTGATCCATTCGGGCTCGCGCGGGCTGGGCTACCAGGTCTGCGAGGACTTCCTCACGGTGTTCAAGGACGCCCCCCAGAAGTACGGCTTCACGCTCCCCGACCGCCAGCTCGCCTGCGCCCCGGTGCGGAGCCCCGAAGGCCAGGCGTACCTGGGGGCCATGCGGGCCGCGGCGAATTATGCGTGGTGCAACCGCCAGCTGCTGACCCACCAGGCCCGCGAGGTCTTCGCGAAGGTCTTCGGCAAGCCGTGGCAGGAGCTGGGGATGGACCTGGTGTACGACGTGGCGCACAACATCGCCAAGTTCGAGCGGCACGACGTCGGCGGCGGCGTGGAGAAGGAGGTCTGCGTCCACCGCAAGGGAGCGACGCGGGCCTTCCCCCCCGGACATCCCGAGATCCCCGAAGCCTACGCCGAGACCGGCCAGCCCGTCATCATCCCCGGCAGCATGGGGACGGCGAGTTGGGTCCTCGCCGGCCAGCCCGGCAGCATGATCCACTCGTTCGGGTCGAGCTGCCACGGCGCGGGGCGGATGATGAGCCGCACCGCCGCCGTCAAGCTCGCCGAGGGCCGACGGATCGACCGCGAGCTGGACGCCCTCGGCATCATCGCCAAGGCCCGCGGCCACAAGGGCCTGGCCGAGGAGCAGCCCGCCGCGTACAAGGACGTCGACCTCGTGGTGGACGTCGTGGACAAGGCCGACATCTCCAAGAAGGTCGCCCGGCTCCGGCCGGTCGGGGTCATCAAGGGATGATCGGATGAATTCCAGGCTGTCTTTCGGGCTGGCGGCTTGCTGGGCCCTGGCTTCCACGGGACGGGCGGACGACCTCCGCCCGATCCCGCTGAAGTCGGAAGTCCGCGAGGTCCAGCCGATGACCGGCATCGTCCTGTGGACGACCAACGAGGCCGTCCGCACCGCGCCGATCCAGCTCGAATACAGCTACTTCCCGTACTCCCAGGTGATCCGGGGGAGAGACGAATACGACTGGGGGCCGGTCGACAGGCTGCTGGACGAGGTCGCCGGCCGCAAGCATCAGGCGATCCTCCGGTTCTACGACACCTACGTCGGCAAGCCCTCGGGCGTGCCGACGTACATCCAGAAACTGCCCGACTACAAGGGGCAGACGGCGCTTTCGGAGAAGAAGAAGACCGGCTTCTCCGACTGGTCGCACCCCGAGTTGCAGCGCGCCGTCGCGGAGTTCTTCCGGCGGTTCGCCGAGCGGTACGACCGCGACCCGCGACTGGCGTTCCTGGAGGTCGGCTTCGGGCTCTGGTCCGAATACCACATCTACGACGGCCCGATGACGCTGGGCGGCACGTTCCCGTCGCTCGACTATCAGCGTCAGTTCGCCCGCGACATGACGGCCGCGTTCCATCAAACGCCCTGGATGATCTCGGTCGACGCCGCGGGCGACCACGCCCCGTTCGCGGGCGATGAGGCGCTGCTCGCCCTGCCGTTCGGCGTGTTCGACGACTCGTTCAATCACGCGAAGCACAGCCGGGAGAACGAGCCGAACTGGATCGCCCTGGGCCGCGACCGCTGGAAGGTCGCCCCGACCGGCGGCGAATTCAGCTTCTACGAGCCGAAGGACCAGGCGCAGGCCCTCGCGCCGAAGGGCCCGCACGGCGTCCCGTTCGAGGACCATGCCGCGAAGTTCCACATCACGTTCATGATCGGCGACGCCCAGCCGAAACACCAGAAGCCCGAGCGGATCCGCGCGGCGGGCCTGGCGTGCGGCTATCGCTTCCGCGTCGTCGAGTTCCGCGGCTCGGCCGAGCGATCGGTCGCGACGATCGAGAACCGGGGCGTCGCCCCGATCTACCACGACGCCCACCCGGCCGTCGGCGGCGTGCGCTCGACCGTGTCGCTGAAGGGTCTGCTCCCCGGCGAATCGCGGACGTTCCCGATCGAGGCCGCCGGCGGCGAGCTAACCATCGAGTCCGACCGCCTCGTCCCCGGCCAGCGGATCGGGTTCGACGCGGACCTGCGGTGAGGGGCGGCCCTCAATCCACCAGCGGCTTGCTCCGCCAGACGAGCTGGCAGCGGTTGCCTTCGGGATCGTTGAAGAAGCACGTCTTGATTTCGGCGTCGTCGGCCGCGGTGTCGACCTCGAAGCGGAGGCCCAGCCGCTCCAGCTCGGCCTTCTTCGCGAAGACGTCGTCGACCCAGAAGGCGAGGTGGCACACCCAGCGCTGGTCGGCGTTCGCCTCGCCGGCGGGGCGGGCGATGATCTCGATGGCGCCGCCGTGGTCGTCGGCGAGGAAGTAGCCGCCGGGGGGATTGCCGCCGCCGACGCGGGCGACCTTCATCCCCATGACATGCACATAGAAGTCCTTCAGGGCTTCCAGGTCGGCCGCGTAGATCGCGAAGTGTTCGAGTCTCGCCATGCGTCGCTCAGCCTTTCCGCGACTTCTTCGCGGGCTTGATGCCGGCCAGGTCCAGGACGGCCTTCCACTCAGCGTCCGTCACCGGCTGGACGGAGAGCCGGCTCCCCTTGCGGAGCAGCTCCATCCCCGCCAGCGAGGCGACCTCGCGGAGCATGGCCAGGCTCAGGGGTGGGTCGACGGGCCGCACCGGCTTGATGGTCACCTGGAACCACGTCGGGGCGTCGGGCTTGCTCTTGGGGTCGTATTCTTCGGACTCCGGGTCGAAGGCGGTCGGGTCGGGATGCCCGGCCTCGACGACCTCGGCGATCCCGGCGACGGCCGGGGGGGCGGCGTTGGAGTGGTAATACAGCACGCCGTCGCCGACCCGGACCGAGTCGCGCAGGAAGTTCCGCGCCTGGAAGTTCCGCACGCCGTTCCACCCCGTCGAGCCGTCGCGCTCCAGGTCGGCGTAGGAGTAACATTCGGGCTCGGACTTGAACAACCAGTAGGCCATGCGGGATCCTTGCTCCAGACCTCGAAGCCCCATCGCCCCGGTACTCTATCACGGCGGGATGGCGGCGTCGACCTGGGTATGGAGCGCGAGACTTGCCGACGGACGCCCCGCTCATGGCCGTGCTGACACCTCCCGGCCGCGGGGCGGTGGCCGTGGTGCGCGCGTGGGGACCAGGGGCGCTGGAGGCGGTCGACGCCGCGTTCCGCCCGATGCGCGGGGCGTCGCTCGCGGATACGGCGCCGATGCGTCCCCGGTTCGGCCGCCTGGGCGCGGGGCTGGGGGACGAGGTCGTCGCGGTGGTCCTCGACGGCGATCCCGGCGGCGTGGACGTCCAGTGCCACGGCGGCTCGGCCGCGATCGACCTGGTCGTCCGGGCGTTGGCCGGGCGAGGCGTCAGGCTCGTGGAGGCGTCGGCGTTCTTACGATCGGCCGTCCCCACGCCGACCGCGGCCGAGGCGTGGGACGACCTGGCGCGGGCGTCGACGCTCCGGACGGCGGAGATCCTGCTGGAGCAGGCGCAGGGGGCGCTCGACCGGGAGGTGACGGCGATCGCGGGCGGGGGCGAGGACGCGGCGTCGCGGCTGGATGCGCTGATCGATCGCGGCCGGGTCGGCGTGCGGCTAGTGGACGGTTGGCGGGTGGCGATCGCCGGGCGGCCGAACGCGGGCAAGAGCCGGCTGCTCAACGCGCTGGCCGGCTACGCGAGGGCGATCGTCGCCCCGACGCCCGGCACGACCCGCGACGCCGTGACCGTGCGCACCGCATTCGACGGCTGGCCCGTGGAGCTGGTCGACACCGCCGGCGTCCGCGAGGCCGAGGACGCCGTCGAGCGATCGGGCGTCGAGCGGGCCCTGCGCGAGCGCGAGCGGGCCGACCTGACGCTGCTGGTCCTGGACCGCTCGCGCCCGCTGGAGCCGGGGGACGCGGCCTCCCCGGCCGCGAGCACGCTGATCGTCGCCAGCAAGGCCGACCTCCCCGCCGCGTGGGAGCCGGCGAAAGTCTTCGCAGGCGTTCCCTTCGTCGTCGTCTCGGCCGAGGCGGGGACGGGACTCGACGAGCTGGGAACGGCGATCGCGCGGGCGCTGGTCCCGGCCCCGCCGCCCCCCGGCGCGGGCGTTCCGTTCCGCCGCGCGCAGGTCGAACGGCTGGTCGGGATGCGACCGGGGGCCGGTCGTCCCTAGCGGCTCACGACCCCGCGGCCGGCGCGGGGGGGATGGCGGCGAAGTCGGGCCCCTTGCGGGCGAACGGGCCGCCGGGGGCGAGGCGGAGGGCCTGGGGCGTGAGGTCGCGGGCGGGGAGGGCCGGGGCCTTGCGGTCGGCGAACTCGACGTCCAGGACCGGGGCGTCGTCGCGGGCGACGAAGTTGATGAGCCAGTCGGAGCGGGCGTAGCGCCTGGGGGAGACGCCGATGCGGCCAACGTCGTCCGCGCGGTAGGTGGTGACGTCGTGGTAGCCGACGTCCTCGCCCGTCCACCGGATGCGGTCGGCGAGCGCGTCGGATCGGCCCCGGCCGTCGACGCGGAAGAGGGGGGAGCCGGCGTCGCCGGTGCTGAAGACGGAGTCGCGGGCCGCGACCTCGGCCATCGGCAGCCCCGCCTCGTCGGCCGAGCCGTCCAGGTGGACCAGCCCCCCCCGGGCGCGGGCGAGGACGCGCTCCATCTTCAGGGCGAGCGAGGGCCCGTCCGGGGATCGGCCGCTCCCCCCCTGGGCGTGGAGCAGGCTGCCGTCGGCCGCGACGACCACGTTGTCCAGCCGGGCGTCGAGCCGCTGGCCGGAGGCGACGAAAATGCCGTCCCCCACCGTGCGGACGAAGCCGTCCCGGATCCGGACGACGGCCGGCCTGACGACGCCGCGCCCGGTCGGGTCGCGCGGCGGCGGGACGGCGATCGCGGCGTGTGATGGGGCGCGACCTACCACGCTGATCGTGCAGTCGGCCAGCTCCAGCGAGGCCCCCGCCGCGACGCTCACGGCGGCGAGCCTCCCCATCGACTGGTGATCGGCGTCCTCCACCTGGAGGTCGAGCCCCTGGAGCTTCAGCTCGCCCGACGGGACCTGGAACAGGGCCGTCCAGCTCGTGGAAGATCCGAACGGGGACGCGTGGAACCGCAGGCGAGGGCGGCGCTCGCCCGGCTGGGCGGCGATCGTCCACGAGCCCGACGGGAGCGTCAGGGTCGTCAGCTCCAGCTCGGCCCCGGCGGCGACGTGCAACTCGCCCCCCCCGGCCCCCTGCTGGGCGGCCAGGGCGATCATGCTCTGGAGCTGCTCGGCGCTGCGGACCAGGTCCTCCTCGGCCGGGGCTCGGCCCTCGCCGGCGGCGCGGGTCGCCTCGGCGGGGGGGCCCGCGACGGCGACGGGGGCGGGCGGGGTCGGCTCGGCCTCGTCCGGGTCCGCGTTGACCATGGGGGGCATGGTCGGGATCTCCGGGGGCTCGTCCGGCTCGACGACCGGCGAGGGTTCCCGGACCCCGTCCGGCTTCGCGACCGGGGCCGCGGAGGCCGACTTCACCGGCTCCGACGCCGTCGACGTGGCCATGGCGGTCGCGGGGGCCTCGGCCGCGGGGCGGGGCGCGGCGGGCTCGACGATCTGGGTGCCGAACGGCCCCTTGCGGGCACCTACGGGGGACGGCCGGTCGTCGGCCGCGGCGAGCCGGAAGGCGAGCGTGGGGGCCTCGGGCCCCCGGGCCAGCTCGCGGGCCGGGTCGGACGACTCCCACACCGGCGAGGTCGCCAGCACGGAACGGTCCTCGCGCAGGCCCGAACGCCAGCGCTCGAAGTCGGGGACGGCGTCCTCGGACGACGGCTTGCCGGCGACTTCGAGGAAGGCGTCGAACGGGCCGTAGAGGTTGCCCCGCCCCATCCAGGCGAGGTCGCGAGGGGAGTCGACCAGGGCCAGGACGCGGGCGGCCGCCGAGGCGTCGCCCGGGGCCAGGACGCAGTCGTCCACCCGGAAGCCGGCCTGCGGGCCGCGCACGAGGAACACCGGCGAGGGGCCGGCCATGAAACTGGACCGCACGGCCGAGACGTCGCGCGGGCCGGTCGGGCCTCCGGGATCGTCCAGCACCACGGCCGGGCCGCCAGGGCCGAAGGTGCAGTCGTAGAACTTGACGTCCGCCGGCCCCCGGCACTCGACGGCCGCGGCGCCGGGGTCGAAGTGGCACTGGCGGGCGACGATCGCCGGCGGCCGGTCCCCGGCCGCGTCGGCCGACGCGACCCGGCCCAGGACCGCCGGGATCCCCGCCCCCGCCCCGGGTCCTCGCCGGAAGACGCAGCCAGCGAGCTGGAGTTCGGCGTCGTCGAGGACGATGGCGGCGAGCCGGTCGTCCAGGGCGCGACCCTCGGCCTCGAAGGTCAGGCCCTCGATCGCGACCCGGCCGCGCGCGAAGGCCAGCAGGGCCGTCGCCGGCCGGTCGCCGCCGCCGGCGTCGGCGACGAACCGGAGGACGGGCCGCTTGCCCACCTCGGCCCGGATCGTGACGTCGCGGGCCTCCCCGCGGGGGGCCGGGGCGCGACCGGTCAGCAGATAAGGCCCGTCCTCCGTCAGGGTGACGATGGACTTGTGTGGGGCCGACGCCAGGATCGACGCCAGGTCGTCGCCCGGCCGGACGTCGATCTTCCGCGGGGCGGCCGGCGGCGCGGGGGTCGTCGTCGCGGGGCTCGCCGACGGGGCCGGGGGCCGGGGATTCGACGCGGCCCGCGAGGCGCTCAGCGACGGGTAGTCGACCGTCGGGGTCGTGGCCGAGGGGTCGAGCAGCTCCCGGCCCCAGTAGAAGAGGCCGGCCGCCAGCAGCAGGAAGCCGGCCAGCGTCGCGAAGGCCGCCGGGCGTTCCCACGCCGGCCGCTCGGCGGGGATCGCGGAGGTCTCGAACCGGGGCAGGGGGATCCCGGCCCGGCCGGCGACGCCGAGCAGGTCGCGCAGGAGCTGCTCCGGCGACTGGCAGCGGCGGTCGCGGTCCTTCGCCATGAGCTTGTCGAGCACCTTCGCCAGGGCCGGCGGGACGTCGGGGTTCAGCTCCCGGACGTCGGGCGGGGCCTCCTCTTGGTGCTGCAAAAGCTTCTGGAGCACCGTCCCGCCGGGGAAGGGGGGCCGGCCGGTCAGCATGTGGAACAGGGTGCAGCCCAGCGAGTACAGGTCGCTGCGGACGTCGACGTCCCGCGGGTCGCGGGCCTGCTCGGGGCTGATGTAGTCGAACGTCCCCAGGGTCATGCCGGTCTGGGTCAGCCCGCCGCGCTCGCCCTGGCGTTCGAACCGCCGGGCCAGGCCCATGTCGACCAGCTTGGCCCGGCCCTCGGGGGTGATGATGATGTTCGAGGGCTTGACGTCGCGGTGGACGACCCCGCGGAGCGAGGCGTGGACGAGCGCCTGGGCCATCTGGAGCGTGACGTCGACGGCCTCGGCGACCGACATCGGGCCCCGCTCGTCGACCCGGCGGCGGATCGTCTCCCCCTCGACGAACTCGAAGACGATGTAGTGGAAGGGCCCGTCCTGGCCCAGGCTGTAGACCCGGGCGATGTTCTCGTGGTCGAGCCGGGCCGCCGACCGACCCTCCTGGTAGAAGCGCTGGACGACCTCGGGGTCTTCGACCTGATCGGGGGGGAGGAGCTTCAGCGCGACCTCGCGGTCGAGGGTGGCGTCGTGGGCGCGGAACACGGCCCCCATGCCGCCGGCGCCGATCGCCTCCTCCAGCACGAAGGTCCCCAGGACGTCCCCGGGTCGGGGGAGCGACGCCGCGGGCGGGCGGGCCGCCGCCGCCCGCTTGGAGTCCACGCTGGAGCCGCGGGCCGCCGTCGGGGCGTCGGGCTCGGCCCCAGGCCCCGCACCGGCTCGCGACGGGCGCGACGTCCCCTGCACGCGCGAGCCCGCCTGGGGCGCGCGACCGCCGGAGGGGTCGGGTGGGGCGTGGGAGGACTCGTGCTCGCTCAAAGGGGCTCATCCCCCAACAAGACGTCCGTGCGCATCCCGAAGACGAACCGAAGCCGGGCCGAGGCCCTCGAAGACGTGAATCCCGCCGGGTGCATGCTTGGGCCGCGGGACCCTGCAACTATAAGTCCGGCCGCGACGGGTGTCAACGCCGCAAGCCGGGGCCGCGGAGGCAAGTCTCGTCGCGGCAAGGGCCTGCGACGGGATCCGACCGCGTGCGACCGATCGCGGAGGGGGACGGCCCGAATCCGGCTCAAGGGCAAAATCCCCGACGGTCGATACAACCCACCGGATGGATCGGCGACCTCCCACGGACGCCGGTCGCGGCGGGAATGGACAGGACAGGGGCGGCAGGAGGCAGCGCAATGTGGCACCGGATCCTTCGGAGACGTCCGTTCCTTGCGAACCCGCAAGCGAGCGGTGCGGCCCCACACGCCACGCGGATCAAGCGCCGCCCCGCCGTCGAGTCGCTCGAAGGCCGTCGGCTGATGACCGCCTCGCTCGCCCCCATCCCCGACGTCGCGGCCCCGAGCGGTCAGGGGTATCAGCTCACCCTCGACGGCAGCGCCAGCGGGGCGACCTCCCAGACCTTCACCGCCACGTCCGACAACCCCAACATCCAGGTGTCGGTCGCCAACGGCCAGTTCTGGACCATCAACGTCCAGCACCTCTCGTCCGGGGGCGACGACCCCAACATCATCAATGAGCCGCTGACCTTCCAGTTCTTCCCGGACGTCGCCCCGCAGACCGTCGACCGCATCACCAACTTCAGCAACAACGGCTACTACGTCGACACCGGCCGTTACTTCCCGCGGATCGTGGAAGGCTTCGTCGCCCAGGGCGGCTCCAACAGCGCCACGAGTACGGCCTCGTCCAGCGGCGTGACGCCGATCGGGATCGAGGTGGACCCCTCGGTCGACTTCAGCAGCTACGGCCAGCTCGCGATGGCCAACTCCGGCCCCGGCGACACCAGCGACGCCCAATTCTTCATCACGTTCGGGCCGCAACCGGCGATCAACCAGAAGTACACCATCTTCGGCCAGCAGGTCGACGGGTTCGACACGCTGGAGAAGATGTCGCAGATCACGACGGTCACCGCCACCGGGGGGACCGAGAAATCGATCCCGGTCAACCCGGTGACGATCACCTCGTCCACGATCTCCAGCCAGAACCCCAACGGGGCGCTGCTGATCGACACGACGGCGGCCGGGGCGGGCGAGTCGGCGACGATCACCGTCACCGCGACCGACCCGTCGGACGGCTCGACGGCCGTCCAGAAGTTCAAGGTCTACACGGCCGGGGACACCAGGGCCGTCCGGCTGATCGGCGACGTCCTGATCGCCACGCCGATCGCCCTGGGCAAGTTCTTCGGCGGCACGAACACGATCGAGGTGAAGCAGGCCGACGCCCCGACGATCCCGGCGTCGCAGAACCTCCAGGTGTTCGTCAACGGCACGCTGGACTCGATCCAGCCGGTGCCGTCGGCCCTGTCCCAGATCATCATCCAGGGCTCCAAGGCCAACGACGACATCTCGGTGGACGACTCGGTCACGGTCCCCGCCACCATCGACGGCGGCCTGGGCGGGAGGAACCGGGTGAAGGGCGGGGGGGGCTTCACGCTGGCCCACGGCTGGTTCGGCCGGACGACCCTCACCGCCGGCGAGGGCTTCAACCGCCTGGCGGGCCGCGCCGGCCAGGTCAGGTTCCGGGCCAACGCCAACACCCAGTACGCCTTCGCCGGGCAAGCTCGCGGCCGGGCCAGCAACGGCCAGACGCTCAAGCCGACCGGCACCTACTACAAGTTCATCAACGGCCGCCTGACGCCGGTTCTCAAGATCGAGAGCTGACGCTACGCTGGACGTCGCGTCGCGGTGCGAAGCGAAGCGGGGACGCCCCCCGCTTCGTCGCGTTTCGAAGGCCGACCGAGCGAGCCCGACGGGTGCCATGACCCCGCTCCCCATCGACCCCAGCCTGCCCCGGATCCTCGACGCGCTCGACGCCCGCGGCTCGCTCGTGCTGGTCGCCGAGCCGGGCTCGGGCAAGACGACCCGCGTCCCGCCGGCGATGGCCCGCCGCGGGGCGGGGGGGGCGGTGTTCGTGCTCCAGCCCCGTCGCGTCGCGGCGCGGTCGACGGCCGCCCGCATCGCCGAGGAGCAGGGCTGGACGCTCGGCCGCGAGGTCGGCTACCACGTCCGGTTCGACCGCCGCGCCTCGGCCGACTCCCGCCTCGTCGTCATGACCGAGGGGATCCTCGCCCGCCGCCTCCTGGCCGACCCGTTCCTCGAAGGGGTCGGCGCCGTGGTCCTCGACGAGTTCCACGAGCGGAGCCTGCACACCGACCTGGCCCTGGCGCTCCTGCGCGAGGTCCGCCGCGAGGTCCGGCCCGACCTGAAGATCGTGGTGATGTCGGCCACGCTCGACGCCGGGCCGGTCGCCGCGTTCCTGGACGCGCCGGTGGTGCAGGTCCCGGGGCGGACGTTCCCGGTCGCCGTCTCCTACCGCGACGCCGCCCGGCCGGCCGACCCGGAGGCGATCGCCGGGGCCGTCGCCGACGCCCTGGCCGACCCCGCCGACCGCGGCCACGTCCTGGCCTTCCTCCCAGGCATGGCCGAGATCCGCCGCGCCCGATCGGCGCTCGGGCCGATCGCCTCGGCCCGCGACGCCGTCGTCCTGCCGCTGCACGGCTCGCTGCCGCCCGAGGAGCAGGACGCGGCGCTGCGGCCTTCGCATCGACGCAAGATCATCCTTTCGACCAACATCGCCGAGACCTCGCTGACGATCGACGGCGTGACGACCGTGATCGACTCGGGCCTGGCGCGGGTGGCCGGCCACGACGCCTCGCGCGGGCTGGACCGGCTCGACCTGAGGCCGATCAGCAAGGCGTCGGCCGACCAGCGCGCCGGGCGGGCCGGGCGGACCGGCCCGGGGCGCTGCATCCGGCTCTGGTCGGAGCAGCGGCACGCGCTGCTGGAGCCGTTCGAGACGCCCGAGGTCCGCCGCGTCGACCTGGGCGCCACGCTCCTGACGCTCCACTCGTGGGGCGTCGCCGAGCCCCGCGACTTCGCCTGGTACGAGGCCCCCGAGCCCGCCCGGATCGAGGCGGCCGAGGCGATGCTGGCCCGGCTCGGGGCGTTCGACCCGACGACGCGGCGGATCACGCCGACGGGCGGACGCATGCTGACGCTCCCCGTCCATCCCCGGCTCGCCCGGCTCCTGCTGGCGGCGGCCGACGCGGGCCTGCTCCGCGAGGGCGCGGCGCTGGCGGCGTTGCTCTCCGAGAAGGACGTCGCCGAGCGCCGCCGGCCCGGCGGCCGTCGGGGGGCGTCGGACATGCTGGATCGGCTCGACATGCTGGCGGAGGCCGAGGCCGCGCGGTTCGCGCCCTCGCTCAAGGACCGCGGCATCGACCCCGGCGCGGCCCGCCAGGCGGCGAAGATCCGCGACGACCTGGTCCGCCTGGGATCCAGGCTCGACGCGGGCGGGGCATCCCGCATGGACGCGGACGCCCGCGAGGAGGCCCTGCTGAAGCTCCTGATCCTGGCCTATCCCGACCGGGTCGTGATGCGACGCGGTTCGGAGGAGACCGGCGTGATGGTCGGCGGCCGGGGCGTGCGGCTGGCGCGGGAGTCGGTGGTCCGCGACGGGGAATTCTTCCTGGCGCTCGACCCCCGCGAGGAGCGCCGGCAGGGGACGCTGGAGTTGCAGGTCTCCATCGCCAGCGCCGTGGAGTTGGACTGGCTGGAGGAGTTGGTCCCGCAGTCGATCCGCCGCGAGCGGCGGGTGGAGTACGACGCCGCGCGGGAGCGGGTCGCGGCGATGAACCGGCTCTGGTACGAGGACGTCCTGATCCGCGAGGACCCCGCGAAGGCCCCCGACGGCCGCGAAACCTCGCGCGCCCTCTTCGAAGCCCTGCGGCCCCGCGCCGGGGCGATCTTCCGCGACGACCCGGCCGCCGCGGCGTGGCTCGCCCGCTACGAGTTCGTCCGCGAGGCCGTCCCCGAGCTGGCCTGGCCCGCGCTGGGCGACGACGCCCTCGCCGGCCCGCTGGAAGTCCTCTGCCATGGCAAGGCCCGGATGGACGAGGTGCGGCGGGCGTCGAAGGTGTCGTACCTGGAAAGCCTCCTCACCTACGAGCAGTCCCGCGAGCTGGACGCCTGCGCCCCGACCTCGATCACGATCCCGAGCGGCCGGAACGTCCGCCTGGACTATGAGCCGGGCCGCCAGCCGGTCCTCGCCGCCAAGCTCCAGGAGCTGTTCGGCTGGCCCGAGGCCCCCCGGCTGGCGCGGGGCCGCGTGCCGCTGCTGCTGGAACTCCTCGGCCCGAACCATCGGCCGGTGCAGGTGACGTCCGACCTCCGGAGCTTCTGGGCGACCACCTATCACCAGGTCCGCAAGGACCTCCGGGGCCGGTATCCCAAGCACCCCTGGCCCGAGGATCCCACCACCGCCCAGGCCCCCGTCCGCACGCCCCGCCCGCGCTGAGTTCGTTCCGGTCCGTTCGTCGTCGCGACGACCGAAGCCATCGGACGCAAGTCCATCATAGAAAATAACTTGAGCGCCAAAACACGGCCATTTCGAGTGTAGACTCGAATGCGATTTTCGGGGTATCGCTCGCTGGAAAGCGTCTCCTGAATGTCCCCTCTCCCGCCGGGAGAGGGCAGCCGCGCAGCGGCGGGTGAGGGTCGTCGGGGCGCGGAGGGCATGACGGAAGCAAGGTCAAAGCCGGCTCATGACAAGCATCCTTCTCCCCTTGAGGCGCTGCGTCGAAGACACTCGGGATGAGAGCGATGAACGGCCTTCCCCCCTCGCGGGGGAAGGTGGCCCGCAGGGCCGGATGAGGGGGACGACGCGCGAGACGACCGTCGGATCCCAGAGCCGGTCGGACGGGCCTTCGAACTCCGATGGGCCTCGTGCTTCGCGTCCCCCTCATCTGACCCCTTCGGGGTCTGTCTTCCCCCGCGAGGGGGGAAGACCGTCTTCGACACGCATCGGCATGTCTTCGACGCAGCACCCTTGAGGGAGAAGGCGTCGATCGCCAAGCTATCTCAATAGGTCCGGCGACCCTCACCCGGCCCTCCGGGCCGCCCACTCCCGGCGGGAGAGGGGACCTCGGTCGCTGAGTGATGTGGAGGCTCGGCCCTCGCCTTCGATCTTCCGGATTGCCAAGGAACGGTCGGTCTCCTCGGCAGATACAGTCCGCGAGTCGGGGCCGGAGATTTCAGGAATCGCCCGAAACTTCTTCGGCCCCCCTCCGGCGGCTCAGATGTCGCGGTTGGGCGGGGTCCAGTTGTAGGGGTGGCGGGCCTCGGCGAGGGGGAGGCCGACGACCTCGATCCGGCGCGGGTCGTTGGTCCCCAGGCCGAGTTCGGCGGCCATGGCCAGGTGGTTGTCGCCGGGGAACGGGCCGGTGGCGCGGGGGGACATGGGGTCGTAGCCCATGACCGCCGTGGCGATCGAGTCCGTGCAGACGGCGTTGCGGCCGGCGATCAGGACGCCCGGCTCCTGGGGCTTCGTCGGCACCCAGGGGCCCTCGCCGCCCGAGGTCGACTCGATGCCGTCGAGGATGACCAGGTCGATCGGCCGGATTCCGACGGCGTCCAGGATGTGACGCGGGACGCGGTACGACGGCCGCCGCGGGGTGGTCTTCGACAGCTCCTGCGGCACGCCCTCGGCCGGGCCCTCCTCGCCGGAGTGGAACATGGCCCGGCTGCTGGTGCTGTCTTCCTTGTGCTCGCGCTGGCCGTACAGGGCGATCGGGGTGACGCCGAAGTTGTTCTTCATCCCCAGCGTGACGCCCGCCGTGAAGTGGTTCTTCAGCTTGCCCAGCGAGACGTAGACGTCGCAGTCGTGGTACGCGCGGCTGATGTGGTACGCCGGGAACAGCGAGCCGCCGCCGGGGACCTTGACCTCCTGATAGCTCCGGCGCTTGCCGAGGTTGCGGGTGTCCTCGAACTCCACCGGCGTCTTGGTGGCGGTCAGGGCGTTGAGGTCCCAGCCGGCGGCCGTGAGGTAGGGCTCGAACGCCTCGTGCTGGTGGGTCGACTCCAGGAACCGGATGCGGCGCGCCCCGGATTTGTCGAGCAGCCGGGCGACGGCCAGCACGACGGCCGGGTGGACCTGGTACGTCCGGTTCGCGGGCTTGCCGTGGACGCCCTGGCGAACGTCGCCCACCAGGTTGACCTTCACGGCCACCGTCTTCCCCTCGACGAGCGGCCGGAGCCCGCCGAGTTTGTCCATCAGCCCTTCCAACTCGGCGAGGATCGCGCCCGGGTCGTATTCCCGACACCGGGCGATCCCCACCGGCGACGACGGCGGCGCGGGGGCGAACCCGGCCCGGAGCGACGGGGCGACCATCGGGGCCAGCATCGAGGCCCCGGCGGCCTGCAAGAATCTCCGGCGGCGGCAAGTCGGCTTCATCATGCGTCCTCCGGCGTTCGAGTCGGGCAGGCAAGGCGACGTCCCCGTCGATCCTAAACGCGCCCGATCGGCCGAAGCAACCGGGATGCCGGGCCCGGTACGCGCCTTGGGATTTCGGTGGATCGCGACGGATGCAGGGAGGTCATCATGACGGCCTTCCCCCCTCGCGGGGGAAGGTGGCCCGGAGGGCCGGATGAGGGGGAAGACGAGCGCGGAGGCCGTCGGCGTAAGGGCGGGCCGGATCGCGAATTCCGACGGCTCGCGTGCATCGCGTCCCCCTCATCTGACCCCTTCGGGGTCTGTCTTCCCCCGCGAGGGGGGAAGACGTCCCGCGTCGAAGCTCTCAAGATCCAAGGCCGTCGGCCGGAATCCCAAGGCACCCTGCCAGCCCCGGCGCGAGGAGGGGGGTCACGGGATCTCGATCCGCCGCGTCTCCCCGGGCTTCAGGTCGATGCGACGGGAATCGAGCGTCCCCTGCGTGAACGCCCCCGGGGGGCTACCCGGGAGGGGCCTGGGCAGGTCCATCAAGTTGACGTCGTGCTCGCCCGCCGCCAGGTCGTCGATCTCGAAAATCGACCGGCCGTCGGGGCCGGGCGCGGCCGTCCGCGTGGGGCCTTCGGGGCGTCGGGGACGGACCTGGACCCCGTCGAACCTCGGCCGCTTCGTTCGGTCCACCGCGACGACGACCCGCGCGGGGGGATCGAGCCTCACGTCGAGCGTACCGGCCGCCGCGTGGTCCAGCCGGTCCAGCCGCTCGGACGATCCGGGCGGGATGCCCGCACCTCGCCAGTACAACGAGACCTGGACCCCGCGGGGGATCGACGGGAAGGCGAACCGGCCGTCGGCGTCGGCGACGGCCTCCTCGTACCGCACGATCGACGGATCCAGGTTCATCCGGCCGAACCCGTGGACGTCCCAGTTGAAGAGAGGGCGGAAGCCGCCGCCGCGGCCGGGGCGGGCGGCGGCCTCGACGGGCCGATTCGCGACCAGCCGCAGCTCGGCGCCGGCGGCCGGCTTGCCGTCGGCGCGGACGAGCCGGCCGGCGTAAGTCCGGACCGAGGCCGGGTCGATCGCCGCGAGCCTGTACTCGCCCTCGCGCGCCTCCGCGGGCCGGGCGACGACCACGCGCTCCAGCGTCGCGTCCTCGTGGCCCGGGGCCGACACCGTGACCTGGAGCGGCGTCCCGACGGGGAGGTCGGCCAGGCGGAACCGGCCGTCGGCGGCGTGGAACTCCTGGCCGGGCTCGAACAGGTCGTACGTCAGGCCGGCGGTCGGCTCGTCGGGCCGCCGCTGCGGCGAGAAGCCGAGCCGCACGCGGAACGACCCCACCGGCCGGCCGGCGCCGTCGACCGCCCGGCCCAGGATCACGCCCGCCGGCGCCATGCGGACCTCGACGACGTCGGGGCCGTCGAGCGGCAGGTCGCGACGCCGGACCTCCGAGTAGCCGGCCCGGGAGAAGTCGAACGGACATGGCGCGGGGAGTTCGTCGAACGCGAAAAGCCCCTCCGCGTCCGTCGAGCCCGAGCCCCCCTCGCCGAAAGGCTGGTTGCCGTCGTCGTAGGCGACGCGGACGTTCCCCAGGGGCCGGCCCTCCTCATCCACCACCCGGCCGCGGATCCGATGGCCGGCCGCCAGCTCGATCACGGCCCGGCCGGGCCGATCGGCGGGGCCGGGCTCGACGTCGAACCGCCTGGCCTGCAAGCCCCCGGCGCGGACCACGACCTGGGTGCGATTGAAGGTCCCTCGGTAGAGGTTCTCCATCAGGAACGTCCCGTCCGGCCCGGTGCGGGCCTCGCGCACCTCGTCGGTCGACGTCCCCATGTTCGTCACCCGGGCGCCGGCGACGGGCCGGCCTTGCGGGTCGAGGACGACGCCCGCGACCGCGCCGCCGAACGGCCGGGGCTCGATCGTCAGGTCGAGGGCCCGCTCCGCGCCCTCGATCCGGGCCGTGACGTCCTTCCGCGCGTAGCCGTCCTTCGAGATCATGATCGTCAGGTCGGCGGCGCGGGGGACGCTCCTGGCGACATAGCGGCCGTCGGGGTCGGTCACGACCCAGTCGTATTGCTCCGGGATGTTCGGGAGCCGGACGCTCATGCCGACGCCGCCGACGGGCCGCCCCGAGGGGTCGCGGACGACGCCGCGCAGGTCGCCGCCAGGGCCCAGGAGGAACTCGGCCTCGGCGTCGCGGCCGTTCCCCAGGTTCAGCCATCGGGGCTCCGCGGCGAAGCCCTCGGCGCGGGCCCGAAGGTGCCAGCGGTCGGCGGTGAGGGGGAAGATCCTGGCGACGCCCCGCTCGTCGGTTTTGAACTCCTCGGGGAAGACGCCCCACCCCATCTCAATCGCTGCGCCTGGGATCGGTCGGCCGTCGGCGCGGGACTTGACGACGGCCGTCACCGCGACGGCGGGCTTCAGCCGCAGCTCGACGGGCTTCGGCGCCTCGTCGCCCTCCGGCACGACCACCGCGACGCAGTGGACCGTGTCGCGCGGCGTCGCCAGGCCGTCGAGCGTCGCCCAGACGCGGTAGCGGCCCGGCGCGGCGTCGAACGCGAAGGAGCCGTCGGGGCCGGCCTTCGTCGTCTTGAGGATCGACCCGCTCATGCGGCCGTCCCCCTCGTCGCGGCGCGGCGGCCACCAGAGGACCACGTCCGCGCCCGCGGCGGGAGTGCCGTCGGCGTCGACGACGGCCCGGCCGGTCAGCGGCCTGGGAGGGCCGTCGGGGGGCTTCGTCGGCGTCGGCCGCGGCGCGGGTTGTTCCGGGCCGGGCGCGGCGATCGGCGTCGACGACCCGGGCTCGGCCGCGGCCCTCGGGGCGGGCCGGGCCGTCGCGAGCAGGGACGCCAGGGCCAGGCCCGCCGCCAGCAGGACGGTGCCCGTCCGGCGGCCCAGCGGGGCGTGGCTGCGGGCGTCGTCGAACAGGGCACCCACTCGCTCCTCCAGCGCGCCCCGGCGGGCCATGCCGACGGCCGCCCCGAGGCGCGGCGTGCGCAGGCGGCGGGCGAGGGCCACGAGCTGTTCGGCGTAGGCGGCCGGGCGCTCGCCGGAGGCGACCACCAGGTCGTCGCAGGCGTGCTCGCACTCGGCCCGCATGCGACGGAGCGCGTGCCAGGCCAGGGGGTGGAACCAGAAGAGGGCGACGGCCAGCCGCGACAGCAGGTGGACGAGCGCGTCGCCCCGACGGATGTGCGCCAGCTCATGGGACAGGACGACCCGGCGCGTGGCCTCGGGCCAGGTCTCGGCCTCGGCCGGCAGCAGGACGACCGGGCGGACGACGCCCCAGGTCGACGGGATCGCCGGCCCCCCGCCGACCCGCAGGTCGACCGGCCGGCGCACGCCCAGCGCGCGGCGAAGCTCGTCGAGGGCGACCGTCCACGCCCCGCCCAGGGGCCGCGACGCGCGGCGGCGGCGGGCGTTGGCCGCAAGGCCGACGGCCGTCGGCAGGGTCGCGAGGGCCGCGCCCACCGCCCACGCCGACAGCCAGGGGTCGGGCCGATACGGCTCGACGGCCGCCGCGACCGGCCTCGGCGCGGGGGCGAAGGCCGGCGGGGCCGCGACCGGGAAGGGTTGCGGTGCGGGCTCGGCGAGCGTCGGGCCCGCGGCCACGCCCCCGCGGCCGACGGGCGGGGCGGCCGGCGTCGGGGCGGGGGCCGGCAGGACGGCGAGGGGCCAGCCCGGGGCGAGCGCCGAGGCGGCCGGCAGGACGAGGAGGCCGAGCAGGGCCGCCGCCCAGACGCGATGGCGGTACGCGGCCGGGGCCCGCCGCGGCAGGCCGGCGGCCAGGGCGGCGAGCAGGAGGAGGACCGTCGAGCGGGCGGCGGCGTCGAGCAGCAGCGTGCGCGTCATGTCACTTCTCCTTCTTCCGGGCGTCCCTGATCAGGGCCTCCAGCCGCGCCAACTCCTCGTCGGACAGCTTCGCGACCGAGGGGTCCAGGATCGCCTCCACGGCCGCGGCGGCCGAGCCGGCGAAGAACGTCCGCATCAGGTGCTCCAGCGCCCCGACCTTCGCCGCGTCGCGCGAGTGCGCGGGCCGGTAGACGTACTTGACCCCCTCCCGGCGATGCCTCAGCAGCCCCTTGGCCTCCAGCGAGCGGACCATCGTCCGCACCGCCGAGTACGACGGCGGGTCCGCCAGGCCGGCCAGGACGTCGGCCACCGACGCCTCGCCCAGCCGGTACACGACGTCCATGATCTGCCGCTCTCGCGCCCCCAGCGGCTCCCTCGGGTCGCCCTTCGCCATGACGAGTCCTCCTCACGCCGGAACATGGCAATCGATTACCATGTGGCACTGTATTGCCACGCAAGGGCGGACGTCAAGGAGGATCTCGGGGGCGGGGCCGGATTCAGCCGTCGCGGCGGCCGGCGCGGTCCGCTTCGGCGGGGCGCGAGGGCGGGGGCGGAAGAAGGGGCGGGTTCGGATCGTAGGTGAGGCGGGCGAGGCGGCGGCTGACGTCGACGGAGAGGCAGAGGAGGGCCGCGGCGCAGACCAGCAGGACGACGGCGGCCACGGGCCGGAGCAGTTCCGCAGAGAAGAAGCGGTCGTCGTCGAACCGGGAGGCGGCCAAGGCCGTCCGGACGCCGATGGCGGCGGCGCCGGCCAGGAAGAGGATCGCCCACGCCTGGAAGATCCGGATCCGGAGCGTCGAGGGCCGGAGCGCGCGGACGGCCCACACCGGCGGTCGTCCCCCGGGCCGCAGGGTCGTGAGGAAGGCGTCGGCCGCCCCCGCCCGGGGCTCGTCGGGCCCGTCCGACCAGGGGCCTTCCCAGGGGTCGTCCGGGCCGACGACGATCGGGTCCAGCTCGTAGGACGAGTCGCTGGGGTCCAGCCGGGGGCGGGCCTGGTCGTGGCGGAGGTCGGCCAGGATCGCGTCGACGGGCTCGGGGTGCTGGACGTCGGGATCGCCGATGTCGAAGCGATAGCGGCACTTCGGGCACCGCGCCTGATGCGGGATCCGCGTCGCGTGGTCGGGGACGCGGCCCGAGAAGCCGCACTGCGGGCACTCGATGATCATAGACGAGACGACGTCCCTTACGGTGAATCTTCGCGCGGAGACGTCATGTTAAGATCGGATCGCAGGGGTGCCAAGAAAAACCTTCGCGCTTTCTCGAAAACCCGGCGGGATCAGGCGGGCGGGGCGAAGGCGGCGACGAGGGCCCGGGCCGTGCGGAGGCCGTCGACGGCGGCGCTGATGATGCCGCCCGCGTAGCCCGCCCCCTCGCCGCAGGGGTACAGGCCGGCGACGGCCGGGCTCTGGCGGGTGGCGTCGTCGCGGGGGATGCGCACGGGGGAGCTGCCGCGGGCCTCGGGGCCGGTGAGGGTGGCGTCGCGGAGGAACCGGCGGTCCATCCGGCGGTCCATGAGCGGCAGGCCTTTCAAGAGCGCGTGCGCGACCTGCTCCGGGAGCAGGGGGCCCAGGTCCATCGGCTTGACGAGGCCCCGGGTGTAGCTGGAGGGGAGCTTGCCCCGGCTGGCCCGACCGGCGAGGAAGTCGCGCGCCCACTGGATCGGCGCGGCGTAGGATCGGCCGCCGGCGACGTACGCCGCGCGCTCGTAGCGCTGCTGGAAGTGGACGCCGGCGAGGGGATGCGAGCTGGTCTCGGCCGGGTCGATGGTGACGACCAGGCCGCTGTTGGCGAAGGGGGAGTCGTGCCGGCTCTCGCTCATGCCGTTGGAGCACCAGTAGCCGGGCTCGGAGACGCTGGGCATGACGTAGCCGCCGGCGCACATGCAGAACGTGAACAGGTCGCAGGCCCCGGCGCGCACCGTGAGGCCGTAGTCGGCGGCGCCCAGCGCGGGGTGGCCCTGGTTCGCGCCGTATTGGGCCTTGTCGATCTGCTCCTGGGGCTGCTCGATGCGGACGCCGAACTGGAAGGGCTTGGCCAGGAGCGGGACGCCGCGGCGCAGGAGCATGTCGTAGGTGTCGCGGGCGCTGTGGCCGACGGCGAGGACGGCGACGTCGGCGGGGATGTAGCCGGAGCTGGTCCCCAGGCCGCGGAGCCGGCCGTCGGCGACGTCGAGGTCTTCCACGCGGCAGGAGAAGCGGACCTCGCCGCCGAGGGCCTCCATCTTCTTGCGGAGGGTGCGGACGACCAGGGGGAGGCGGTTGGAGCCCAGGTGGGGGCGGTGCTCGTAGACGATGGAGGGCTTGCCGTGGCAGTCGGCCAGGATCTCCAGGACCTTGCGGACGTCGGGGCCGCCGCCGCGCGAGGTGAGCTTGCCGTCGCTGAAGGTGCCGGCGCCCCCCTCGCCGAAGAGGTAGTTGCTCTCGGCGTCGACCGGGCCGCCGGCGTCGAACTTGCGGACGTCGGCCACGCGGTCCTTGACGGCCCGGCCGCGCTCCAGGACGAGGGGGCGGTAGCCGTGCAGGGCGAGCATGTAGCCGGCTATCAGCCCGGCCGGGCCGGCGCCGATCACGACCGGCCGGCGTCCCAGGGGGCCCGTCCCCGGGTCGGGCCAGGGGAAGCCCTCGTCGCGGTAGGGCCGGACGTCGGGCCCGCCGGCCGAGAGGGCGCGGGCGGCGGCCTCGGCGGGGACCTCCAGCTCCATCGCGTAGTTGAAGTGGAGGTCGTCGGCCCGTCGGGCGTCGAGCGACTTGCGGAGGATCCGCCAGCGCAGGACGGCGTCGGCGCCCAGGCCGAGGCGGCCGGCGGCCCGAGCGGGGAGCGATTCCTCGGGGTCGTCCAGCTCCAGGCGGAGGTTGTTCAGCTTGACCGACGTGCTCATGGCGAGGCGGGGCCTTGGGGCTGGGTCGCGGCCGGGGCGACCGGGCCGAAGCAGATGAGGGTGATGTCGTCGGCCTGGACGTGGCCGAGCGCGTGTTCGCGGATGTCCTGGAGGATCGCCTTGCCGACCACCTCGGGGCCGCCGGCGGTCTCGGCCAGGCGGCGGAGCAGGCGGCGGTCGTCGCGGCAGTCGTACAGCTCGTCCTTGACGCTGCGGGCGTCGGTGACGCCGTCGGAGTAGATCACCGCCACGTCGCCCGGGCCCAGCGTCACCTGCGACTGCTTGTACTCCACGCCGGGCAGGATCCCCAGCGGGAAGCCGGCGATCTCCTCCCCCAGCTCCTCCACGCGGCCGTCGGCGCGGCGGACCAGGATCGGCAGGTGGCCGGCCGAGGCGAACGAGAGGGTCCCGGTCTTCGCGTCCAGGACGCTGAGGCTCAGGGTGATGAACTTCTCCTCGATGCCGGCCGAGATGAGCATCGCGTTCAGCTCGGCGGCGGCGGCCCCGGGCGCGTTCTCGGTGAGGATGCAGTAGCGGGTGTCGCCGGAGAACTTGGCCATCATCAGGGCGGCGGCCACCCCCTTGCCGGAGACGTCGCCCAGGGCGATGGCCAGGCGGTCGTGGGTCAGCGGCACGAAATCGTAGTAGTCGCCCCCCACCTCGTAAGCCGGCTCGTAGTGGGCGAAGAACTCGTAGCCGGCGATCGTCGGGACCTCCTGGGGGAGGAACCGCTTCTGCACCTGCTCGGCCAGCTTCAGGTCGCGGTCGACCCGCTCGCGCTCCAGCATCGACTCGTGGAGCTGGGCGTTCTGGATCGAGATCGCCGCCTGGCCGGCCACGGCGGCCAGGACGTCCAGGTCCTCCTGGTGGAACTGCTTGCGGTCGCTGGTGTCGAGCTGGATGATCCCCACCGCCTCGCCGTTGGGCGTCACCATGGGGACGCACATCACCGACCGGATCTTCAGGTCGGCGATCGAGGCGCTGGTGGGGAGGTCCTTGTCGGCGCCGGCGTCCTGGCTGAGGACGGCCTTCTTCTGGCCGAGGACGTGGTTGACGAGCGACCGGCTCATCTGCATCGGGGCCTCGTCGGCCGGGACGGTGGTGTTGAAGCTGATCCGGCCGCGGCCCTGGCGGACCTTGGTGGCCTTGCGGACCAGCCGCTTCGTCGCCGGGTCGACCAGGACGAGGAACGAGCGCTCGGCCTGCGGGAACAGCTGGGCTAGCGACTCCAGGACGCGCGGGGCGACCTTGTCGATCTTCAGCTCGGTGGAGAGGTCGCGGGTGATCTCCAGGATGGCCCGGAGCTTGACCTCCGGCTTGACCATGCTGGCGATCGCGGTGGAGCGCGAGGCGTCTAAGGTGTGCAGGGGGGGGACGTCGAACGCCTCGCCCTCGTTGATGATGAGGACCTCGCGGTCGCGGGGCTCCTCGGCCGGCTCGACGGCGTGGAAGATGAACTCGACGTCGCAGATGCTGATGCGGTCGCCGCCGGCGAGCCGACGGTCGGCCCCGGGGATCAGCTTGACGTCGTTGACCTTGGTCATGTTGCGCGACTTGAGGTCGGCGACGAAGTAGCCGTCCCCCTGGCGGTAGACCTCGGCGTGACGGCGGCTGACGCCGTTGAGGCCCAGCACGACCTGGCACTGGTCGGGCGAGCGGCCGATCACCGTCCGTTCCTGCGTCAGCTCGATGATCTGCCCGGCCGATTCGCCGTTGGCTCGCTTCAGGAATGCCATCCCCGTCCTCCGCCTCCCGGTCCCGTCACCTCGACGCGGCCCCCCGACCCACCAGAGAGCGTATCACGACCGCGGCCCGCCGTCATCGGACGGCGAGGTCCGTCGTGAGGACGCGATTGCGCAGCAGCAGCAGCCGGCCCCGCAGGACCGCCAGGTCCGGGCGCTGGGCCGCCGCCCCGGTCGCCCCCGGCTGGTCGATCGCCCGCAGGGCGTCGGCGACGATCTCGACGCCGAAGTCGATCAGGCCCGGGTCGGACAGCGGCCGGTCCTTGGACTCCAGGATCCGCCGCAGCCGGCCGATGACCCCGTCGACGTCGCGGCGGAGCAGGGCCTCGGCCGCGTCCAGGACGTCGGCGAGCTGGGCGTCGCGGGTCTGCCGCGCCCGCCAGGCCCGGACGTCCCGCGCCAGCGCGACGACCCGGCCGAGGTCGCGGTCGCGGTAGAGCGCCCGGCCGAGTTGGAGGTAGGCCGCCGACGCCCACTCGTACGACTCCGGGAAGTAGCCGGGCACGGCCAGCCAGGCGGCGGCCAGGCGGTCGGGCGGGGCCGCGAGCCAGGCGTAGCGATACTGGGCCTCGGCCGACTCCCGCCGCGGGGCCGACTCCCAGCGCGGCCCGATCCCCAGGGCGGGCGCCGCCGCCGCGCCCCGGCCGCGCTCCGCGGCGCGCTCGGCCGTGCGGGCGCGCCAGCCCGCCAGGGCGCCGACGGCCGCCGCCGCGACCGCCAGGCCGGCCAGCAGCCGCGGACGGAACCACGACGCCCCGCCCCCCCGCAGGGCGCGGAGCAGGGGGGCCAGGTCGACCCCGCGCCGCGACGTCGCCGGCTCCATCCCGGAGAGCGACCGCGCCTCGTCGGCGGCCTCCGCGGCCCCGGCCGTCGTCGGCAGCGAGGCCAGGTCGAGGGCCGTCGCGCCGGCGATCGTCGACATCTGCGTCCGGATCTTCGCCAGGTCGGCCAGCATCTCGGCCGCCGACTGGTAGCGGTCGGCCGCCTTCTTCGCCATCAGCTTCAGCACCAGCCGGTCCAGATCGGCCGGCACGTCGGGCCGGCGCACGCGCATCGCGACCGGCTGCTCGCGGACGTGCTTCAGCGCCAGCGCCAGCGCCGAGTCCGCCCGGAACGGGGGCTCGCCGACGATCATGTGGTAGTACGTCACCCCCAGCGAGTACAGGTCGCTGCGGTGGTCCAGCGCGTGCCCCTGGGCCTGCTCCGGGCTCATGTACAGGGGGGTGCCCATCGTCGTCCCCTGCTGGGTGACGTGGACGCGGTCGGCCTCCGTGTCGCGGCAGAGGCCGAAGTCGGCCACCTTGATCCGGCCCTTGCGGGTCAGGAGGAGGTTCTCGGGCTTGATGTCGCGGTGGATCAGCCCGACCTCGCCCGCCGCCCCGATCGCCGAGCCCGACTGCCGCATGATCGACAGGGCCAGCGGGATGTCGAGCGACCCCTTGCGGATCAGGTACTCGCGGAGGTTCGCCCCCTCGACGTACTCCATCGCGATGTAGTGGACGCCGTCGGCCTCCCCCAGCGCGTACACCTGCACGATGTTGGGGTGGTTGAGCTTGGCGACGGCCGTCGCCTCCACCGAGAACCGGCTCAAATAAGCCGGACGCGACACCCACTCCGGCAGCAGGACCTTGAGGGCCACGGGCCGCCGGAGGCTGATCTGCTCGGCGAGGTAGACCTCGCCCATGCCGCCGCGGCCGATGAGCCGGTCGACGCGGAAGTCCCCCAGTTGCAAGCCCGTGAGGTCGCGGGGCGCGGCCTTGGCGGGCTCCGACCAAGTTCCGGTCCGTTCGTCCTCGGCTCGCGGGGGGTTGGATTTCATCGCGGCGACCGTGGCCTCAAGGGGATGTCGCGGCGGCCTGGCCGCGACCGTGGATGCCTCCAGTTTAGCTCGGAGGCCGTGACAAAACCGGGCTTTTCGCGGATCGCCGTCACCTCGAGGCGACGACCGCGGCCTTCGATAGCTTCCCCAGGCGGTTGAGATAGCAGAGGGTGAACATGGCCGTGATGACCGCGAGTTGCAGGATCAGGCCGCTTCCTTTGAAGTCCAGGACGGCCTGGGCCCAGAACACGGACAGCCCATAAAAGCCGGCGGCGAAAGCCTTGGCATCCCTGGGCGGAGAGGAGCGGAGGCTCCGGTACGAGGCCGCGATGCAGATCGTATCGACGACCGCCAAGCAGAAGATGGGCATGGTTTTGACGCCCCAATTCACGTCCCTCGTCCCCATCAGCACGGCCGAACATGGCAAGGGACCCGACGGCTGTTCTTTATAAGGAGGGCACGGAGGGTGTGGAAGTCAAATCCAACAACCCGCCGCCGGCCCTATCCCATCATTCTACGCGGGAATACGCCCGACGTCGGGGGATGTTCGGCATCGGCCCCCGAGGATTCCGGATGCAAGCCGAAAAACCGCCCATCGCGCGTTGATGGAGCCTCCACGGCCGGCTATCGTTGGGATCATCAGGGCCATGCGCGCCGGGCCGGACGGGCCGGGGTGGAACGAGGGAGGGTTGGGACCATGAACGGGACGAAACGGCTCCACGGCGGACGATTCCGGGCCTCGATCCTCGCATGGCTCGGCCTGGCGGCGGCTTGCCTGACGCTCGTCGCCGGGCGGGCTTCGGCCCAGGACTTCGCCGACGACCCGCTGCAACGGGCGATCGACGACGCCATCGCCGGCCGGCCCCAACAGGCGGCCCCGGGGCTCCCGCCCGCGCCACCGGAGGGGGCCTGGGGCGAGGTCATCAACGCCACCGACCGCTGGATCGTGCTCCAGAACCACGTCGGCCAGCAGTTCCCGATCGCCACCGAGGACATCCAGGAGTTCCTGATCCGCTGGCCCGGCCGCGCCGACCTGATCTCGGCCGAGGCGCTGGTGGAGGCGATCGGCTTCAGCCCCGGCTCGAACATCATCCGGACCGGCCACGTCGACTACTTCGAAGGGGCCGACCGCACCCTCGTCGCGCCGACGTACGCCGAGGTCTTGCCGAACAACATGGCGGTGACGACGCTCGACCCGGGCTTCAACCGTTACATGAACGCCTGGGACTACGCCGGGCAGAACCTCCTGTACGGCTGGGCGTATCCGGTCCCGCCGGGGATCAACGGCAACCCCGCGCGGCTGCACGTCGTCGGGGCCCTGGTCCTCCCGCAGCCGATGCGGCTGATCGTCCCCGGCAACATCGTGGCGACCATCCTGCCCGAGGACGCCGGCGGGATGACCGTCACCCAGATCACCCGCGGCGACTCGCGCTACGTCCGCAAGGGGGACTACGCCTTCCTCATGCCCATCGAGGCCCGCCTCCGCGGCCTCCGCCTCGCTCAACTCGTCGTCTACAAGCAGGTCCCCCTCCGCCAGTTCAACGTGAACGCGAAATGAGCGAGGGGCCGCCGGGCCCCGATCAGGAGGATCTCATGGCGACCGACCTGAAGCCCCTCCCCTCGTCGAACAAGCATGCCGCGGCCATCCTCGGCCGGATCATCAACCCGGAGGAGGGCTCCCTCGACCCCGACGCGGCGAGGGGTTTCCTCAAGCTCTCCTTCCCGCCGGCCGATCGCGACCGTGTAGCCCAACTCCTGGCCCGGAACCAGGACGGCAAGCTCACGAACGAGGAGCGCGAGGAACTCGACGAGTATCTTCGGGCCGACGCCTTCCTCTCCATGCTCAAGTCGAAGGCCCGACTCTCGCTCAAGCGTGGGGGCTTTCCTCCCGAGTGAGGCGCGATGGACTCGCTGTGGGATCAGGTCCGGGCGCGGGCGGCGAACTGCTGCGAATACTGCCGCCTGCCGCAGTGGGCGGCCGAGTTCACCTTCCCGGTCGACCATATCAGGGCTCGCCAGCACGGCGGGACGACCGAGCCCGATAACCTGGCGCTCTCCTGCCCGCATTGCAACGCCCACAAAGGCCCGAACGTCGCGGGCTTCGATCCCATGACCGACTCGTTGGCCCCCTTGTTCCATCCCCGACGGGATCGATGGCATGACCATTTCGCCTGGTCGGCCGCGACGATCCTCGGCCGAACGGCCATCGGCCGGACGACGGTGGACGTGCTCGCCATGAACGCCCCCGAAGCCGTCGGGAGGCGGGAAGCCCTGCTGGAGGAAGGCTGGCGGCCCGACGACGGCTGAGCGGCCCCCCGCTCGACCTCGGGCCTACGCCTTCTTCTCCGGCTTCGGCTCCGCGCCGCGCGGCGGCGGGGGCCCGTCGAGGCCCTCCTCGTCGGCGGTGCGGTAGAGGGGGAGGTAGCGGTAGTAGACTTCCAGGGTCAGGATCGAGAGCGACGTCTGGAAGAGCCGGCCGCCGGACATGCCCCAGCGATCCTGGCTGGGGAAGGCGGGATCCCAACTGCCGTCGGGGCAGCCGTCGTCGTGGACCTGGGCGCGGATCAGCGCCTCGCGGACGTGGGGGTTCCAGCGCTCCCAGTCCTTGTTCCGCATGTTGTGCAGGAGCTGGGTGGCGTAATACCAGTAGTAGATGTTCCGGTCCTCGGACCGCTCCAGGTGCGCGGCGACGCGGCCGGCCCCCTTGATGAGCGACGGATGCTCGCGGGGCCATCCCATGATCTGGCGGCCGACGAGGGCCTCGGCCGTCATGACCGGCGAGACGGCGTGGTTGGGCTGGTAGGCGTACAGGACCTTCTTGCCGTCGGTCGCCGCCGAGTTCAGGTAGTCGGTGCAGCCGCGGAGGGTCTGCTTGGGGATGGAGAGCCCGGCGAGGTTCGCGCTGCGGAGGGCGAAGATGTTCCAGCCGAAGACCGAGGTGTCGCCCGCCTGGCCGGGCCGATACCTCCAACCGCCCCCCGCCGGATCCTGGGCCTCGACGATGAACGCCACGGCGCGCGCGGCGGGCTGGCGGAGCGCGGGGTCGCGCGAGACGCCGTAGGCTTCGCAGAGGACCATCGCGGCGATGGCGTGGCTGTAGAGGTAGCTGGTGCCGGTCCCGCCGACGTGGAGGTCGCCGTTCGGCTGCTGGTTCTCGACCAGCCACTCGATCCCCCGCCGCACGGCCGCCTGGTGCCGGCTCTTGACCGTGTGGATGTAGCCCGCCCCCAGCAGCGGCAGCAGGGCGAGCCCCGTCGCGCCGGTCTGCGAGACGATCGTCGCCTGCGCCGGGCAGCTTTGGCAGACGTCGCGGACGTCCAGCACCCACGAGCCGTCGGCCTTCTGATGGCGGACGATCCACTCCAGGCCGTCCTCCACCGCCTTCTCGGAATGGACGGTCCCCCCCTCGCGGCGGACGAGGTCGGCGCGGCCGATCCCCGTGCGGCCCGAGAACGGTGCCTGGACGTTCGCCGCCAGGCCCATCAGCGGGGCGGCGCCCATCATCGAGGGGGTGACGTCGCGGCGCGGCGCGGGGCCGGCCGGCTCGGGGGCGAAGGCGACCAGGTTGGGGACCTCGGGCTGGTTCGCGAACTTCATCTCGGGATCGGCGGGCCCGAGGCTCAGCGACGGCGGGTTCGGGTCGTCGACGTCCGTGAACGGATCCCCGGAGCGGTCGGCCTCGGCCAACGACGTGACGTCGGCGATTTCGCCCGGCGGCGGCAGTTCGGCCGTGAAGGCCCGGTCCGGCTCGCCCCGCCCCCCGATCCGGATCAGGAACGCCAGGATCAGCAACGCCAGCGCGTGGAGCAGGAGGCTCACGCCCCAGGAAGGGACCGAGCGCAGGGTGCGCCGGTCGATGTCGCGGCCCTCCCACGCCACCGAGACGCGGGCGATGCGATCGAGCAACCCCTGCGGCAATTCGCGCAGCTTCATGACCGGGCTCGGAAGGTTCGAGGGGGAGGACGCGGCCCAGCGTCGCCATCCATTGTAGGAGCCCGGCCCTTCCGCCGACCAGCCGGCCGAAGCGGCCCCTCATCTGGAATCAGGCGACATCCTCTCCGGCCCCCTCCTGAGAATCGCCGACCCGCTCCCGCATCGAGCGCGCAAAAAAGTCCCCGGCCGGAAGGGCCGGGGACTCGATGACTTCATCGCGGCCGAGCGATCAGGCCTGCGGAGCGGCCGGGGCGGGGACGCCCGGGACGGCGGGGACGGCCGGGATCTCGGGGACGGCCGGGACCGCAGGGGCGGCCGGGATCTCCGGCGTGCCCGGGACCGCGGGAGCGGCCGGGGCCGGCGGGGGCTCTTCGGCGGCCGGGGCCGGCGGGGCCGGGACGGCCGCGGCGGGGGCGGCCGGAGCGGCGACGGCTCCATCCTGAGCGGCCGGGGCGACCTTCAGAGGGGCGACGGGGGCGCCCTGGGCGGCCGGAGCCACCTTGGCGGGGGCCTGCGGGACGGCGACCGGCGTGGCCTTGGCGGGGGCCTGCGGGACCGGCGCGACCTTCGTCGGGGCGGCCGGGGCCTGGGCCACCGGAGCGACCTTCGTCGGGGCCTGCGGGACCGGCGCGACCTTCGTCGGGGCGGCCGGGGCCTGGGCCACCGGAGCGACCTTCGTCGGGGCCTGCGGGACCGGCGCGACCTTCGCCGGGGCGGCCGGGGCCTGGGCCACCGGAGCGACCTTCGTCGGGGCCACCGGAGCCTGGGCCACCGGAGCGACCTTCGTCGGGGCCTGGGCGACCGGAGCGACCTTCGCGGGGGCGACCGGGGCCTGGGCCACCGGAGCGACCTTCGCGGGGGCGACCGGGGCCTGGGCCACCGGAGCGACCTTCGCGGGGGCGACCGGGATCGGCGCCTGCTTGGACGGGGCCTGGGCATAGGCCGACGAGGCCGCCAAGGCGACCGCCGCCGCGCTGAACAACCGAGTGCGAAGCATTGTTGCAATCTCCACGGATACCGGATCAGGTTCGATTTCAACTAGCTCCCGGCGGTGAGACCGGTCGAGCAGGCACCGACCGCCGCGTATCGAAGGACGCATCGGCCGACCAATTGCGTGCTCTGGGAGTTTTGCGAATTCTCAGTAGAATATATGGACCCTGCCGCCATGTCCAGAATCCACTTCACAAGAAAATCGAGAATCCAGACCACCTCGGGACACTGCGCCGTTTATGCCGATCGCAAAGCCTGCACCAGCCTCACCGACGGTCCGGGTCTCGAAAATTTCTGCGGAACCGGCCGCCGCTCGCCCTCCCGCCTTGGAGAGCCCGCGACGAACCTGTTGCCGAAAGTCTAGCATGCCGATCTCAGTCCAGTGCGGCCGGGCGAAATCGCCGTGGTGGTCGCCCGGGACGATCCAGGAGGGTTGAGCCGGGCGAGCGTCGGGGGGACAATAGGACCTGTCCCGCGGGCTCTGCGACGTGGGGCTTCCGGAGAAGCCCGGTCGCCCTTCGCGGCCGGGACGACTTTGCCGTCTCCTAGGCTGGTACGCAAGGATGGGCCCGACCGTTGGGCGCACCACGGGCGGGGTGGGAGGGGCGATTGATCTCCCTCGTGACGAATAGGAACCCGGGCACGACGATCCGCCGGCCGCCGCGATCCGGCCTCGCGACGGTCGCGCTGGTGCTCGCGCTCGCCGCGACGGGGATCGCGATGGGGCAGGAGGGGGCCGAGCCGCCTCGGATGCCCGACGCCCTGCGATTCGCGCACGGCCTGTTCCGCCAGCGGAAGTACGACCTGGCGGCCGACGAGTACGCCCGCTTCCTGGAGACCGACCCGCGCCCGCCTCACGGCGACGACGCACGCTTCGGCCTGGCGAGCGCGCGGCTGCTCCAGGGCCTCTATAAAGAGTCGCGCGAGGCGTTCCGCGACTTCCTAGCGAAGGCCCCCGACCATCCCCGGTCGCGCACGGCCTGGTATCGGCTGGGCGAGCTGTCGTACATGCTGGGCGACCTCCCCGCCGCCCGCGAGGCCCTGGAGCGGTTCACGTCCGGGCCCGCCGACCACGCCAACCTGGAGACCGCCTGGACCTACCTGGGCGACGTCCGCCTGGCCCTGGACGACCCCGCGGGCGCGCGCACGGCGTATGAGGAATCGCTGGGCCGCTTCCCGGACGCCCGCCTGGCCGATCGCGCCCGCTACGGCCTGGCCCGGTCCCTCGCCGCGACCGGCGACGGGCCGAAGGCCCTGGAAGTCCTCGACGAGTTGATCCGCCGCGGCCCCCCGGAATGGCTGGACAAGGCGCGGCTCCAGGTCGGCAAGATCGAGCTGGCCGCGGGCCGGTTCGAAGCCGCGGAGCAGGCGCTGGGGAAGGTCGGCCCGGGCCCGATCCAGGCGGAGGCCCGCCTCCGCCGCGGCCAGGCGCTGATGCGGCTGGACCGGCTCGACGAGGCCGCCGAAGCCCTCGCCCCGCTGGCCGCCGACCCGGCCGAGCCCGCGTCCGTCGAGGCGAGCCTGGACGCCGCGAGCGTCGACCTGCGCCGGAAGCGGCCCGAGGACGCCCTCCGGACGCTCGACGCGGCCCTCGCCCGCGCCGGCAAGTCGCCGCTGGCCCCCGCGCTGGCCTATCGATCCGCCGAGGCCCTGCGCATCCTGGGCCGCGACGCCGACGCCCGCGCGCGGTTCCTCAAGGTCGCGGCCGATTTCCCATCCGATCCCTGGGCGGACGACGCGCTGCTGGAGGCGGCCCGGATCGCCCAGAAGCTCGGCGACCACGACGCGGCCTCCGGCGCCGCCCGGAAGCTGGTCGAACTCCATCCGGGGAGCAAGCTGACCCTCGTCGCCCGGCTGGTCTGGGGGAAGTCCGAGGCCGCCGCCGGCCGTCACGACGCCGCGATCGCCGCGCTGGAGCCGCTCCTCGGCGACGGTTCGAAGCCCCCCGACGCCGCGCCCGAGGTGGTCGAGGCCGCCCGCTACGAGCTGGCCGACGCGTACCGCGCCGCCGGCAAGCCCGAGCGGGCCGACTCGATGCTCGCGTCGCTGGCCGGCTCGGCGAACGGCAAGACGGCCGCCGACGCCGCCTTCATGCTGGGCCGGTCGCACCTCGACGCCGGCCGCTTCGCCGAGGCCGCCGCCGAGTTCGACCGCTCGCTCAGGGCCGCCCCCGACGGCCCGCTCGCCGACCACGCGCTGGCCAACCTCGCCGCCGCGAAGGTCGCCCTGAACGAGCCCGACGAGGCCGCCGAGGCGGTCGGCCGGCTGGAGACGAGGTCCCCCGACAGCCCCGCGCTCCCGCCCGTCCGCCTGCGGCTCGCCGAGGCGTTCGCCGAGGCCGGCGACTGGTCGAAGGCCGTCGAGCAGTTCCGCCCGCTCGCCGAGTCGACCGCCCCCCAGGTCCCCGCCGACCTGAAGGAGCGCGCGGAACTCGGCCTGGCGCGGGCCCTGGCGAAGCGAGGCGACGCCGCCGGGGCGTCGAAGGCGTTCGACGCCCTCCTCGCCCGCGCGACCGACGAATCGAAGGCCGCCGCGCTGGCCTACGAGCGCGCCCGCGTCGTCGAGGCGGCCGGCGACGTCGCCGCGGCGCTGGCCGCCTACGAGCAGGTCGAAACCCGCGCCCCGAAGCAGGACGCCGCCGTTTTCGCCGCGCTCGCCCGCGCCCGCCTGCTGGCCAAGGACCGGCCGAAAGAGGCCGCCGACGTGCTCGGCCGGCTGCTCGACGGCGACGAGGCCCGAGCGCGGCTGAAGGCGATCGACCAGCCCGTCGACGCCCTCCTCGCCGATCGCGGCTGGGACCTGATCGACGCCGGCGAGGTCGCCGAGGCCGACAAGGTCTTCGCGCAACTGCTGGACGAGATCCCGACCAGTCCTCACGCCGCCGACGCCCGCTTCAACCTGGCCGAGTCCGCCAACGAGCGCAAGGACTTCGCCGAGGTCGTCAGGCTGCTCGCCCCGATGGTCGACGGCGGCCCGGACGCCCCGAAGCTCCCCGAGCGTCTGGCCCCCGACGTGCTGTACCGCCTGGGCCGGACGCGGGTCGAGTTGGGCGACTGGCCCGCCGCCGCGACGACGCTCGACCGCCTGATCGCCGAGGCCCCCGCGAGCCCCCGGATCCGCGAGGCCCGGTTCCTCCGCGCCGAGGCCGCCCTGCGCCAGGACCAGTTCGAGCCAGCCGAGACGATGCTGGCCGAGTTGATCGCCGCCCCGGCCTCGCCCGACGACCCGCCCGACCTGATCCGGCTGGCGAAGGAGCGGCGGCTCCAGTGCCTCCTGGGCCTGAGGCGCTGGCAGGCGGCGCTCGACGAGGCCGACGCCCTGAAGCCGACGATCGCCGACCCGCCGGCCCGCGACCCGGTCGAGTTCGCCCGCGGCCGGGCCCTGCTGGGCCTGGGCCGCCCCGAGGAGGCCCGCGCGGCGTTCCAGGCGGTGATCGACTCGCGCAAGACCGGCGACCTGGCCGCCCAGGCCCAGCTCATGCGCGGCGAGGCGTACTTCCACGAGGAGCAGTTCCTCCAGGCCCTCCGCGAGTTCCTCCAGGTCGACGTCCTCTACCCCGAAGCCCCCCGACGCCGCGCCGCCGCCCTGCTGGAAGCCGGCAAGGTCTACGAGCGCCTCGGCCGCCGGGCCGAGGCCGCGGAGACGTATCAGAACATCCTCGCCAACTTCGCCGACGACCCCCACGCAGCCGAGGCCCGCGAGCGCCGCGAGAAGGTGCTGGCCGAGCGCGGGGCGAAGCCATGAGCGGGGTCGGCGGGGTCAAACATCACGCCCCCTCTCCCGCCGGGCGAGGGCGGCCCGAAGGGCCGGGTGAGGGTCGCCGGATTTCGAGGAAGCCGCGGCCATCGAGCCCTTCTCCCTTTGAAGTGCTTCGCCGAGAACGCGGCGAAGCGGGCCGGGCGATTGTCTTCCCCCCTCGCGGGGGAAGACAGACCCCGCAGGGGTCAGATGAGGGGGACGCGAAGCAAGGGCACCGTCGGGCTTCGACGGCCCGCCCGACCGGCTCGGGAGCCCGACGGTCGACTCGCTCGTCGTCCCCCTCATCCGGCCCTGCGGGCCACCTTCCCCCGCGAGGGGGGAAGGCCGTCGTCGTCGGCTTGCTCCGCCTTCGCGCGCCCGACGTGCCCTCGGCACCCCGACGACTCTCACCCGCCGCTGCGCGGCTCCCCTCTCCCGGCGGTAGAGGGGACGACATGGAAACGCCGCGATCCCTCGTCACACCGGGAAGGAGCCCGTTCATGGCCGTGACTTCACGCGTCGCCTTCATCCTGCTCGCGGCCTCGCTGCCGGTCGGCGCGGCCGCCGCGGAGGGGCCGCGGGGCGACCTCTCGGTGGAGGTCCAGCGCCGGGCCGCGAGGGTCGCGGGCGAGGTACTGGTCTGGTACGAGCGGACGCCGGCCGGCGAGCGCATGGCCTGGGGCGGGCTCGCGGCGTGCGCGGCGCTGGGGGCGTGCGTGACGCTGGAGCGCCTGGCGCGGCTGCGACGCCGGGCCGTGGTGCCGAACGACTTCCTCGCCCGGTTCGTGGACCGGCTCCACGCCGGCAAGCTCGACGGCGGCCAGGCGCTGGACTACTGCGAGATGCACCCCAGCCCCGCCGCGCGCGTCGCCCTGGCCGCGGTGCGCCGCTGGGGGCGGCCGGCGGCCGAGCTGGAACGGGCCGTCGACCTGGCGCACCGCTGGGAATCGGAGCAATTGCGGCGGAACGTCGGGACGCTGAGGCGGATCGCGACGCTCGCCCCGCTGATCGGCCTGTTCGGCTCGCTGCTGATCGCCCAGCGCCTGCTGCGGCAGGCCGGGGGCGAGCCGATCTCGTCCGCATCGCTGGCCGACGCGCTCGGGCCGCTGGTCTTCGGCGTGGGGTTGGGGGTCGTCGCGATGGTCCTCAACGACTTCCTCGCGACCCGAGTGGAGCGGCTGGGGGCGGCGCTCGACCGCCTGGGGGCCGAGACGATCGACGCCGTCGCGATGACCACGGCCGTCGCGACGCCCACGCTCGCGGCCCACGCGCCGGCGCCGCACATCCGGATCGGCGAGCCGGGCGCGGCGGAGCGCAAGCCGGCCGTCGTCGTCCCCGTCCGAGGGTCGGCCGCGCGTGGGCGCCGCGACGAGCCCTCCGTCGGGGCGTGACCCCCGGGCCCGCGTTCGGCTATGCTGGCACGGGAGGAGGCGGAGGCCGATGACCGGACTGGACCTGGAATCGTTCCTGATGCTGCTGAAGGCCGACCTCGGCGCGTGGGCGCTCGGGGCCCTGGCCCTCATGGCGACGGCGATCCTGGTCTGGGTGAGCTGGGGCTCGCGGAACGCGATCCGCAAGTGCCTGGCCCTCTCCATCGCGGCGCACGCGGTGCTCCTGCTCGGGGGCGGGAGCGTCCCCTCCGTGCTGCGGGCCCTGCACCCGCAACGGGAGGAGGAGGCCGAGCGGCACGTCCGGGTCTCGCCCGTCGCCGAATCCGCCCCGGGCGACGCCGACCCGCGGCCGTTCGCCCCGGGAGGCGACGCCCGCCGCGCCGGCCCCGCGCCGATCGACCGCCTCGACCAGCCGGTCGCGCTGGCCGCCCGTCGGCTCGACGCGCCCCGGCCCGAGGCCGATCCTTCGGCCATCCCCGTCATGCCGGAGCCCCCGAAACTGGAGGCCCCGGCCCTGGTCGCCGCGACGGCCGTCGCGCCGGAACTCCCGGAGCCGCCGCCCCCCGAGCCCGCGCCGACGCCGGTCGACCCGGCCCCCGAGCCGCTCGCCGCGCCTCCCGAGGCGATCGCCGCGGCCGGCGACGCCACGCTGGAGGCTCCCGAGGCCCCCGCGCCCGCCCCGGAGGTCGAGGCCCCGCAGCGGAACGTCCCGCTCGGCGACGCCCGCCTGCGATCGGGCCGGCCCCGCCCGCGTCCCGAAGCGTCGCCGCGCGTCGAGCCGGCCGCGCCGAGGCCCGAGCCGCCGGCGCTGGCCCTCGCCCCGCCCCGGCCGGCCCCGGTTGAGCCCGCCGCGCCGGCGCTGGCGGACCTGTCGTCGACGCCCCGCGGGCCGATCACGGAGGTCCCGAAGATCTACCGATCGCGGCTCGACGCCGACCGCTCCGCCCGCGCCGAGCGCTCGGGCGCCAGCCGGGCGAGCGAGCTGGCCGTGGAGCGGGCGCTCGACTGGCTGGCCCGGCACCAGGACGCCGACGGCCGCTGGGACGGCGGCACCGCCCGCTACGCCGACGGCGAGGTCGTCGAGGGGGACGACGACTACACCGTCCACTGCCCCGAGGGCCAGGTCTGCTTCGGCGAGTGCGCCTACTGGGAGGCCGACACCGGCCTGACCGCGCTCGCCCTGCTGACCTACCTGGGCGCCGGCCACACGCACAAGGAGGGGAGGTACGCCAAGGTCATCGCCCGCGGCCTCACCTTCCTGATCCGCCAGCAGAAGCCCGACGGCGACCTCCGCGGCGTCAGCAAGACCGTCGGCATGTACTGCCACGCGATCGCGACGCTCGCCCTCTGCGAGGGCTACGCGCTGTCGCTGGACGAGCGGCTCCGCGGCCCCGCCGAGCGCGCCGTGGGCTTCCTGGCGCGCTCGCGGGCCCGCGACGGCCAATCCTGGCGCTACGCCCCCGGCGCGACCGTCGGCGACACCAGCATCCTCGGCTGGGTCGTCATGGCCCTGAAGTCCGCCCGCGAGTCCGGCCTGCCGATCCCCGACCAGGCGTCGCTGGAGCGCGGGGCCGCGACCTGGCTCGACCGCGTCTCCGACGGCGATTCCAGGGGCCTGGCCAAGTACCAGCCCGCCGACAAGGTCACGCCCACCATGACCGCCGAGGCCTGGGCCTGCCGCCAGTTCCTCGGCCTCGGCGGCCCCGGCCCCGCCAGCGCGGAGGCCGCCGCGTACCTGCTCGACCACGAGTCCGACAAGGGTTCGACGAACGTCTACTACTGGTACTACGCGACCCTCGCCATGTACCAGCACGGCGGCCGTCCCTGGGCCGAGTGGAACGGCCGCCTGCGCGACCGCCTGGTCTCGCTCCAGCGCACCTCCGGCCACATGACGGGGAGCTGGGACCCCGACGACAGCGTCTACGGCTCGCGCGGCGGCC
>Ga0209958_1000639_pt1 | contig 48939 bp, 66 predicted proteins | sample ThiBio_inoc_plan_FD_183942 | JGI IMG/M metagenome (GOLD analysis project Ga0209958, IMG submission 183942) | Wastewater bioreactor microbial communities from Cape Town, South Africa - Thiocy_inoc_plan (SPAdes) | ecosystem: Engineered > Bioremediation > Thiocyanate > Unclassified | place: South...
TCGTAGATCAGGCTCGTCTGGACGCTCATCCATGGGTTGATCAATAGGAATGCCCGGCGGATTCGCGGGCCATCTGTGTCGTACTCTGGCTTCGTTAATTAGGCCACCAATTACGTCACCAACGTCCACTTCCACTAGTTTTTTTTTTGGCGAACGGCTGAGGAACATACTCTCTGTTGATGAGTTCGCTCCAACGATCCCAAGGGAAACCAAGGACGATCGCCTGAGCATTACGGAAACCAACAAGGGCTTGCTCGTTGAAGTCCTGTTCCGAGTAAGGCTTGAGAACAGCATTACAGAAATCGTCAAGACCTGTCGCTTCCTTACAGATGTTCTTAAACAAGTTGATGCCGCCGAGTTCAGAAAGATCGCGAGGAAGATTATAAAGATCGCGATAATTGTCCTTGGCGAACTTGCAAAGATTGTAAAGGAACACAGCCCATTGGATAGCGATTTCCGGACTATCGGCAGCCGGACCACAACGGAACTCGACCGAACCGAAGTTGTGCATAGTCAAGATGTTCAAGGCCGAATACTTCAAACCGTCCGGCCAACGCGTGTTGCCAGTGCGCAGGAAGTTCTCCCACGCTTCGAGCATAGTCACGCTGTTCTTAGCCGACAAGCTATAGTGGTTGTTGATGCGAGCTTCGCCGCACCATTGAATGAGGTGTTCCTCAAACGTAGTCCACAAAGCAAGTATAGCAGTAATCTGATCGATTGTCAAGCCCCCAATGTTAATGTGGACGTGAGTCGAACAGCGATTGCTATTGGCGAGCTTGGTGCGATGCTTGGTAAAGGCGTCAAACAAACCGATGACCATGGGAGCGACTTCATCCACATTGACAGGGTTGTTGAACACATACTCCATAGCATTGCCACGGAGAGAGCCATCGACCTTGGCATTCCACATAACCTTGGTGGTAGGGCTGATGATGCCGTCAAGCTGAGCGTCACGGGGCAGATTGTTAGTCGCCTCGACTTCCAGCTCTAGACCAATATCACCAGTCTTACCACGCGGGCGGAAAGGCGCATTCATAATCAGGCCGGGAACGCCGTATTGTTTTTGCTTCGTCTTTGAATAGTTTTCAAAGAACTTGTCTTCTTCGAAAGTCTTAGTCATCTCTTACAATTCCCGAATTTGATCGATGGTGAAACGAGGCTCGGCCATAATCTCCTCACGGAGATAGACGAACTTTTTGAGAAGGAACAGGGTGTTGTCCCCTCCGAAGATACCCACACGTGTCCGATCCCGGAAGAGCCAGCGGATACCAAAGTCGTCGCATACGACACAGAAGCGATTAGTGAACGCTATTGCAGAACACTCTTGCACCGCGGACAGGATTGAGCCGAGCGAGGGATACCGCCCGTGGTGCATGTCTTTGAAGCCTCGGTCGTACATGAACTGATCGAACGAACCTTCGCCATATGATTGGAGTGATCCCGCGTAATTTCCAGCGGAAACTACTACTTTCTTGGGAAAGCCAACTACATTGACGTTGCTTCGCGATAGCCCATGGCTTCGAGTGCGAACCGACCGTCTATACAGGAACAACGCGCCAGTGCGCGGGTCCGCAGAGTTCATCCAGCCGAGCGTTGGAAGCTCTCGGAAACGTTTGAACTTCGGACTGTCCAGCCTTTTACGGGAGACGGTTTGATCCGGATCACACGATCGAATACTTACCCGAATGACGTTGTCCGGGCTGTCGTAAGCATCTTCAACTCGGTCAACATAGACGGGATCATTGTCGTAAAGAATGACGGTTCCGGCAATACGCTCTTGCGCCTGCCCGCGATCCGTCCAGAACATGTCTGCTTTATTCATGGTCGTTACTCACCCTTGGGAGCGGTTGCCTTTTCCATATCCTTCTTGATGGTGGTCCAGAGCTTCGCATTCAGAAGATAGGGATAGCTTTTGAAGAACTGATCCAACAAGGCTTTGGCCGTTTCGAAATCACCGGAGTCGATGATCTTCTGCACCTCTTCCGACGAGCGGCCGATGATTGCTTCGATCTTCTTGCCAGCGCAATGCCCATCAATAGCCGCGCCGATCATGTAATGCATCATCTGACGACGGGCCTTGTTCTTGATCCAGACGTTCGACGGAGTGCGATACTCGACACCATAAGACTTGACACGGAAAGCACCGGCCTTGCCATAGAGTTCGCGACGGCGAGGATCACGATCGATGAACGTCATGTAGATGCCGACGGTAGCGTCCAAGACCTTGATGAACTCTTGACAGATTTCAAAATGTTCCTTATTCTCTACCGGAATGTCAGCACCCCAGCCGATGTGGACGTGACCAGCACCAGTGCGGAAGGGACGATCGCCATCGGGACGAGGGTTCTCTTCACCCGTGTAAGCATTGAAATCCGGATCGCATCCGAGTTCCTTTGCTTCTTCCGGCTGTTGTTCCATGAATTCTTCACCGAAGACTTGAACCGGTTCCGGAACGATAGTGACATTACCTGCCAGTTCCTTGAGGTCACGCACAGTCTTGACGATGTTGAAATTGAACGCATCGAAATTTCTGTACGGGGTCGGGTCGATGTTGAATTCCAACGCCATGCCGTCCACCTGAACAGCGCCGTTGGAAGTCTTCTTCGGTGAGGACTTCGTGCCCTCGATCATGCCGTGTGCCGAGACAGGCTTGCCATTCTTACGAACGAACACTTCCGGATCAGCACCAATCAAAAATTGAACACCACTCATTTGCTACTCCAATCTTCCTATTGTTATTTTCCGGCTGCCGTAATAAGAACGCGGTCAGCAGGGTTTTCAAGACAAGTCTTACACAGGACTGTGTTCTTGTCAAGAATTTCACCAACGTTGCTAAGGTTCGTATGAAAGAACTCTTTGCAACAAGAACAAACACCACCGGTATTCATGTAGAAATCTTCGAACGTGAACTCATCCTTCGTCCGATTATCGGTGATATAATCGATACCAGCAACTTTACGAAAGGATACTCCCTTACACAGCGACCTTGGGTTTGTTGACGGGTTCGAGCTTTTTGTTTTCTCGGAGGACACGTCTAACAAGTCTGATCCAGCGGCGCTGCCGCTTTGCGGAGTAGCCTTCGAATTCTTGTCGGGAAGGGATAGAACGTTCCTCGCAGATCGCTTCGAACTCGGTGAGTCCTGCCCCGAAACCGAAGAGCGAGCAGAGGTTTTCAAATAGCTGACGTTGGATATCGGCGTAGTCTTCACCTCGTCCGCTAATCCGAAGAGGTCGTTGATCGTGTCGTCCAGAACTTTCTTCTTGACTTCCTCGCTTGGGCCCGCCGAAGCAAAAGGGCGCACTACTGACCCCCCTTGAGATTCCTTCGTAGTTTGGCCAGCCGCCTCTTTTGTTTGCGGCTCATTTTCTTTGTCCCGAACGTGTACGCCGGGGCTTTGTTCGCGCCAGCGGTTGACTTGGTTATCACGGTTGTGGTTAAATCCATGGAACCCCATCCCATTCTGATTGTAGGAATAGGTCGGTCGGACAAAAGGGTCGATTTTCCGGGGAGCTCGGAGTCGCATGAGCTTTTCTTTTCCGGTGGCCTTGGGGTTAATGCGAAAGGACCACAGAGTATTGATCGGCAATTCGACATACTTCTGTTTTTCCTCCCCTCCGTCCCAGAGTTTCACCTTGCGAGCGATAACACTGAACATCCAGACTTCGGAAGCCCAGAACATCATCTTCATGTCATCCGACCAAGTGAACCACAGAGGACGCTGATCGTTACGGATGAAGTTGAGGGTCTTTTCCTTGTCGTTCCACCACACACAGGCCCATGCACCCTCTGTCTTGTTGAAGGTTTCTTCGGGGCCGTTGATGGCAAGATGGTTGTAAAGGACTTCGGAATCAACCTTCTGATGATGATAACCATCAAGCTTGTAAGCCGATTGAAGCGTGCCATTATGGACGCCACAAATACCCTGCTCATCGAAGTCGAAAGGATGGGCGTTCTTGATCGACACGTCGCCTACGGTTTTGTGACGGGTGTGCGCGATAAGGATCGAGCTTTCAACGCCACGTTCGATGGTGTTCTCGTAGGTCCGAGAGTCGTAAAGAACGTTAGGGGGGCCGACTTGCTTCACCCAAGTATAATCGAGGTTCTTGTCAACCTTGATCACACCGGTGCTGTCGCGGCCACGAACCTGACACACGTCCATCATATCCTTGAACACTTGGGTCCGGATAGGGTGTGACAGCTCGCCTGCTGCACCAATAAGACCACACATTTTTTCTATTCCTTTCACTTTTTACTTGACAAAATCACAAAAGTATGATATAATATCCTTATATAGGAGAGGGTAATGGGGGAGGTTAACAACTATAGCCTTGGGCTGCTCGCCACTGAGCCATGTGCATTTCGACTTCTTCGTCGCTTTCACTTTCCAACATGACTCTTTCGAGTTCGACGAGTTCCTTGGTCGTAGGATCAAGTTCCTCTTCACCCATTTCATCATCCTTGTCGGGAATGGAATAGACTTCCTCGTCTACGAGAACTTCATCAAGAAATTCTTTCAACTTGGTCATAGTCCACGAACGATACTCAGGATCACCGACTTCCGGATGCCCTTGCACGAAGAAGCATTTCGTGTCGTAATACATGCCGGCTTCGATTTCCAGTTCCTGATCAGCGTTGGCACCTTCCTTGTTAAGGTCGATCGTCATGGTGTCAGACACGAACAGATTGGAAACCTGCTTAGCGGTGCAAGCGAGAACCTCGATGCGGTCATTCAAGCACAGCATCTGGTGATGGTAAGAGTTGGCTCGGATGAGAACCTCGTCTTCCAAATCCCAAATGTCATGGTCAGGACCGGCATGATTTTCTACGTGCTGCCAAAGCTGGCCTTTGTTCTTGACATGGAGGAACTGTGCGCCTCGACAGATACCGAACATCGGCTTTCCGAGTTCGGCAGCTTCGTCATAGACTTTGCTCTCGTAGTCATCACGTGCTCGATGATAATGCGTGAACGGAAGACGCTTCTGTCCGTAGAGTTCGGGGTCAACGTCAGCGCCGCCAGCGAACACAATGATCGACGCCTCTTCCGGAGTTGCGACAAGATCAAAGCCTGCCTCCTTCATAAGATCGAGGATGGAACCATGGAAGGCACCACCAAGGACGTGACACTTCATGCCTTCGAAGTTAGGCATAGTCGTCATAGACCAGCGTTTCTCCGGGGCCGAAGCTTTTTGGGTAACAGCAGCCATTGTTAGGCCTTCCTTTCTTTCAAGACGCCGTCTTCGGTATAATAGGTAGCAAGGAACCAAGGGACGAAGACTTCCCAAAGTTCCTTGTAGGAGATTTGATTGGCCATGACCTGTTCTGGCGGAGCCCAAGGATCACGCTTCTGGAACGGATTGGGGGCCTTATACATGGATTCCTGTACGGTTTTCTTACGATAAGCCGTAAGGTGCTCACGGAAGTTGCACGTCTTGTCCATCAACACGTCATCAATAAAGATGCGTCCGTTAGTGGTGACATTCCCATCTTCCCAAAAGATCGACGAACCGCCCATATAGGAGAGGTTATGGCGATAATGGTTCTTCGGATCGTTGACGATCTTGTCATCCTTGTGCATCTCGCCGTGCAAGAAGTCGAGAAGAGACGCAAGGGTGAACGTCTGAGTCGTGCGATGACCAGAGTTGCAATGGCCGACAGGATGGTTTTCCTTAGTCATGCTGGTGTAGTTGGTCGTGAAACACAGAGCAAAAGCCAGATCACCTGAGATACCCTGTGTCGTCAGCTCACCGAACTTACGGAACTTGGCGATGTCAAGCTCCTTGAACGAACGGGTGACGATCATAACGTTCTGGAGAAGCGGAGTCCAAACGTCTGCCGAGACAACAAAACCGTAATCAAGACAAAACTCAACGTCATCACTGTTCAAGATGAACGGAGCGAAATAAGAATCGTTGAGCAGCCATTTAAGGAACGGACGACACCGGTCTCTCGAAGCCTTCTTGGTCATGCGATCCCAAGCACACTCAGTCGCAACGACAGCACGACCGTTAGGGTCTTGTATATGAGCGTTCTGAATGCTGAAATGGCAGGCTCGGTTGATTCGACTAATCTCGTCCCCTCCCTCGGAGAAGACAGCGAAGTTGGCGGTGCCTTTGAAATGCGGTTTGTTATCGACCAGCCATTTTTTAGCACGAGCGATGACCGCCGGGCTCGCCTGAGGCTGGAAGATTATATCTCGGACATTCACAATTTACACTCCCATGATGATGGCTGTCAAAATGAAAGCCAAGATGAACAGGCCGCCGAAGCCAGCAACCTCTTGAAAAAGCTTATCAAAATTAATGTCAAGCATTATTTTTCCAATCGTTAAACTGGATGCCCCTGCTGGATTCGAACCAACATTGCCGCATTCAAAGTGCGAAGTCCTACCATTGAACGAAGGGGCAATGGCGTTCCCAGCAGGACTCGAACCTGCAACCTAAAGATTAGAAATCTTTCGCTCTATCCAATTGAGCTATGGGAACAGGGAAGGGCGATGATAGATTAGTTGTTCACCCGTTCAACCCAACGAGTATTGCCGTCGCTCAGAATTTCAAAGCGATCGATCCGAGTGCGCCGACCAAGATTGCGATTGGCTTCCGCATAGGTCTGATACCCTGCACCACGACGACCATCACGGAAGACACAGTGCCAGTAGCGACCAACGACTTGAGGATTGGCAGGCCGAGCCGGAGCCTGAGCATCCTGCAACACAGGCATGCGAGCGTTCTCATGGCGGTGCGGAGCCGGAGCAGCAGGAGCAGCAGGTGCCACGTTACGATCCTGCACGGCTTGCACAAGGCCGTTTGCACGATTGCCAGCCGGTTGCTGCTGAACGATACGCGGAAGATCGCCAGTCAGGTTCGGTTCCATGACCATGCCGTTCCAGTTCCCGGCGATAGGGCCATCGAGAAGAGCACGACGAGAGTCACACCGAGTGAAGCGATAGACGTGCGAGCCATGAACGCTGTTGATCCAGTGGGCATCGAGGACGAAGCCGAGGTCAGCAAGTCGTTGCATCATTCGAGGGCGGCGGACCTGATCACCATTGAGAGTGATGTCACCCAACCGACCGACAGGCGCACCAACCATAGCGGCATTGATCAGGTTCGGATCGGTGTCACAGTCGTTGCCGAAACCGGAGAAGGAATGTGCACCACAGCATTGTGTGGAGTGTGCTCCATTAAAACGAGGCATTGTTTAATTCTCCTTTTCCGTATTATTGAAGCAGAGCGCCGAGGATAGCGATGAGACGAGCGGGGCTCTTACGATCACGCGAAGACAGAGGAAAGAACACTGTCTTGCCTTCACGGAAATGGTCGATGGCAGTCTTCGTGCCCATCTTCTTGGCGAACCCGTCATTCGTGTGCGTCACAGCGGTAGCGATTTCGACACGATTGTTACGAGCGATGAAAGCGAAGGTCAGGCCACGTCCACGCCGGCTCGGACGGACGTGATGGATGCGTCCACCGATGGCACGGAACTCTTCGATCAGCTTGGTGTTGTTGATCGGGGCAGGCTTGGGTCCCTTCTTAGCACGAGCAGCAGCGATACGTGCTTCAATTTCTTCCTTAGTCAACATCTTACTTCTCCAATCCATAGTAGATGGCGCATCCTCTAGGACTCGAACCTAGCTATCCGGTTTTGGAGACCGGTGCATCGCCCCTAAATGCTTAGGATACATAAGGGCAGACGTATTGCACGGGGTCTGCTAGCCCGCAAACATTGTTACTGCGGTCGCGGTCGATGACCTGCTTCCGTGATCGGAATACCTGCCTCGGTCGGGACATAAATGATCGACGCTTTGCTGTCTTTCATTGCCTCGATCTGGAGATATGCCAGATAATTCTGGGGACCGCCGAGTCGTCCCATGATGATGTCGTTGGCAGCAGCCACGCCCTTGGCACGTTCGACCTCTGCCTTGGCAATGAGCGTTGCGCTTTCCATCTTGGCCTGTGCTTCCAACACAGCAATCTTGCGGTTCTGGGTAGCCTGAGCAAGCTCAGCTTCGCCGGCTGTCGTAGCATTCCAGACACGAACGCTGTTGTAAGCAGCGCATGACGACACACCGCCGCCGACAATCAAGACCAGCGCCAGAAATCCGACATCGATCAACTTCAAAGCGTTATTCATTTTATTTCTCCAACACATAATAAACACAGGGACAGACTTATCCCCTCCGGTCTGTCAGCGGAGATTGGGAAGGGGTTGGGGTGAGGTGGTGTCGCACCACACACTAGCGGAAGCTCGGACTCTAGCAAATACCTCACAGACTTTGGGAACTAAGTTCTTATTTATCTGCTTCAAATGCATCACCAAGGTCCTGACCTAGCCTACCTCGGCACCCCTAAAGCTTAAGATTTCTTCGGCATCCGACTCGGAGAAATATTCAAAGGATCAGCCACAAGCTTAGGAGTCTTCGGCGTTGCCTTGATTTTCTTTTGCTTGGGTTGCGGCTTGGCCGTGAAGAACTCTTCGATAAGGCTCATGGCTTTGTCTTGTTTGGCATTCTCGATTTCTTGAGCGAGGATTTTCTCCTTCAAGCGCAAGCCTTCGTGAATAGCTTTCTCCAAAGTCTCTTTCTCAAGAGAACTCTCAAGAAAAATCTCTTCGTTCTCAACGGTAGTCTTAATGCCGTCGAACGTCCCGTCCCACATTCTTTTCGTTTCTTTCTTTTCGCGTTGGAAACGAATGACGTGGTCGCGAGTTTTCCACACCGAAGTCGCATCGTTCTCACGATACAGTGTGAAGCTAGCAGACATGGCGTCTTTAGAGAAACGGAAGATAGTGTGAAACCTATCGACAGTGTCTTTCACACAAGTCTTCGGGTCTTTCAAGATTTCCGAAGCGATCATGTTCGTAAGGATGACAGACGGCTTCTCGACACCCGGAACAATCTCATCAGGTTGCAGAGAAACCATGTCTTTGGAGGGGTTAGCCAGCCATTTCAGGAATTTAACCACGATTTGTCCTCCTTTTTACGACGTTCTTCCTCTTTCTGCCGACGTTTCTTTTCTTTCTTTTTCTTGAAAGAGGTAGCAGCCTTGGGAATCTTTCTGCCAACCCATACCGGAGCGTATCCGATCAAACAAACGGCGAGTATAACGAGAACAGGCAGCCAGAAAACGGCAAGAACACCGATAGGCACATCTCTACCATCTCTGTTCCAACCTATCACAGCTAGGGAGAAGGCGATCAACGCCGCAATAGCAAGATAAATAAACTCATACATCAGAACGGCTCCTCATTTTCCAATGCCCGTAGTTTCTGACGATAGCCAGCACGAAGCTCGTCACGATAGGCATTGCGCATGTCATCCACATAGAAACCACGACGAAGTCTGTAGGCAGGTACGCCAGCCATGTTAGCTATCGCAGCCGTGGCCTCACGCTTCTTCGCACACCACGTGCAGGGGCACGTTCTCCAAGCTCTCTTGTGCGAGGTCAACCCTGCTGCCATCAAAGCGGGGACCATCAACTCGTCAGCTCTTTTGGAGATTGCTTCACGTAAGGACACGACACTCATAATCTATCATCCTGTTCGGCTACAGGATACAAGCAGAAGTGGTAGACGTTCAGAGTCGCGCCAGTGTTGGCGTTACGGAAACGCGTAACGATCTTGAAACCAGCATCTTCGAGCGTCTTGCCATGCTTTCTGCGTTGCTCTTGCGTAAGCACACATTCGATCACACGACAGCGAGTGCGGCCTTGCGGAACCTGAGCCATCAGTCGCTCAAGCTGTTCTTTGATGACAGCAACAGGGCCGTAAAAACCCACGATGTGGCGCAAACCACAACAGCCGCCTCCATGCGTGCGTAGATTAAGAGCCATGATTATCTCCTATGTAAATGGCAGACTTTCCCACTCGGTCTGCCAGCGAGTAGGTTACCCCAAGAAGGGGGAGGGAACTTGTTACTTCGTCAGATCATAGAGCTTCGAGAAGTCGACCTTGTCGTCGGCGGCGTTCAGAGCATTGGTCAGCTTTTCCAGCTTCTCGGCGTGCTCCTTGCGGGCCTTGATGCGTTCGCCGGAGAAGGAAGCATCCTTGACCGAGCCGTCATCATTGAACGTCTGAATGTCAGGCTTGGCCAGCTTATAGCCTTCCTTCTCCAGTTCGCTCAGCTTGTCGAGCCCTTTGATAAGTGCAGCGGCGCGCTTGTCTGCTTCACGCTGAGCGAAATGCTCGACGACGAGCGAGCGGGTGCGATCACCGACGTTCGACACAGATTCGACCACGGCTTCGCGAATGGACAGAGACTTGGCTTTGGTTGCAACATTGTCATTCACTTTACTTTCCTTTCACCACTTGTTTGTGTGCACTCACACTAGTCTTCGGATACGTTCCGAGGATACGGATGCGCTTGGCTGTTCCGAGATGATAATAGCTCAGCTTGTTACGCACCGTGTAGATGCGATACAAAGCAAAACCAGTCACCTCTTTGATAAAGATGAGCCAGAGCAATCGGAAAAAGATACGAGAAAACCGCCCAAATCTACCGTAGTAGAGATAGACGGTTCCTTCATCCTGTCCCCAAAGTTCATAGACACATTCTTTGATCACTTCTTTGCCCGCCGACCGCTGATCGCGTTCTTCCGGGCACGGTAGCGCATCTCACGCTTCACCGATGCTTCGAGGGACAGCGGGCTGGGATAGACCGGACGACCGATCTTGCCCTGATCCCGGAACTTGATCTTGAAACGCCGACGAGCGGCCTTGCATTGTGCGATGGTCACAGCTTCACTCCTTCCGCAGTCAGCAGTTCGGGACGGAACAGATAGGCCTTGATGACTTCGGCCATATGCTCACGACCCACGTCATCCAAAGGACGATGAACGACCTGACGCTTGTTACCCGAACCGATGACGATCGACATGGACGAGCGACGACGAAGAGGGATCGGACGACCCGTCGGGTTTTTCTTGTTGATGGCGTTCGTAAACATATGTTAGACCCTCCGTTCAGATTCGAGATTCAAGAGCGGCGCGTTCGATGGCTTTGCGCTCGCAATATTTCTCATGCTCATCGAGCAATTCCTGCTGATCGGCCATCACACCGACGGGCTTACCGTCCACGTGGATGACACGATCTTTCAGCCATTCATTGAACGGCATCACCCGGAACCGGGCGAGAGCCGCCTTGCGACGGCGTTGCTTGCTAGTCTTCATAGTCATAGACTCCAACTATATCCCTACACAATGTAGGTGAGGCTATCCTATACACGCCGGAATCGAACCCGGAAATTACCACGTAATCGGTCAACCCAGACTAATCTCGCGTATAGGGTAGCCACAGCTACGTTGTTAAAGGAAGGGGCGAGCCGATGATAGATTACCTCCACGCCTCAATACGATCACAGGGCATTGGGAAATGATCCTCTTCATTGGCATAGAGAGAACCAGACGACCCCTTGCATCCGTAGCCTACAAGCCTCGGCACGCATGTCTGTTCGTCAAGGTCATCCTCATACCCTGGAGAGGCGTGAGCGTGTCCAGTGGCGCTTAGAACGCAAAATAGAGCCACTATAAGGATGATGAAACCCAATGAGATATGGGCCAGCCTGTTGTCACCCATTTTTCATGGCCTCCTTGAAGAGATATTCGACAAGGACGTAGGCACAATAGACGATCAGAAGGTTACCCATTGTTAGGCATCCCTTGGTTCGGATTGTTGGGCGACACACGATAACGCGTTATGTCGAGATTGGGATTGATGGCGCAAGTCTTGGCGACGAATGATAGATGCTTACGCACACCCTCTTCGGTCGTCACACCTTGACGAATGAGGCTATCTCGCAATGAGAAGCCTTCGCCGGAACGGCCAAACGTAGCACGCCCCAAGCCGCCTATCGCAGCTTTGCTGCTCGTGATAACAGACATGTTTCATACTCCATTGTTGATAAAGCCCTAGCCTATAGACTAGAGCCGTAACAAGAATGGATGGGTGAGCAGTTTTATACTAGCTTGCTCAGGCTAGGTAAGGCCTTGACCTTAGTGTGGTCTTAGGCGGCCTTGACAGCGGGTTCGCCGGCGTCGGCATCAGCCTTCGGCGTATCGTTGGCCGGAGCCGTCGGCGTCACCTTGGCGATCGCCTTGAGCGCCGAGACGCGGGCCTTGACGGTTTCAACATCATCAGCCGCGACGTTGCCGTCCTTGAGTTGCTTTTCGAAACGCTTGACGATACGCTCGATAGCGTCATTGGCATCTTCGAGCGTGAACATGTCGGGTTCATTCTCGACTTCGGGCAAGGCATAGAACGGATTAGCCGTAGCACCGTCGATGTCATACCGCTTGTGCTTCGCCGAGCCGTCCTTGGCAAGATGCGCCTTGATTTCGCCACCCTTGTTCTCGACGATAATGGGCGAATAACGCTCGAACCACGTCATAACCAGACCGCGACGATGACTTTTCGGCATGGCGTCAACCAGACGCGCCGCGCCGGTGCAATCGTTATAGGCGGCGGCATGAGCCATTACCATAAGGCCGGTTTCGTGAATCAACGTATTGAGCGCCGCGCTATTCTTGCGGACGCTGGCAATCTTGGCATTGATCGCCTTGTTCGACGTTTGTTCCGTAACGGGAGCAATCTTACTCATAATTCACATTCCTCTTCATTGGTATACTCACCAATAGTCTAGCCTAATCCAATATTGCTAGACCTAGTGCCAATCCACGATTGAATTGGTAAAAGCGCCCATAGAAATAGGCGCTAATATCATTTCAATGTAGCTTTCCAACCGTCTTTAACGGCATCTTTTACTACTTCTTCATAGTAAGAATACCAAGATGAACGGCCTTCCTTTTCCAATAACCACCTTTTAACAGGTGGTTTCCCTGTTATCATCATGTTTGTCTCCTCTTAACTAAGTTGTGTTGATAGGCGAACCATCAAAGCCGATAGTCGTCTATCAACGCAACTTAGTCTCAACACATCGCGCTGAACCAATTAAGGTATGACGATGCATCGCTATAGTTGCGCTTCGCTTGTTAGGGTTCAGTATCTAGCTATTAGAGTATGATACTTGCACCTTGTGAGATGCCCCATTCATCCGTAGTCCCGTGGATCACGCGAAGCTAAAGCAAGGATACTAAATCTTCTCCAAGCATAGGTATAGCTCCCGTCCCGACGGCGCTTTGCAAGTTGGCATCCCTAAGGATACGCTATTAGCATCACTACCGCCAGCGCGACTAATCACTAGGCGTTTCATCTAGGCACAATCATAGCGCCTCTTACCTAGCTACTGTCCCTAGATTGCTAGTCTAGGTGGCCACTACACCTTGCGGCATAGTTACCTATTCCCAAAACGTCCGCCGGTCACGGACGCCTAGGGCAAAGTTTCCCCATGAGTAGGGGAAAGATGATTAGCTACGGACTACGCGAGTGCGTTGATAGCCACCGCGAAGCGCGCCGCCTTCCACAATTAAGACCGCGCTAGACTTAATGCCAGCGTAGTAATTGCGAGCGATTGGACTATTCAGATTGCTACGGACAATTTCCGCGTTCCGTCTGGAACGTTCCGCAATTGCCAAGCGTTCCAGCTTGTCCAATGCCCGCGCCTTTGCCGCCTTGCGGCGAGCATGACGTGACGTTGCCATATCTATTCCCCTTCAATGGGTTATGCGAGCCAATCGGGCCTAGGGCCGTCTTTACCGCGCTATGGTCGCCGGTGGCCGGTGAATAGCCCTAGAAGAGCAACCGAATGAACCAACGATACATGCACAATCCATAGGGGGAATGATTGGTTCCCATGTTTTTTCAGGGAAGGGGCATTTTTTCTGTAACTGATTGATATTGTGGGGATATTTCTTTGCATTTTCTTGGCAAGGGCAGGGGAAAGATGGGGAATATTGCGGGTGATGATCATGGCAGGGACAATCGGAAACATGCACACCAGGGAAGTCTACGGATTTACTTGACAATGTGTTGTTCCTCATTTGTTCTCATGGGGCTAGGGCATCTAATGCTATTGAGAATCATTATCAGATATGGGGGAGTAAGCTATTGTTATTGCTACTCATTATCATTAGCTTATATATCATGTGCTATTGCAAGTCATTATCATATGGGAGCATGTCTGCTGCTATTGCGAGGCATTATCATTAAAGGCGAGGGGGGGGAGGGTGGATTTTATTGGTGATTAGTGAGTAATTGAGTGGTCTAAGCTATTACATAAAAAAATTGATATCGCATAAAATACTCTATTGACATGGAAGGAGGGCTCCCAAGGTCGCCCCCTACTGTGTCGAAGACGCCCCATCCCTCTTCAAGATAAGTTGCTCTAAGACCCTACCCCTAAGGTCAGTCAGTCATTTCATTCCTTCCTTCCCTATTCCCCATATTCTTGACTATGTCTATTGATATAGGTTTACTCCCTTACCCTCCTTCCCCTTAAGTATATTATACCATATTTTTCTCATTTTGTCAAGTAAAAAATGCACACCTTAAAAATATTTAACGTAAAATGTCCATTCTTGAAAAAAATATAAAAAAAAAGACTTGACAAAATCACGAAAGTGTGGTATAATAGTAGTATAAGATAAGGGGAAGTTTTATTTATTTCCCTCGAATATAAGGATACCTACCGTGGCTTCACAGAAGAATACTCCGGCTCGACAGAGAGCCCAGAAGAAATATAATGCTAAGCCCGAACAGAAGAGGCGTCGGGCACAAAGAAATGCAGCCCGTCGGAAGATGATCGCCGAAGGCAAGGCAAGGAAGGGTGACGGCAAGGATGTCGCCCATAAGGATAACAATACTGCTAATAATAGTTCCAAGAATCTTGCTATGCAAAGTAAGGCGAAGAACCGTTCCTTCAAAAGAGATAAAAACGCAAGGAGAGCATAACCTATGGCACGACCTCTTTCCATTGTACCCAATACAAGAGCAACTGCTCCCGTCCGGGAACACGTGGCTAAGGCGATCGAAAGCGGTAACCCTAAGGCGGTGTTCGATTGCTTGACTGGCAAACAACAGAAGTTTGTCGAAGAATATCTTGTTGACCTCAACGCCTCACAGGCTGTTAAGAGGGCAGGATATAAAACTGATAACCCGGGCAAGGTCGCCCACGACATGATGAAGAACCCCGGTGTGCGGTTCGCTATCGATGGCCTTAAGGCAGAGCGGGCAAAGAACTCAGATGTTACCTCCGACTATGTCTTGAAGGAACTCAACGAGCTTTACAAGGAAGCCCGGAGTGAAAAGCAATACGCTCCTGCCATTCGTAGCCTTGAACTCCTAGGCAAGCATCTCTCGATGTTTGTTGAACGTACTGAGATTTCTGGTCCGGATGGAGAAGCCATCAAATACGAAGAGAAAGTCCAGAATGACATTGCAACTTTCACCAGCTCAATTGCTCGCCTCGCTACCCGAAACGGAGAGAGAGTTGAAGATGAAGGAGCTGACGAACGACGAGAAGGCTAAACTTCGCTGGCATTGGCCCTTCTGGGCTAGACCCAATCAACTTCCCCCTGATCACGATGACTGGAACACTTGGCTAGTTCTTGCTGGCCGAGGTTTCGGTAAGACCAGAATGGGAAGTGAATGGATCAGAACTCTTGCAGAGAAGTATCCCGGCTGTCGTATCGCATTGGTTGCTGAGACGGCTGCTGACGCTCGTGACGTTATGATCAAGGGGGACTCTGGTCTCCTGAACATCGACCCCAACCTCACTGAGGATTGTTGGTCTCCTACGAACAGATGTCTTACTTGGCCGAACGGCACTAAGGCTTGGGCGTACAACGCTACTGAACCTGACCAGCTCCGTGGTCCTCAGCATCACTTTGCTTGGGTGGACGAGTTGGCTAAGTTCAGATACATGCAAGCCACTTGGGACCAGATCATGTTCGGTCTCCGACTCGGTGATCATCCTAAGGTCCTCATCACCACGACCCCTCAGCCGAAGCCTCTAATTAGAGAGCTGGTTGCTAAGGAGGGAAAAGGTGTGTACGTTACCCGTGGATCGACCATGGACAACAAAGACAATCTGGCTGCCTCCGCAGTTCAAGAGATGTACGACCGGTACGCCGGCACTCGTCTCGGTAGACAGGAGCTTGAGGGTGAAATCCTTGGCGATATCCCCGGCGCTCTCTGGAATCATACCATGATCGACGAATGTCGCATCACGGAAGAAGAAGCTCCTGATATGGAGCGGATCATTGTGGCAGTTGACCCTGCTGCTAGCTCACACGAAGGGAGCGACGAGAATGGAATTGTTGGAGTGGGTCTCGCGAGAGACGAAGACGGCTATGCCCGTGGCTACGTTCTTGCAGACCGAAGTCTTCGAGGAACTCCTGAGGAGTGGGCTAGAGCCGCCGTTAAGCTTTATAGAGAGCTCGGAGCCGATCGTATCGTGGCGGAAAAGAACAACGGTGGGGAAATGGTTGCCTCAGTTATCCGTTCTGTCGACCGGTCAGTACCCGTTACCCTTGTACACGCTAGTCGAGGCAAACACGTTCGAGCTGAGCCGATCAGTGCCCTTTATGAGCAACGACGGGTTCATCACGTTGGAAGATACGATAAGCTAGAAGATCAAATGTGTATGTTCTCGATCGATAACGTTCGAGATGAAAACACTGGATCGCCGGACAGAGTTGATGCTCTTGTCTGGGGTTTGTCTCAGCTCTTCGATAGGATTACTGCTCGACGCCGTACTAACCTTTCTCCGACTGGAAATACTACTACTGGCCTTGTAGGCGGTACTAAGTTCGATTTAAATCGTTTCTACGACAACAACCCTAATTCATGGATGGCATAAAGCTTATGGCTGATGAAAATCAAAAAGATGGTCAGACCGTTGATGTTTTGCATTACGATGGTCGAACGCCTGACAATTACATCCCTGAGGGTTACGAGTCTCAGGAAGCATTTCTACAAGAGATGCGAGAAGATTACCAAGCCGATCTGGAATTCGATCGAATCAATAGAGAACAAGCTCTTGACGATAAGAAATTCGCAGTCGGTGAACAGTGGGACCCGCTAGTTCTCGAACAGCGTAAGGGTCTTCCTTGTCTCGTTATCAACAACATTCCTCAGTTTACGGCACAGCTTGTCGGTGACTGGCGGGAAAGCCGCAAGGCTATTAAGGTTGTTCCGAGTAACGACGAAGACAAGGCGGTTGCAGATGTACGCGGTGACCTTATCCGCGCTATTGAAATGCAATCTCGTGCTTCCCGTACCTATGACACAGCTTTCGAAAGTCTTGTCCAGTGCGGTGACGGTGCGTTCCGTATTTGCGTTGAATATGCCAAGAATAGCGTCTTTGATCAAGACATTCGAATTGGTCAGATCGAAGACTGTCTCTCCGTGGTGTGGGACCGTTTCTCGGTTGACCCCACTGGCAGAGACGCTAAGCGCGTGTTTGTCGACGATCGTATGCCCAAGAGAGAATTCAAGAGAAAGTACAAGGATATTGAACCGGACGAGCTTATGTCCGATATCACTCTCCGCGATCTTTCCTCGGAAGGTTGGGTTGATCTTGACTCTTACCGTATCACTGAGTATTGGCGTCTAATCGAACGTCAGCGTATCATGGCCTTGTTTGAAAACGGCAAGGTCTACGAGCTGAAAGAGGACAACCTCGAACAGCTTGTTACGACTAATGGCGCTCCGGTTAAGACTCGCCTTGCTTGGGTGACCTACGCTCAGATGCACCTCACTACTGGCTTCAAGATTCTTGATGGTCCGTATGAATACCAACTGAGTCGTCTCCCCATTATCCGTATGTCGGGTCGTGTGGGGAACATCAATGGTCGTAGAGTAAGATACGGTCTCGTCCGCTTTATGAAGGACGCAGCTCGCCTTAAGAACTTCTGGAGAAGCGTTGCCGCTGAACAGCTTGGTTACGCTCCGAAAGCTAAATGGATTGCTCCTGAGTCGGCTGTTGAGGGACGTGAAGACATGTTCCGACAGGCTCATCTCACTCGTGATCCCCTGCTGATTTATAACGACGGTGCAGAAGCTCCGCCGACTCTTATTCCCCCGCCGCCTGTTGAAGCAAGCCTCCTTAACGAGGCAGCGATTAACGCACAGGACATGAAGGACGTTACCGGTATCCACGATGCTTCGCTGGGTATCCGTTCTAACGAAACTTCTGGACGAGCTATTCAGGCTCGGCAGCGTGAAGGTGACATTGCTTCGCTTACCTTCTACGATAATGCTAACGCGGCTGTCCTTGAGGCAGGTGACGTTATCAATCAGCTAATCCCTCAAATTTATGATGGCACTCGTGTGGTTCGCACGATCGGTGAAGATGAAACCCAAAAGTTCATCACGATCAACGATCCTATGAACCCCGATGCTATCGATATGTCTGTTGGCGATTTTGATGTTGCTCTCACCACTGGTACGTCGTACACGACTCGCCGTGTTGAAGCTGCTCAAGCCATGATGGACGCGATCCAAGTGTTCCCTGCCCTTATGCAAGTTGCTGGTCCGGAAATTATCCGTGCTCAGGATTGGCCGGGTGCGGACAAGATCGCTGAAAAAATGGAAGAAGCTCGCCAGTCGTCTATGGTTGATCCTCAGGAAATGGCCAAGCTGCAAGAACAGGTTCAGAAGCTCACTTTCGAGAACCAGCAGCTCAAGCTTGCTACTAAGGATAAGACGCTTGACCGTGAGGTCGATGTCTACAATGCCGAGACGCAGCGTATTCGTGCGCTCTCTGACCATGAAGTTGATGCCAACGAAATGGAAATGAACGCAATCAAAATGATTATCGACGGATCGAAATCACTCGACGAGATGGACCTTAAGAAGGCCGATCTTGGAGAGAAGAACGATATCGCTCGAAACAAGCCCTCGACTCCTGCCGGTAAAAGCACTTCCTCGCCGGCAGGGTCCAAGTCGCAATAAAGACGAAGTGAACGGTTGAAGGACCGATTAACCTTTACAAATGAGTACACCTGAACAACTCGTAGACGAAACTGTTGATGATACCGATCTGGATGCTTTCAACGATCTTCTCCATGGAAAGACGATCGAAACTCCGAAGAATGACGATTCTGCTGACACGGATCAGGAAGACGATGAAGTCGACGCCCCTAATGAACTAGAGGAAACTCAAGACGACGAGGACGATGCAGACCTCGCTAATGACGATGAAGAGGAAGAAGCTCCTAAGCCGAAGCCTAAGAGTCGTGCAGAAAAGCGCATCGAACAGCTTTTGGAGGCTGAACGGCTGGCTAAAGAAGAAGCCGCTGCCCTTCGGCAAGAACTCGAAAAGCGTAAGGAACAGGAAGCACCAAAGCCTGTCCCTGCTAAGTCAGCTGACGACAAAGCACCACACCCGGATGACAAGAACGAGGACGGTACTGATAAGTATCCTCTCGGGATGTTTGACGAAGCCTATCAGGATGACCGCTTCAATTACATGAAGGAAAAGTTCATCGCTGAGCAGCGCGAAGCCCTTGAGCGGGAAGCGCAGGAAGCTGAGACTCGCCGGGCACAAGAGGAACTAACAACCTCTTGGAATGAAAAGCTTGATCCCGCACGGGAGCGTTACCCCGATTTCAATGAAAAGGGCGAGAATCTTCTCGAAACTTTCGCTGATCTTGATCCAGCTTACGGTGAATATTTGACGGCTACGATTATGAGCATGGACTATGGCCCGGATGTGCTTTACTTCCTCTCTAACAACATCGACGAAGCTGAACGAATTGTTAAGCTCGGTCCGCAAGGCGCTACTATTGCCCTTGGCCGGATTGAAGCTAAGTTTGATCACGCTTCGGATGAAGATGGTGAAAGAGAAACTAAGCCCCGTCCCAAAGTCTCTAAGGCCTCTCCGCCGCCGCCTCGCAATCGAGGATCAAATGCGGCTCTCCCTGAGGTTACAGATGACACGGACGATCTGGACGCCTTCTCCGCTAAACTGTTCAAAAAGCGATGAGAGGGTTTTACTCATAAAAAAAGGATAGTCTAAACTATGGCTACTGTAACTGTTGATCAACAGCGGCTCGTCCTCAATGCGTTTGCTGCGATCTTCCAGAATAACCTCGTCTCTAAGGACCTCGTCACGTGGCGTAAGTTCAACGACGAAATGAATGACCGTAACGGTCTTACTGTTGTCGAGCAGGTCACCCCTGACTACACCACGACTTTCACGACCAATGGCGTCGCTGATCTGTCGGGCGGTGTGCAGAATACGACCTTCGGTTCGGAACAGTACAAGCTTGACCAAACGATCGGTTCGAGCATGGGTTGGGGCGACTTCGTCAAAATCCGTGATATCGGTGCCGCTCGCGAGTCGCAGGCTCTTCGTAAGGCGGCCCTCCGTCTTGCTACCGACATCGATGCTTACATCCTTAAGTTCGCTGCTCTGCAATCGAACAACTGGCTGGGCAACGGTGACTTGGCTGTCTCGTACTTCGATGACATTGCTTCGGGCTATACCCGACTCAAGGAAGAAGGTGTCGATGACGATGGTAACCTCCGTGCAGTTCTGACGTACGGCGACAAGCAGGCTCTGGGTTCGGACGTTGTTGTACCGACGAACGCCGCGCTTGAAGAAATGGCTGTCGGTACGTTCCGTAACGGCTTTGATGGTATGGTTGCCGGTGTCCCGACGCTGTTCACGCAGCAGCTTCCGGAAATGGTGACTGGCTCGCGTACTGATGGTGCTACGAATTACCCGACGGGTGATCCGACCAACACGTACGAAAGCGTCGCTATCTCGGCTGCTCCAGGTCAGTACATGACGGCTACCATTGCAATCGATGGTGTCGGTACTTCGGGTACGGTTAAGGAAGGTGAGACCTTCACGATCGCTGGTGTTTATGCCTACGATAACCGCGCTAAGAAGACGCTGAGCCACCTGCAGGAATTCCGCGTGGTCGGTGGCACGGGTGCTGACGGTATGAATGGTGGTACGTACACGGCTACGGCTGGTGCTATCGCTGCTCTGCGTTACTACCCTGCAATCATCACCTCGGGCCCGTACCGGAATGTCACCAACACCAATGGCGGTGGCGCTACTTGGGACGGCCTCGTGGTCGACTTCAAGGGTGCTGCTTCGACGACCCTCCATCCGCGCTTCCTTGCTAACAAGGACTCGATTATCGTTAACACGGCTGATCTGATCATGCCGGCTACCGGTATCGGTTCGCGCAAGGCGCTGACGAAGGTTCCGCTGAGCGTCCGCATGTGGCAGGACTCGGTCTTCGCTACCGGTGAACACCGTGTTCGCTTTGATGTCGCTATTAAGTGCAACGTCGCGGCTGATGGCCGTCGTCGTCTGGTGCGTATTAACGGCAGCTAATGAAAATCGCGCCGGGGATGCCTCTCGTGGAAGCACACTTCCCCGGCCTTTTTTGTTTTTACTCTAGGAGAATAATGCGAACATGGCTACTGCTAATTTCAACATTCAACCTCAAGACGGTTGGGTAGAAATCACGACTGCTGGTGTCAATTTCATTCGTATTCATCAATACCCCGAAACCCATCCGTTCTATGTGACGACCGGTAGTTTGACTCCGGCGGCCACCGTTCGTGGTTATCGCGTAGATTGTGCAGAGTTTTGGTGTAACGTTCCCGTAGCAGATAAGTTCTACGTGCGAACGACTAATCCGAAGCCTGACCTACCGCTCCGAATTGACGTTTTCTACGTTCTGACCTAATAGGAAAATAAAATGACGCTTGTTTCTCAAATCATCACTGATGCTTTTCGCCAGAGCAACTTGCTTGCTATTGGCACCACGCCTACTGCCGATCAGCAGACGGAAGCGTTGCGGTTCCTTAACCGCCTCGTAAAGTCAGTGTTTGGTAATGAAGCGGGCGATCCCCTTGAGGTATTCCCGGTCGGTCGAAACCATATTGGTAGGCCGTCGGGATACCCTTGGTGGAACACTGTTCCTGACAACGATTGGTACGTTCCTAAAAATACGAGGGTAATGTTTAACCTTGATAGTCCGAACGTTAACCTATACTTGCATCCTGAGCCCGATGACGGCTCTCGGTTTGCTTGTATCGATGCCAGTGGTACTCTTGCTACTTATCCTGTGATCGTGCACGGCAATGGCCGTACGATTGAAGGTGCTCTAACCCTTACCCTTGATCAAGATAATTATGACAAGGAATGGTTCTACAGAGCAGACCTTGGTAACTGGCAGGTGTACGCACCGCTCAATCTTACCGATACTTTCCCTTTCCCCGAAGAATTTGACGATTACTTCATTACTCTACTCGCGATCCGTCTGAACCCTGCTTATGGGCAGATGCTTGACGCACAGAGCAAGTTGATCTTTGATCGCAGTCTTCGACAACTCCGCGCTAGATACACGCAGAACATTCCGACCCGTTCTGAACTCGGTCTCATTCGTATGCCGAAAGTTTCTTGGGATCGCGATATCTGGGGTACTAGCTACCGCTATTACAATCCTAACTCTATGTTTGATAAGGGGTGGCCGTGGTAACTTCTGTTAGTTTCTATCCGAAGGATTACTACCGGGGAGCAACCCAAGCGCAACTGGTTCTAAAGAACAGGTATTTTGAGGAAGACCCTCACCTTTCGAGCGACGGGTCTTCGCTTATTGCTCGTCCCGGTCTAGTGTTCCTTGCCAACGTTGGTGCTGGTCCTATTCGTGGTCTGTATCAGAGTCCGGGTTTCTTTAACGGCGATTTGTTTGTCGCTTCTTACGACAGCCTGTATCGCGTAGACAAAGATTTGAATATCACATTCATTACGAATGGTCTGCGCAATCCTGAACGTGGTGTAGTGAACATGACTTCTACTGCACCTATCGGTGATGTGCCTGCCTACCTGTTCTTCACTGACGGGTCTGTGCTGTACTACTACACTGATAACGGTTCAGCTCAGGGTACTGTCTCTGGTTCGCCTGTCAACAACGATGTCATTCGTATTGGTGACACTTATTACAAGTTCACTAACTCTTCGGTTGACTCGGGCACTCCTGATGGTACGTCTGGCAATCCTTGGCTTGTTGCAGTAGAAATCTCCGACACTCTGTCGTGGACTAACTTTGCTGCCGCTATTATGGCAGATGGCACGGCGGGTACTCAGTACTCGTCAGCTCTTACTGCCAATCCTGATGTCGCTGTTGGTACGAAGAGTGCAACTTCTGTTACTGTAAGAGCCCGTGTTCCGGGTGTTCTTGGTAACGGTATCGTCACTACTGAGACCGGTTCAGGCATTGCTTGGACTAACGGTACTCTAGCAGGTGGCGGCACTACGCAAGTCGGTCAAGTGCAAACGCCTGATGACATTGGCGTATTTGACGTAGCAACTATTAACTCGTTCGTTATTTGCATTCCAACTCAGGAAGCAGACACTAACGGTCGGTTCTATTGGATCGAGCCGGGTGAAATTTTCATCAACCCTTTGAACTTCGCTACTGCTGAACGCAGTCCTGACGGCATCAACGGTGTTGAGGTTGTCGGTGACCAGTTCTGGCTTCCCGGCGCAGGCTCTACAGAGGTGTGGTATGTTTCTAGTGACCCGATTAACCGTATGCAACGCTTGCAAGGCGTCGTCTTTGATAGAGGAACTTGGGAAGGTACTGCTGTTGCTGTTCACGAAACTTTGATTGTTTGCTCAGCCGATGGTGCTGTGTTCGCTATTAGAGGGGGTGCACCGCAACGTGTATCTACTCCCGATATCGAAGAGCAAATCCGTGAAGCGATCGCTTTCCAACTTTCTCAAACCCCGTAAAGGAGGGTGTAACAATGATCCTACATATGGATAATTTTGCCATTTATGGCACGACTACCGCCCTACTTACTCAGGGTGTGTATGTCCAGCAGAATGGTGCTGCTCTCGTGACTGATCCCGAGACGGGCGTCGGCCTTGTCCTCAGGGGAGGCACTATTGACGAAGACGTAGTCCGATTTGCTTTCCCTGCTGGTGCGGTAGCGACTTGTGGTGCTGCTTATCGTGGCTGGTCGCCAGCTCTTCCTGAGAATGATACCGCTCTTAATACAGCAGTTAAGTTTGCAGGGGCAGGCAATCAAAAGCTTCTACAGGTCGGTGTGACTTCGAATGGTCGTATTCGTGCTCGTCTACAAGATGCTACTAACACGACAGTCGATTATAACAGCGCGGCTCCGGTAGTTACCGCTAATGGTTGGTGGCACTATGAAGTGAAGTACACTAAGACTGGAACAAATACGTGTGACTTTGAAGTTCGCGTAGAAGGTCAAACTGTTCTTCAACAGACCGGTGTTTCGTGTCTTGATATTCAGCCTGCTCAGTGCTCCATTGGAACGCGGATCAATGGTGCTCAGCTTCCTAAGGACCCGTACTTCAAAGACTACGTGATTTGGGACGGCACCGGTTCGTACAACAATAACTTCCTCGGCTCGGTTCTTGTGACCAATCTTACGCCGACTTCTGATGTTGCTCTGAACTGGACGCCTTCGACTGGCTCGACTGGTTATGAGATTCTTGACAACATTCCCCCGGATGATGCTCAGTATCTCTCCGCTGGTGCCCCTGCTCCTAGCCCCTATGTGGCAGGGCTTTCCAATCTTCCTGCTAACATTACCAGTGTTCGAGCCTTGCAAACCCGTGTTCGGGCAGCTAAGTCTGATGGCGGTGATGGTAGTTTGCAAGTCTCTGTAATCTCGAATGGCTTTACTTCAAATGGTTCTAACCGTCCGATTACTGTGACGCAGACTTACTGGTCTGATGTGTTTGAGACTGATCCGAATACTGGCAATCCTTGGCTGCCTAGTGCTGTTGACGATGCTCAGCTTCAATTGAATAGAACTGCTTAAAGGAGTTAACGCATGGTGGCGGCTGTAACAGTACAAGCTCCTCAAGCAGAGGCTTTAGTAACTACTTTCTCAACAGCCGGCAATTTGAATGTTCCTCAATCTCAACTATTGGTGACCTATAACGTGCCTGCTGAAAACATGACTGCAACTTATGGTGGCACTGGAGTCGCCTACAATAAAACTGCTGCGGATATTGATGTTGTCCAGGCACAGGTTCTTGCGGTCGTTCGTGGCCGTATTTCTAATCCTAAACTCAGAGCGTGGACTTTCGATCTTGATGGTCACGAGTTCTACGTTCTGAGCCTAGGCAACGGAAAGACCTTGGTCTATGACCTAACTACAAATACTTGGTCTTGGTGGGCTACGTCTACTTTTGATTACTGGCGTGCCAACATCGGAACCAATTGGGTAGAGAATGGTCAGAACGCTTTCCTTAAAGGAAGCAATGTTGTTGTTGGAGACGACTCGGCTAACATCTTGTGGATGCTTAATCCCAAGCAAGGCTATGATGATGTCTCTGATGCCCCTGGTAGAGAAGAAGGTAAGGTGGCTCCGTTTGAACGTATTGCTACTGGACAGGTTTTGACTAGGGGTCGTGAAACGATTCCTTGTTATCAAGTGTACGCTGTCGCTGACGTAGGTAATCCGGGATACACTGGAGCAACTGTTACTCTAAGCTATTCGGACAATCAAGGTCTTGACTTTGTTTCCGCAGGTTCTATCGAGTCTGTTGCTGACAACTACCTTCAAGAGTTTGCTTGGCGATCGCTTGGTCTGGTCCGTGCTCCGGGTCGCATCTTCCGTATTACGGATGACGGCGCTTTCCCGAAACTTAATGAATTGAGCATTGCAGATGTCAATACAGCCTCTTAACGACAGGATGCCGTTGGTTAACCCTGACGGCACTCCTACTCAATTTTTCCTAAGACAGCTTCAAGATCGTGGCGTTACTATTGACGGTAAGATCACGGCAGAGCAAGCTGCTGAAATCGCTCAAGGCCTGATCGATGATTGGGCTGCTGCCCGTGATATCAATACGACTGCTCCAATCCTCGGAGGGGGCAATCTCTCCACTGATCTTACAATCTCCCATGATGTCTCTGGCGTAACTCCGGGCACGTACGGAGATGCAACCAACTCGCCTCAGATTACTGTAGACGATGAGGGGCACGTTACGAACGTGACGAATGTTCCTATCTCAGGAGGTGGTGGTGGAGGCGGTAACTGGTGGTTCAACCCCCCGGCTGCTTCATCTTTCTCGCTTACATCAGGCGATGGTACGAATCCCATCTTGACAGATGATGCTGATGCAGGATTGCTGTTTGACTTCGGAGCTTATACGGCAAGCGATGACAATCGATTTGCTTATCGAACGTTGACAAACTCGGCTCTAGATTGGGAAGTCGTTACAACCTTTAATCCTCTTCTGCTAGACAGTGGTATCGGCTTTGGTGTTGCAATGCACAACAGTGTGAATAACCGCTTCCTTACGTTTCTTGTCCGTGATACTGGCTGGCGTATGTATAACTGGACTACGCTAACATCGTTTAACAGCGCCGCTTCGGCCACCTTCAACCCCGGTGGTATGACATCTAAGTATCCTTTCTGGTTGAAGATGACTCGCGTGTCAAACAATATTTCGTTTCAAGTCAGTGCGGACGGCAAACAGTGGGCTCAGGTGGGATCGACGACTGTTACTGGCTATGTAGGCAACCCTACTCGCGTCGGTCTGGTGGGCAACTATGCTACTACATCTAATCGTGGCTATGCAGCCGTTGAGAATTTCAGCTTGACTGGACCTGCTGTATAATGATTACTAGAAACCATGATGTAGGCTTGCTCATGGAAACGATGGGGCCCTACGAGCACGAGCTTAAAGGGTTCCATCCAGAGCGATGGCTTGCTGATAAAAATAATGTTTGTTTAACAGACGGACACGGCAACTTTACTCTTTTCGAGAGATTTGCCCCAACTGTTGTTTACGGCCACTATTTCTTGAAAGCCAGAGGAAAAGAAGCTCTTGCTCTTTGTAAAGACTTTCTAAAAGAAATATTCGAAGGCCCGTACAACGTAGAAATGATTTCAGGTATTACACCGCACGATAAGCGAGGCGCCTTGTGGATGAACAAGAAACTTGGCTTTAAGTCTAGTGGCATAGTCAACACTGTTGTTGGTCCGTGTGAACTAGTTGTTTTAACAAAGAAAGAATGGGAGAACACTGTAAGTGAGTAAACTATTCGGAGGCAGTAAGCAATCGTCGCAGGCACAGTCCTCGAACCAAGCTTACGGCTACCTCAAAGACACTTTCAGCCCTCTGACTGGTTACGCCGGTACAGGGGCTCAAATGCTTGCAGGCTTGCTTGGCGGTGATCCCTCAGGCTTTAACGCTTATAAGAAAGCGACAGGCTTCGATGCTCTTACGCAAGAAGGCTCTCGCGGTATTACTGGTAATGCTGCTGCTGGCGGCTTGCTTCGCTCAGGCGGTACTGGCAAAGCTATTGCTAACTACGGCAACATGATGCAAAATCAGTACGCAGATCAGTACTTGCAACGAGCTCTTGGCTTGGCGGGTCTTGGTATGAACGCTGGTCAGCTTATTGGCAGTGCTGGTAACGTATCTAATTCGACTTCTAAGTCTTCGAGCAAGCCGGGCCTTGGTGGTCTGCTTGGCGCAGGGCTTTCTATCGCTTCTGGCGGTTTCGGAGGGTAATCACTATGGCTAATCCCGGTATTCTACCAATGGCTGCTTTCCTTTTGCAAAATGGTGCAAACGGAGGGAGGCCTACTGCTATGCCTCAGCAAGAAAATGAAGGCGAACCGCTTTCGGTATCGGGCCGTAACCCTTACGAACGCAAAGGTTTGTTTGGTGTAAAAGGTACTCTCCGAGACGTTCTTGGAACGCTCGGGGATGCTTTCCTTATTCAGTCAGGTAACAAAGCTATCTACTCGCCTATCCGGCAAAGAGAGCACGTTGCAGACGCTATGCGTGGTTTTACTGACGATCCGTTGTCAGCTATTCAAGCGTTGAACAAGGCAGGCTTTCCTGACCAAGCTCAGTCGCTTTATCAAGACTACACAAAGGACAAGCAAGTTCAAGCTACTCAGGACCTTGCAGAACGTAAGTTCGGTCAAGATGTTCTAACTGATAAAGCTCTTATCAACCAGCGCACTTTGTCTGGTCAAGATAAGGCCGTTACTATTGCCAGCAAGATGATGAGCAATATCTCGGATGATGCTGAATATCAGCGTCGCTTGCCTTCGATCAGAGCTTTCTTGATGGATAACGGTCTGGAAAATTTTGCTAACGATCTTCCTGCCAAGTACGGCCCCGAAGTTTCTAAGTGGGGCTTGCAGCAATATCAGGCTCAGCGTCTGGAAGACTTTGATGAAGGTCTTTCTAACCAGCGCCGTGGACAGGATATCTCAGCCGGTACGGCTCGTAGAGGTCAAGATATTCGATCGAGTGATACTCGTCGTGGGCAAGACATGACAGACACGCGTTATCGTGAAGGTCTCCAAGGCGGTGGTAGAGGCGGTCGCAAGGCTCCTGAAATCCCGCCCCGTCCGCCTAAGGGTAAGAACGACGCTCTTCAAAGCCCGAGCGGTGCAATCTTTATTTCTAAAGACGGCAAGACTTGGGAACGAAAAAACTAATAAAGGATAACCATTATGGCTAACAACAGCGGTTGGAAGGAAATTGATCCTTCGACTAACCAGACTCCCGCTGATACGGGCAAATGGCAAGAAGTTACTCCGGATGCTCCCGCGTCCTCGACTGTGAAAGATCGGTTGATGGATACGGGGGCTCCGGCTCCTAAGCGCGGTTTTTTTGATCGTCTTAGTGACTCTTACAATGAAGCCACCCTTTATGGCTTCCCCGGTCTGATTGGTAGAAAATACCACGACTGGACCAATACGGGTATGGACCTGATTAAGGAAAAATACCCTAACGCATCGCCCGAAGAACTGGAGCAGATGCAAGAAAATCTTATCTCGCTGACTATGAAAGACTTGCGAGAGCAATACAAGAAGAAGCAAGAAGCGGACCCCGCATGGCGTCCTGATGAGTCTTGGTTTGATAACATCATCAGTGGTCGCTGGATTCCTTTGCTTGGTGGTCAGGTGGCTGGTAGCCCCGGTCCCGAGTCGTTCTTCCTTCCGGGTAGTTCGTCTCTCGGAAAGATCGGATGGCAAGGGGTGGCTGGTGCTGTATCTGACGCAGGCTATCAGGGTCTTGACATCATATATAACGTCCAAGATCAATACTCTCCTGAGCAGTCGCTTATGGCTGGTCTTGCAGGCGCAGGCTTCCAAGGTGTGTTCGAAGGTGCAGGCAAACTAATCAAAGCTGCCCGTGCTAAGCCGAACGCCCCTAGTATTGATGAAGGTGCGTACGCTAAAGAGATTAACGATGTTCTCGCTAACGGCGGGGATCGTGACGCTATTAATGCGGTCAACGAACGCTACGGTAAAGAACCGTTTGGCGATGAACTCGATCAAATCCTCAAGCCTAAAGAGCCGGATGCCGCTACTACTGACGACGCTGTTTCTGTTCTTCGTGAAATGCAAAAAGAACGTCCGGAAGATGCTCAGCTAATTGAAGACATCATCACTGGCAAGGACGCTGGTGTTGACAATCCTCGTTACAACGAGTTGGCTGATGAAGCCCGTACTCGCCTGAAAGGTGAGGGGTTCGTAGAGAATGAGCAATGGCCTCCGGTAGAAGGTCTCGGCACTACTGAGAAGTTTGAAGACCTCAGTGGCCGTGGTCGTGAAGGCCCGGAAGTTCAAATCTACACTCCGGGTGAACTGGAACAGCGGATCAACACTAAGCTGGTGCAACTCGAAGAGCTTGATGCTCAGAGTGCTGCTCCTATGACTCCGCCTCGTCAGGAAGCCGATCCTTTCGAAATCCAGTATCGTACTCCGGATGAAGAAGCTATCGTTCAAGACGCTATTCAGAAGGTGTCAAGCGATTGGGGTGTTCCGCCTCAGGACTTGATGAACGATCCTGCCATGTTCAATCGTGTGCAGGCGGCTATTCAAGAACGTGGTGGCCGCGGTGATCTGCTCGATAAGGAAATGGCTCCCGATGGTGGAGAAGTTCCTGATGTTCCTCAGCCTGTGCAAGCAGAAGGTCCTAGCCAAGTCTCTGATGCTCTGGTGCAAATTCGTAAGCTTGCTAACGACATGCACATTGATGCTAGCACGGAAGGTGGTAAGTACACCATCGGCCAGATTGGTGCTTTCCATAAGCGTATTTCCGAAGGCCTTGAGAAGGGTGAATGGAAAAGCGCTGACCTAGAGGAAGCTCAAAACATTAAGGCGTTTCTTGACGAAGCTGCTCTAATGCAAGATCAGGCTATTCGTGCTCGTGAAGCCGAGCAAGGTTATAGTGAACAGCCTCCTAGTGCTACGATCCGTAACCCGGATACGAGTGCAGGCAATGTTCGTCCTATTCCTGCTAATGAAAACGTCGGGGATCAGTTGTTCCCTACGGAAGCAGAAAGAGCTGTTCTTGGAGATAATCCTAGTAATGCTGATCTGCAGGAACATCGCGGTGTCCGAGTAGACCCTCGCACGGGTGAAGTAGAAATACTTCCTCGTAAAGGTATTCCTGAAAACCAAGAAGCTTTTGAACGCAGTTGGAATGAAGAAACAGGCCCTTCTCTTGAAGCCGATGCTAATGATGAATGGGACGCTGTATTTCAAGCTGCTTTGAAAGGCAAAGAAGTAGACACTTCTGGAACCTATCGTGGAGCGGTAAGAAATCAAAGGCAATATAATAACAAAGTTTATCAAGCCGAAGATTTCAAAAATGCTGTTGAAGCTGCTGATGCTCATGTACAGAAGTGGTGGAAAGATCGCATCAATGCTGCAAGAGAATCTTTCGATGAAGCAAACCCTGTTGTAACTGACAAAAGTGGCGGCGGCGATGGCGGACAACCTCCCCGTGAACCTCCTTCGGATGGCGGGGGCGGTAGTGAAGAACCTCCGATCGATCCGGAAGAACTGTTTAGTCGTCTGACTGAACGTCTTCGTACGGCTAGAAAGGCCGGTGCTGAACAAGAAGCTGCTCGTACTCAAGAACGCAGTAAGCGTCTTCAAGAGGTTGCTAAGACTCGTCAGTACACTAGTGGCGAACAAGGCTACTACGCTGAAAAGTCAAAGCTCTCTGGTAAACTCCCCAAGGCAGAGATTGAACCTGTCAGAGACGAGTTCTCTCAAAGAGAAGTCGATGCTCTGTTTGATTTCGTAAAAGAAAAGGACGGTCTGTACGGTAACACTAGAGCGGCTTTAGTCAAGTTGCTTGGTGGCGAAATTCCGTCGGCCAGAGAAATTCAACTTCTTAGCGATATCTTTCCTAAGCCTTTGGTGAAGGAGATTCTTAAGAAGAGAAGTCGTGGGCAAAAGTTCCTTGACTTTGCTACGAACGCCGTCAATCTTCCGCGTTCTTTAATGTCGTCCTATGACTTGTCATTTCTCGGAAGACAGGGTATTTTCTTGGTCGGCAGGAAAGAGTTCTGGAAGTCTTGGGGCACTATGTTCAAAGTGTTCGGTTCGGAACGAGCTTATAAAGCTTTGATGGATGACATTAAGGCCCGGCCTACATATCCTCTTATGGAAGAAGCCGGCCTTGATCTTACGACTCATGGCCACGATTTTACTGCAAGAGAAGAACAGTTCATGTCACAGTGGGCTGAAAAAATTCCTGTAGTTGGGATCGGTGTTAGAGCTTCTGAACGAGCGTTTACAGGCGCAGCCAATAAACTTAGAGCAGACGTGTTTGATAGCCTTGTTTCTAAATATAACGAAGCAGGTATTGACGTATCTGAAAATAGTAAAATATTGAAAGATATTGCTTGGTTTGTTAACAATGCTACTGGTCGTGGTGATCTTGGCAGATTTAGCAAAGCAGGCCCAATGCTTAACGGTTTGTTCTTCTCGCCTCGTCTGATGGCGTCGCGTGTCAATCTTCTCCGTCCGGATAACTATATCAAGCTTGATCCAATCGTAAGACAAGAGGCTATTAAGTCCTTGCTTTCGTTTGGCGGTATCGCTCTTACTGTTACGGCTCTGGCTAAGCAAGGCGGTATGGAAGTTGAGGGCGATCCTCGATCGTCTGACTTTGCCAAGCTTAAGACTGGAGACACTCGCTACGATATTCTTGGCGGCTTCGGCCAGTATCTGACGCTTGGCGCACGCCTTGCTACGAACGAAACCAAGAAATTGAATGGCGACTTGCAAGAACTCGGAAAGAAGTACGGGAGTGATACCCGCTTGGATGTCTTGCTTAAGTTCTTGATGAACAAAGAAAGCCCTATTGCATCATTCGTTACTGACTATCTCCGTGGCAGCAATGCTATCGGTGAGCCGTTTGAAATGAAGACTGCAGTCGCCCAAAGGTTTATCCCTCTGTTCGCTCAGGACTTGACTGAGATGGTGGAGAAGCAAGGTCCTGTTGGTGCCCTTATGGCAGCTCCCGGTTTGTTCGGTGTTGGTATCCAAGACTATGGCAAAGAGAAATCTCGTGACATGTTCGGAAGAGACAACACTGACGGCACTCCTAAAAGTGAAGTCGATCTTGAAATTGAGAGACTCGGCAAACCTCTTAAGGGAGAACTGGTAGGCAAGCCTCGTAAAACAATTTATGTTGGTAAGAATGAGTACGGAGAAGCAGTCAATAGGACTATGACTCCGGAAGAGTATGACAACTATACTTACTTGTCTGGCCAATATATTTTGGAGAGCATCAAGCAGGAAATGCAAAACCCTGATTGGAAGCTTCGTTCCGATAACGATAAGCGTGACATTGTACGAGAAATCGTCAAAGACATGCGCAAACAAGCCCGTGAAGATTTGTTCACACCTAAAACTACAGAAGAAACGGAAGGATGGAAAGACCTTTAATGGCTACCTCAGTAAGAACAAATCCTGAACGAATTACTGCTCTAGAAATTGAAGTAAAACATCTCAAAGAGTCGTTTGAGAATAAGGTCGACGAAATGAAGGCCGAACATTCTAAACTACAAGCGACTATTGAGGCCCAGAACGAGAAGCTTGATTCCCTTCTGGAACTTAAAGCCAAGGGCATGGGGGCTATCTGGTTGGCCTCTGCTGTCCTTGGCTCAGGTATCCTAGGGGTGATTTACATGATCACTTCTTGGATGAGAGGTGATTTCTAATGGCTTCAATGAAAACTAAAGTTGTGGGGGGCGGCTCAGCGGCTGCCCTCCTTCTTGCTGTTCCGTTCATCGCGGGATGGGAAGGAAAGAGCAATGATCCGTATAAAGACATTGTAGGAGTTACGACCGTCTGTTACGGTGAGACGCGTGTTCCTATGAGACGATACACAGATCAAGAATGTGAAGCAATGCTTAAAGAAGCTGTAAAAGGTTTCATGGAGCCGGTCCTAGACTTGACTCCTACGCTTGCTGATAGGCCGTATGAACTAGCTGCTGCTACTTCTCTCGCCTACAATATCGGTCTACAGAACTACAAAATCAGTACCGTAAGAAAGAAGTTCCTTTCGATGGATTTCAAAGGAGCTTGTAATGGCTTTGGCGCTTGGAACAAGGCTCGCCGTGGAGGCAGACTCGTTGTTGTCAAAGGCCTAGACAATCGTCGAAAGGACGAAACAAAACTATGTTTGAAAGGTTCCTTAATCAATTCAGGAACTACATCATCGGCGGTCTCTTAATCGCTGTTGGTGTAACATCGCTCGGTTGGTATGTGACCGCAGCTAATCTGGATGCCTGTGCTAGTGGTCGGAAGGCGGATAAAGCTGCCTACGAAAAGGCTCAGGCGGATGCCGAAGTCCTTTGGATGAGGGCAATCAAAAAGAAAGAAGATGAGTATGAAAAGAAAGCCAAGAAAGCTGATGAAGCTTATGACGCTCTCTCTACTAAGTATCGGGATGCTGTCCGCGTGTACGCAGCCGCTCAAAGTAAGGCCCGCTCAACCGCTGCCGCCGCCCAAGGTGGAAGTGCCGAGAGTGCTTACGGACCCGGTGAAGATACCGAGCTTCCTGTTGTCCAAGTCGTCGTCTCAACCGAAGACCTAATGACGTGTGCAGAGAATACTGCTCGTCTTGTAGTCGCTCGTGATTGGGCACTCGGCCTAAACGAATAAAAGCAATAGATACAAAAATAGCCCCGAGGATTTCTCCCCGAGGCTAATGAGTTACTGACGCTCCTGATGAGTTTTCAGCCTGTGGCAATTAGCGCACAGTGTTTGAAGGTTGTCAGGAGCGTTATTTGTATGGTCTCCATCGATATGATCGACATCTAATTGACAAATATGTTCTGGCACGAAACCGCACTTCTGACATTTATTTTTTACATGCTTCCTATAAGGACGACGTTTTTCATCAATGTGTCTAGTTGCAGAGCGTCGCCTGCTTTCAGGACTAAACTCTTTCTTATCACAGAGAGAACATAGAGGACGATACTTACCGTTGCCTCGTTTCTTCTGTGGATTTTTATTACACTTTACACACAGCCCCCTCACAGTTGAAGGTTCTGGTTTTCGGTATTTCCACTGAGCCATATCTTCTCCTAGAGGGGGCTTTTCTTTTATCCAGTGATTGCTGGAAGGATCAGCGGAGGAGGAACAAGCTTGGCTTGTACTTCCCATTTATCTTTTTTCATTTGTTTCTTGTTATTCTTCTTCATTCTACTCTACCGATACTTACAATCTCGCAAACCCCGCCTGTGCAGGCAAGTTCTTGAGAACCCGTCGTCGTATCCTCGAATTCAAACTCCTGTAGGGCATTCCAATCGATTGTCGGCTGCGGATGTGCCTTGCACCAATTCTCATATTCCTCTTTGGAAATTTCCTGATAAGGGGCTTGCTTGTACGTGCCGCCATCATACGGGAGGAAACTAACCCCAGACAGAACATCGAAATTGCTATAAACCCAAGCCCCAACATCTAGCCACTCGTCCTCCTTAACACTTACTGTACAACTCGGTTTGTGTTCACACCAGTTGTCTTGGAGGTGTTTCCAAAGCTCAAGAGCATCCAAGGCAGACTGACTAGACCGAACGGCCGCCCCGTCCGGCGACTTAATCGGAAAGTAAAAGACCGATGTCGAGTCAGGGGCCATGACATCAGCTTCCCAATAGACGCCTTGGGATTTGAGAAACTCCGTACAAGGGTCCTTGTTATCCGCCCGAACAGTTCGGAGATAATATTCACTATGACGAGTGTGGAGGCCACTAGCACTATTGACCAACTGGCTGACAGTACCTGACGGCTTAACGCAAGTCGTAGCGGCGCTAGGATTAATGCCAAGGCGGGCTGCCCATTCCGCATTTGTTTCAATGACAACTTGTCTAAGTCGCTCAAGAACAGAAGGGTCTCCAAGGAGTTCGAGATTGTCGCAGACTCCTGTGAGTGAGACTCCCAATAGTCTTTCTTCATTGCATGTATCCTGCCATTTCTTTCTCAGGTATTTGAAGTCTGTGAAAGTAGATTGAATCGTTCCGAGTATCGCAGCAACTCGTGCCTTTCTTTCGAGGCTTTCCAGAGTATCTCCATGTCGGACAACAATTTCTGTAAGATTACAAAATTGGAATGGCCGGAGGATAATCTCGCTGCAAGGATTTGTGCCGAACTCAAACGTCGGGTCACGTCGTCCATTTCTGCCAGCAATTGCTTGGCAAGCGTACCGAGAGAAGAAGCCGGGCTCTCCGCTTTTACTGTCATACAGTTCTTTCCATTTCTTCATAAAGAAGCCAATGTCAGGCTTCCTGTTCTCATAGACTGCCGAGTTATTTGCTAGTCTACGATGGCCTGCGGCTTCCCACCATGCGCCACTCTTAGAAGTGGACATGCGATCGTCCGTACAATCGAACAGACTAATCATAGCAGAACGACGAACGCCGCCTACCACAACAATGTCTGCTACCTTGCACATCAGATCGTGGGCTTCAATAGAAGTTAGCCGTCTTCCCGCCGCGCTTGTAAAGAGGCGAACAGAGAACTCGAAAAGGTCCTCCAGAGGTCGGGGTCCGCTAGCACGCCCACCAAAAGTTCGGAGTCTCGCTCCGGCAGGGCGTACTCTAGACACGTCCCATTTGGGAACGCGACCACCAACAAGCAGACTGATGAGTTCTCGGAAGGCTCTTGCCCATCCTTCCTTACTGTCTCCAACGACAATTGTAGTATCGGTTGGTTCGAGGTGTTCAGCGATTCGGGGGAGTTGGTCGACATATTTACTTTCTACTGAATAGCCTACGCCTGTGCCGCACATCAAAATATACATGCATTCGTCAAAGGAACGAAGGCTGTCAACAGGAAGGTAGGCACAATTATATGCAGGGACGTGACAACGATCAAGAGCAGGACCAGCTGTCATCAAGGCCCGCATAGAGGGCATGACTTCTAGATTGTAAATTGCTTTACGAATCTCTAGAAAGGTTGTATGGCTTTGATGCCTAGGAAAGATCGCTTCCTGATAATAATCAACTACACGATTAACAGTTTCTTCCCAGTTCTCTCTACGGTTTTCTTTCTCTAGCCATCGAGCGTATCGGCTTTTGTAAATGAATTCCTCATAGGCCGAGGGAAAAGGATTATTGGTTGTCAATTAAAGACCTCGCATGTCAGGAGCCTTGTACGTATCAGGCTTGAGAATCTTACCGTCATCACGGAAGATAACCTTGCCTTCTACGACCTTAGTCATATTGGAATCGTGCACTCTATCGAACGACTTGTCCGAAGGGATTTCGTAATAGAGAGCAGCCTGACTCACAACATACTGTAGGTCAGCCCATTCCTTACAAAGATTGGCGCGAGCCTCTACGTTATAGGGGTTACGCTCAAACTCAATTACTGCACCGACAAACTCGTCCAGTTCTTCATCAATGCAGTCCGTGATCATCCGGCCTTCACTAGGGTCTTCAAGAAAGACCTTCTTGTCAGCGGCATCACGGAACTGCTTTACCTTATCTTCACGAGTCATTGTCGTCGTCGTCAATTTCAAAATCCTTGTGTTTGTATTTGGGGTCTTTGTGGATTTTCGGTTCCACAATCCGTTGCTTGTATTTAGGTGTTCGAAGGTCGCGGGCCGCATGATTGGCCCGACGAACCTTACGCCGCTCTTTGCTTGAGTAGCTTCTCATTCCCTTTACCATCGGTCTGAGTTATTTCCTTGTACCTAGAGAGAAACATTCGCTTCGCTATAATAGGAGACATGCCGGTTGCTGTTACCTTACGGGCTGCACGGAACTCAGTGTGCCAAAGAGTGTCCTTCGGCCCCGGAGCAACGTTCTGGCGTTCATTCCAATACATCCGCTTATCTGCTTCGTGCACTTCTTGGGGAAAAGGATATGGAAGCCCGAATTGATCGGCGATTGCTTCTTGTACACGTTCTTCTATTCGCTTGTATTCTGGGAGTAGTTTCTTAAGAGGGCTTGATACGTCTCCAACGAAGGCTTCACTAGCGTCGTGAAGAAGACCAGCGAGAGCCAAGCGAGAAGGTACAAGACGGCTAACAAGAACACTATGCTCGGCAACAGAGTAAAACTTATTAACGTGACCAGTGTAACGGCAGATATTTGAAAGAGCCGTCGCAATCTCATCAATGTCAAATTCGTAATCCTCTGGTTTCAAGATATCAAAGAATCGCCCGGAGACGGTGCTGATACTTGACTTAGTTTGTTCCGTCAACTTTCTTTTCCTGTTCTCTAAGATAAAGCTCTAGACGAGCGAGAGCATTCCAAGCGCAATGAGCGTCGTGAAGAAGCTTACTGTCACTATCGTAAGGACCTTCGATCGCGGGTTTGAGCAGGTGCCGAACCATGGCATTGGAGTATCGGTTGTATCCGTCGTCCACGCCTTCCCATCCCTTCCAAGCATACTTCGTAGCACCGAACTGACTAATGCCTGCAACTGCTTCAATCGCTCTAGGGAAGTAATCAATAGCTCCTTGAAAGACTGCAATCTTGCCTGCATCGTATTTAATAGCTCCTGTTGCTTGCTTTTCTGCGCTGTCGTTAGTAGTTTCCTTAGCCGCCAACTTCTTGTTCCTGCTGTTCATCAACGTTCACGTTCAACCAATCTTCTCGGTCTTTACGAATGTCTTCCATCTTCTTGGCAAATTCTTCCTTAGTGCAAGGCTCTAGTTCGCCATCGGCACCGAGCCAGAAGTAGAAACCACTGTCTAGGTAGTCGATCTTAGTCGTCATCGTTATTATTATCCAATCCTTTGATGCCTGCAAATTCCAGAACATCTTCTAGGTTTTCTTCAATCTCGTCTTCAAAAGCATCGATTACAGTATCGATGTCGATCTGGAGGAAGTCGACGAGTTCCCATCCCTCCAGACGATCCGCTAGGATATTTTTCAACTCTTTATTGAGCATCGTTCTTGATCTTTTCTCGCTTACCGTCGTGCCAAGAGCCGCAGCTTTGACAGTGGATGCGTTGAATACGGAATGATTTAGTGCGCCTATAACCACGACTTTGAACCTTATGTGAGCCACAAGCACCACACGCCGTACTTAGAGTATTGCCAAGATGCGGGTGGTTCTTAATAAACGGACGTAGCTTTTTATACAGCTTTTCCGTCAACGCAACGTCTTGCACACAATATCGTTTCATACGAGCCTGTGCACGTTCATCACCTGCCATGACCTTAATCCAAAGATCAAAGCCTTCGTGCTTTACCTTCTTACCAATGTTAAGATAGGGGCCTACGAAAGCAAGGCGGTTCATAAATAGACCAAGCTTCTTAACCGTCTTAATGGTATCGATGCTAGTCAAAGGGGGTACGGGATCAAGACCCGCAAGAACAAACTCGCCTGTCAATTTAGGCAAGTCAAATCGATCGCCATTGAAGGTGACGACTGCATCAGCTTCGGAGAGAAGCTTGTGGGCTGCTTCGATCATCGCTTGATGACCATGCTCCCACTCAGAGTAAAAGATTTTTTCATTTGAACCCAGCCACTTAGCGCCAAAGCACATAATACCACCGCCGTCAATTACTTGATCGGGAGAGATATTCTCTTTGAATGCACGCCAAACAAAAGCTGTAGTAGGCTTGGTCTCAATGTCAATCGTTAGAATTTTAGAAGCCATAGAACCTGTGTCCTCCTATTACGTGAGTTTGTCTTCTTTTAAGCCTCACGTGTTTGGAGGTAAAGAAATATGATTTAGGAACCGTTCGCTTGTATCTTCCGGATAGAAAGTCTTCTGCGAAACGGAGCTGCTTTGTGGTGAACGGTCGTTTACCGTACCAAGAGAATTGTTTAGGTTGTCTTACGACTGCACACACATTGTTCGGGAACTTCCGGTGCTCCACGCGGTTTAGAACCACACTTGCAACGGCGATCTTCCCTTGCAGACTCTCTCCCCTCGCCTCGTAGTGAACTACACTGGCAAGGCACAGAGCCGCACTTGCTATCAGAGAGACTATTCATCTCCTTTTACTTCATCTTCTTCCCACCATGAGTCTGGGATACGACCTTCCGCCCATTGGAATCCATTTTTGTCGGCCCATTGAGCATAGGTGAGAGAGTTTTTCGACTTTCCAATTCGACTATTTGCCCGCATGAAAACAAATCGGATATCAAGGCTTGGATTTTCTTTTCGAACTCTGGCCATTTTCGCTCGATCCCTCGGTCGAAGCCATCCCTTTGCTTCAACAAATATACCATTCGGGAGTTGAAAGTCTGGGATATACCGGGCAGGGACAACGTAACGGATAATGGGGCTTGCCGGTTCATAATCCAGCTTTCTTCCGTTGGCGATTGCTTCTTCATAAATACTCTTTTCAAAGCCTGATCTAAACTTAATCGGTAATCTCCGGGTTCTTAGTGGTGCCTGTAATGACTTCCTTTACTTCCGGTTCTTTTACCACCTTCGTGAGAAATCTAGGACCAGTAGAATAAAGAAAAGTCCTAAGATTAGGATGACACCTCGATTTATGTTTACAATAAGAACAAGGAGTAGGCAGGCGCATGTTGCCAGACTTGCCATCAGGCACGGGATCATAGCAACGAGGCGGCGGAACATCTTGTTCAATTACTTTCTTTAGGTGAGCAATTCGTTCAGCAGGTTGATGGTCTTTGACAACACTGGACGAGAGTGGGCTAATGCAAATATCGCCCGAGACTTTGTCAAAAGCAATCCATGCACCTCCCTTACCGGGGGTGAGGACGTTTGTGTAACCTGCGAGTTGGTCAACGTAGCCAAAAGGATCATCCTCTGTTACAGAGTTCGTTTCAAATTTCTTGTATCCGAAGGGGGACGCACTCTTAACGTCGATGACGACGCCATCAATGATCGCATCAATGTGCCCTTTGACACCGTCGACTTCAACCTCGCCTTGAGTAGCTTCGACAGTATGGCCAGCCTCTCGTGCGAGGAAAAGAATGAGTTGCTCAATGATATCTCCGTAAAGGAACTTAAAGAAAGTCTTAGGACTTAGCTCTTCCGGCTCGTGTCCGTCGGGGTGGGCGTCGAACCAGACTTGTCTGTCTTTCCGTCCGAGAGCGGAGAACCTGAGAGGGGATCGAACGTCTTCTCTTTGGGCGAGACGGACTCGGAGAATTTCCTTAATCGAACGTGCGACTTCTTCGAGGTTTTCTTCACTCGGCTCATGTCCTTTGTTAGGGTTGAAAAGCTCGTAGATGTCTTCCACGAGAGTGTTTAATTGTTTAGTCAAAATTGATCCTTGAAAGGTAAGGGGCCAAGCCCTCGATCAGAGACGCGCAAACTGATCCTTATCTTGGCGTTCAACCCACTTGTCGGCGGGATTAAGGGACTTTGTCCTTAGTCGATGGGAATGTCGTCGTCTAGATCGGCATCAAAAGGCGTATCATCTGTGTGGTCAACGACAGCCGCTTGTTCAGCAGCTTCCGCAGCCTTAGCCGCCTTAAGAGCTTCTTCGTAGAACTCATCATTCTCATCGATTGCATCGAATTCCTGACGATCGTAGGGGACCAGCTTAAGAACTCGAACGCCTCGGATGTAAACACCCTTCTTCTTGCCAGCGCCATGATCCATGACTACGAACTTGACCTCAAGGTCAGACTCGTTGCCGATCAGGTTGGCATGGTTCCAATCCTTACCAAGGATGTCCTTGACAGGGATCGGCTTGTTAGGGGTGCCATCACGACGAAATTCAGACTGCTTGAAAGTAAGGTGCGGACGACCATCAACATATTCGTCCTTGGTCTTGACGCGATCGCCAATACCCAGAGCCTTAATTTCCTTTACGGTGTCCTTGTCGATAACAAGGTCCATCTTCCATTCCTTGCCGTCCTTGCTATAATTAAGCACAGGATCGCCAAGAATCTTTGCGAAGGATGCCTTGCCACGAATGACTACAGTCTGCATGTTATTATTACTTGCCATTATAAATTAATTTACCTCAAAAAATAAAGAGAACCATTACTCTTTATACTAGTATTATATCACAAAACGCGCACTTTGTCAAGTGAAAAATGCAAGTTTTTTAATTAAAATTGATATATCCGTTAGAATAATCTTCAAGTCTTTGAAAAATAAATTCTCTTAGATGATCATATCCTTCATCAGTGACTTGACAATTTTCAAAAGTGCAAGGATGTCTTTCGAGATAGTCAACAAGTTCAGTTACGAACGTTTGTATTCCATCATCAGTGAGCTGTTTAGACAACGTCAATCCTTTCATCAGTATTAAAATCCATAGGCACCTGATCGATACCGTCTTCATCCTTCGGTTTATTTTCGTAGTCAGCAATGGCTTTGTGGCCCTTTGCCGTTACGAAACCAAAGTGATCCATCCACCCTTCTTCGATACAGATTTCAGCACAGGCGTTATACGCTGCGCCATACACTCCGTCCCAAGTCTGGGTCAGGATTTGGTATTCGTAACGATTGAGTTCTTCTTCAATAAAAGAGGTCATCGTCAGGGTCCTTCTCTTTCTCTGGCACAGTTTCAAGAGTGTAGTGATGTTTAGTTATACTAGTGACTCGGAAAGTCTTACCTAGATAAGCTTCCCAAATACCGTCTGCAGGAAAACCGATAGTGAACTCATCACCCTCTTTCAGTATATTCCCGTTAACATTAATTAGTGCGTCATTCATGTGCAAAATCCACTATCGTACCAATCGTAATCGAACGGGTCTTTACGTTCAGATGAGCCAGTCTTCGGCTTTGTACTTGGTTTGGGGTTTGTAGTCGGGGTTGGTCGATCCGAGACAGACCGACGTTTGACCTTCAAGTTCTTTAAACGGGGCAAGCCAAATCCTTTCCATATCTGTAAAAGCAAAATATTCGAACTCTCCTTCTTTATACAAAGGTTTAGAGTTCTTGTTCCTATTGCTAAGGCGTGCTTGAAGATATTCAAACTTGCCTGTTTTAGATTTAGTAGCTTTCTTAACTTGGAGACGCCAGAACATTCCGTCCTTTTCTAAAACCAAATCGTATCTAGACTGAGTTAGTAGGGGCCATAAAATATTATAACCTTGTTCACCAAGCCTAGATGCTACATATAATTCAGCAGCTTGACCTGCTAAGTGATTGAAATTATTCATAAACTAGTGCGTTTGAGCCCATGTCAATCCAACCTTACTATCGCAATCAATAGGTACACGATAATTAAAATAACGTCCACTTTCGGAAAAAGTCCGTGGACAAACATCAAGAGTATACTCAGGCACATGATTTGCCAGAACGTCATTCTGCCACTCATCGTGGATATCGCCAACCTTTAACACATCTAGTCTGCGTCTACGAACTTCACGGTCCGTAAGAATAGCAGCCTTTTTCATAATACGACTTTCATCACCTTGGAGAAGGTATCCCAACCGCGTATGCGGATGAGTTACAATAATCGGCGTCCCGTCGCAAAGTCGAATACGCCCTGTCCGCTCGATTTCTCGCTCAAGACGGTCGAGTAGTTCTTTAAGTCCTGGAAAATTTCCAATAAACCGAGCTTTAACCTCCTTACCGTCTCTAGTCGATCCTCCAATAATCTGTCCGGCCTTTGCATCTCCGCATCCCAGAAGGAACGCATAGATGAAAGTTTTAGCGATAGCTCTTGTTGCAAATCCTCCAATTTCTTGGTTGTAGCTATGTGGGTCTCCTTCAAGAACAGCTTCCGAGAACTTCGGATTGTTTAGATAATGGGCAAGGACACGAAGCTGAATACCTTTAGCATCAACACCGACGAGCATCCTGTTGCTAGAATCACGAGTAGTCCAAAGATCGCGAGCCTCGTAGGTGTATGCTCCATCGAGCCCCAGTACGGGCTTGTCGTCTTTGCCAAGTCTAACTGCCGGAATGTTAGCCGTGTTAGGGCTACTATGTTTATAGCGAAGAGTGTTAGCAAGCCAAAGACTACCATGAATGCAACCAGTTTGCTCATTATACGCCTCTATCCAAGTGTTAATCATATTGGCACGGGCATTGACTTCCATCCACCGTGCAATCAGCTTAGGTTCTTCCTTACCGGAGGACTCCACAAACTTTACAAGAGAAGGGACTAGCTTCCCTTTTGAAGTGGGCTTGGGGTTTCCGGTGGGAGTTCGTTCGTCAGAAGCAGGCTTCCATCCGAGCTCAAGCAGTTTCTCAATTCGCTGGATTGGGCTTCCAATGTTGAAAGCAACGTAGTCATACGCGTCGTAGCTTCCGTCATCTCGTTCGACGACTTGTTGGAACGTCTCGCGATGGCGGAGATACTGTTTAGAGTATGAACCATCCTTAATACGTGCGGATTTGTAAGTTGCCACAACTTGTAAGACGGGTGGCCAATACTTGTAGAGTTCATTTCTGATTTCATTTTCTAGTTCGCGTAGTTTAGAATAAAGAGCGTGTGCTTCGACGATATCGAAAGCGAAACCGTTTTTCTTTTGCGTTTGGATGAGTTGCCACGAACGGTGTTCGAGCTCCAGACCAGTTTCAGAAAACTTGGCACGAAGCATCCTTTTTACTAATTCACAATAAATCCTACGGCAAAGGCGAGAGTCTTGCAAACAATACTCAAGCATCTTCGCGGAGAATTTAGAAAAGTCATTAAATTCGTATTTGGGGAATTTGAGACGCTTGCCCCACGCCTCTAGAGAGTGGCCGCCTTCGAGAGACGGAGAATACACCATACTCATTACGAGAGAGTCAATGATGTCGGCAATAGTGAGAGTAGTTCCTAGGATACGGTTCAAGGTAGGGGCGTCGTAGCCGATAATGTTGTGGCCTACGAACTTACACCCCTCACCTTTCCGTGCATCAATCCAATCACGTATTTCAGTACGATCGGATGTGCTAAACTCTTCACCGGTAGCAATGTTAACTGCACACATACACCAGATGACGTTGCTCGGAAGCCCGTCACCTTCGATGTCGATAGCCCAATACTTTTCGGTTAATTTAAGATACAATTAAAATCCTCTTTGATCGTCTCGCAGATCGCCGCCGGCTTCGAAGAGGTCTACTTCTTCGTCATCCAGCTCCGTAAGCCTCGCAGTCTCGCGGTTGTACCATAGGTATGCAGCCGGCCCAGTGTAACCACAAAAGCGGTTCTTTTCAACCGTAACCTTAGTGATATTGCGCCGCCACTCACTTGCATCAGTTTTGTCGCGTTCAAGGCGGAGCACCACATTTGCAAGTTGCTCGACGCCAGCGGTCCCTCTGATCTGGCCTTGTCGATTTGTATGAATAACCGCAATAACTGCCAAGTCCAACTCCATCGTGAGTGTTTTAAGTTTAGTAGCGATTTCATCTAGCTGCTTCCTTTCATCACCGCTCTGATCGGAAACGATAATAGAAAGGTGGTCAAGAACGATATACTTGCAACCCAGAGCAGCCATGTGTCGGACTTTGTCAAGGACGGCATCCACACTATTACTGCCGAAGTGATCCCAAATAACCACACGGTCATTATTGAGTACCTCGTCGTATGCCTTCCGAAGATCAGCTTCCGGCCTATCCACGTCTGGCAAATGGTATGGAGTCCGGTTATGGATAGACAAAAGACCAAGAGCTGTATCACCATTAGGCTCTTCCAAGTGTAGAAAGCCAACGCCATAATTTTTCTCCACAATTTCAGGATCGGTTAGGAGCTTATGCTCGATGTGCTTAAGGATCGAAGTCTTGCCTACGCCCGTGTCTGCTGTAATAACTACAAGCTCAGACAAACGGATACCGTAAGTGAGAGAATTCAATCCTTGGAACGGATACGGAGTAGAGAAAGACTCTTTACGGTCAATAATCTCTTTCCAGATATCGGTCCCCATCTTGAGGCCATCGGGCTTAAAGGTAGGCGCTTGCCACCACTCCCTAGAGAAGTCTTCGGCACCCTTGTTAAGCAAGTAGTCGTTGGCGTCCTTGAACTTACGAAGAGTTAGGACTTTGACTTTACCCAGCGGGAAGCCTGCGCCAGCACACACCTTAGCAGCCTTGAGACCGGGTTCATCGGAGTCAAAGCAGAATACGATGTTATCGAACGAATTAAGATACTCGAAGTCCGCTCGAACGTCTGCTTCTGCGCTAGAGGCACTCTGCACGGAGACAACAGGATATTTACTGCCTGTCATCTGGAACGCAGCCATGGCGTCATCTTGGCCCTCTACGACCGTGATGAACTTAGCTGAGCCGGGCGGGAATGCGTGGCGACCGAAGAGGCCTGCTGATGATAGATTACCCTCGATACTAAAGCCCTTGTCCGCATAGCGCACCTTATTGGCGATGTGCTCACCGGTAGCCCGATCGAACATCGGATATTTAGCGAGGAACTTGTCGTCGTCTTTACCGACGTTGACTTTGTAACGCTTAATAGTTTCTTGAGTGAACCCGCGTTCAGTAAACGGACGCGATACATCTGCCAACGGAGTTAGCGGATTCAACTTCTTTTGTTTAGTTTCAGGTTCGTTATTCAAAATATTCAATTTTTCAGGGGGGAAATTTCGGGGGCCCTCGCAGCTTCCGCTGAAACAGTGACCCCAGCCGTTCTCGTCGATAGAGAAGGCTTTGGGAGACAGGCCGCACGGACATGGCAAACCTGATGTGTTTTTACAATAATTATTCGTATTCGTCATTAATCTTATTATAGGAAATCAAGATCGTTCCTAATCTGATTTAGGTGATTCTGTACAGCTTGAGCGGCAGGCCAATCAGGAGCAGGAATCGGTTGAAGCTTATATTGATCATCAGCAGTTTTGACCCAATCATATTTAACTGAGTGATACATTTCTTTCTGCTTCGGAGTGTTGTTAATGATCTTGATCTTACCAGCCGGATACATTCGACCAGTCCAACTATGGATACGGTCAAGAGTTACCTTGTTATCAGTTTCGACTGTCAGCGTTTCCAAGAACTTTTCAAATTCCGGAAGACACTTGAATTCCTTGCTCAGAGGATCATACAACACCTTGACAGCATCGTAGTCGAAAGTCTTGAGGAAGTCGACAGGGTTGTCTTGGCTAAGCAGAGGATCGTTACGACCAATGCCTTGGATAATCATAGGCACCTCGGGCCATTCGTTAGCAAAAGTCCAGCCGGTCTGATATACAAGAAAGCTATTAATATCGTCGCCGGGGCGATATACGTCGCTAAGGCTTTCGATATCAGCACCAACAAGATCGTTACCGATGTGAGGTCTGCCCCTAGCAATCTCTACAAGATCACCAAGATAGTTAAGAACAAAGTCTTCTTTCTCGTCCGGGTCCTTGATGTGCGAGACATCGAAGAATACGTCATAGTCTTTCGGAACAAGCCCGAAGAAGATGTCACGAATAGCCCCGCCTGCAATTACAGGCAGACGCATAGCATCTTTGTAGCGAGGGAGATTGCCACATTCTTCAATAGCATAACCGAGTTCAACGACCCATCTAAGATTGTCGTTACTTACGTTGATATTACTTGTGGTCTTTTCTAGCAATTTTTGGGTAATCTTCATATTAAATCCCTCTAACCATTCTTTATACTGGTATTATACCACAGTTAGGCGAACTTGTCAAGAACTATTTTCGTCCAATTCAGGTTCGTTGTTGTTTTCTTCTTGAAGTTCCTCGTAAAAAAGTTCGAGGACAAGTTGTCGATCAATCTCTTCTTCCGAAGGAGGTTCGAACAGTTCGTCGATGATGCTTTGACAAGTGCCGCACGGAGCAAAGTCGCCATGACCATGCTCAGGAGTGTGCTTCACTTCATCGTTTGTGAGCGTGTTGTCGCAGATAAAACAACGCAACTTATTCACCTTCCATATATTTTAATAGATTTCTGACTTCTTGCACTGTCAAATCTCCTTTATATTGATTAGCTCTCCAAGAAATAACTCGAACATTTCCTTTAACATATCCTAGCTTATTATCTTTTCTATCAAGAGAGAAACTATTATTGCTTCTTCTACCTTCGGTAAAAAACAAAGGTATTCCGAATACAGGGCAATGTGTCGGTATTTCCAAATCCTCTCTTTCTATAGAGAACTCTAAACCTTGCTTTTTTGCTCTATATTTAGCTTGATTATAAAGATAACGAACAGGGTCAGTTGCTCGATAATTCTTAGATTGATTTTTATACTTTCGTGGCATAAATAGGTCTCCTTATTCTATGCCTATATTATACCACGTTTCTTATCTTTTGTCAAGATAAAAATAATTCCTTACAGACTATTCCAAAAATTGCGAATACGCAGCCAGAAAGCTGAACGTTTCGGAAGGGAAGAAATATCGACGTTATGGAACGTCGGATTAGGGTGATAATGGAAGACGGTGCAAATGTTGCCGCTGTTGCCATTGCAGAAAGAAGTTACTTCGCGAAAGCCAAGCTCCTTCAACCATTTGACTTGGTTTTCATAACGAAACATCTGGCACTCGTTAAGCACAGCCTCGATCAGATATCCTCGGGCAATAGCCTTCTTTACTTCGAACTCGTACTGCTTTTTTGTATCAGCACTAGTGAAGCTTATGAGATGTCTGATGCCACAGCAATAACCGCCATGAGAAGTTAGATAAGCCATTTAATCATACTCCTATTTGAAGTTTCTCAGCCAAAGCGGCGGAAGAAGTTGGCGTAGTCTTCGACGGTTTGTCCTTCGAGACCCGGTGCCGTGTTGATTTCCAAGACGAGTGCCCTCTGATGCCTTTCATTCCAAATAACGTCAACAGCCCCGAAATCAAGAGCACAGGCATTAAGAGCACGGCGAGCAACATCAAGCACAGCAGGATTAGGGGCGACATCACCACGAACAAAAACAAATCCATTATGGTGATTCCGTACTTGCCAGTTAATTTGGTCATCCGGTACGGCTCGGTTGCGGGCTTTACGCTGGACTGCGATGATGATAGATTGGTCTCCCGCTCTACCGTTTTGCCGTTCCGGTCGATCCCCGCGACCAACATGAACTCGATATTCATCGGTCTTCTTTACATACTGCACGTAAAGAGGAGCAGCGACAAGCTCGCCACGAGTACGGGCAATGACAATACCGTCACCGCTGTGGCCTGCAAGAACGGTGCGGCACACGATTGGGAATGCGTCATCGGGAATCTCCTGTCTGTTAGTCCAAAAGCGCGGGATAATATTATCGTTTCCGGAATCGCGCATTGTCCGGAAGAAAGTAAGTTTGTTGGAAGCCGTCCGAAGGTCCATGCCATTAAGGACTTGACACCGACCGTTATAGTTACCAACGACAGCACCATCAGCATTGCCCCAATTGATAACTACATCATTAGCACGAGGACGCCATTGGCTGCCACGCAAACGAAGACAACGTCCGCCGGGAAGCGCCGCCGCAAGGGCGGTCGCTCCACGAGAACCTGCACGATAAGGGAGTACACGATAAGCCATGTTAATTCTAATCCTTTCTCTGTTACATCAGACGGTGTTGGCGAATGACTCGGTCAATCTGCCGGGCTTTTTCTTCTTCGAACTCCCAATTAGGCCAAGCACGATCACCATAACGCTGGCGAAGGAGACGTTCAGCTTGTTGTCTTGCTATCAATCGAACAGCGTCAGCCTGATGTCTATGAACCAGACGAATGTCTTCAATAGTTAGAAGGCCTGCCGGTCGTAGATCAGGCTCGTCTGGACGCTCATCCATGGGTTGATCAATAGGAATGCCCGGCGGATTCGCGGGCCATCTGTGTCGTACTCTGGCTTCGTTAATTAGGCCACCAATTACGTCACCAACGTCCTCTTCCACTAGTTTTTTTTTTGGCGAACGGCTGAGGAACATACTCTCTGTTGATGAGTTCGCTCCAACGATCCCAAGGGAAACCAAGGACGATCGCCTGA
>Ga0209958_1000640_pt1 | contig 48704 bp, 25 predicted proteins | sample ThiBio_inoc_plan_FD_183942 | JGI IMG/M metagenome (GOLD analysis project Ga0209958, IMG submission 183942) | Wastewater bioreactor microbial communities from Cape Town, South Africa - Thiocy_inoc_plan (SPAdes) | ecosystem: Engineered > Bioremediation > Thiocyanate > Unclassified | place: South...
CCCCCGCCGCGGAGGCCCCGCACGAGCCGGCCCCGGCCCCGAAGGCCGACGCCCCGGCCCCCGCGCCGGCCTCCCTCCCCACCGCGGACCCGGAGCCGACGCCGGCCGCCGATCTCCCGCCCGTGGTCGCCCCGCCGACCTCCCCCGCGCCTGCGGCCGAGCTTCCCCCGCCGGCCGCCGACTTGCCGACGGCGGCCGAGCTTCCCCCGCCGGCGGCGGAGTTGCCGCCTACGGCCGAGGTTCCCCCGCCGGCCACGGAGCCGAGCCCCTCCAAGGATCCGGCGCCGGCCGGCGTCCCCACCGGCGCTGCGCCGGCGGCGATCGCCCCCGCGGCGGCGGGAGCGGCCCTCGATCTGGGACATCCCGCCGAACCGTCGGCCTCCGTGACGCCTCCCCCCTCCTCACCGCCGACGGTCCCCCCGGCCCAGGTGGGTTCGGCCCCGCCCCCGACGGAGCCCGCGCCGCCGACGGAGCCCGCGCCCCCGACGTCGACCCCCGCGACCGAGTCGGCCCCGCCGGCGACCTCGCCCGCCCAGATGCCGACGTTCGAGAGCACGCCCGCCGCCCGGGCCGCGGACCCCAAGCCCGACGGTGACTGGCTCCCCATCAAGCACACCGCCGGGTCGCCCAAGCTCGACCCGCAGGACATGGACCTGACCGACGACGGTTTCGACGCCCGCACCGGCCGCGGCGAGGAGTTCTTCGCCGACATGCCGACGCGACCCCCGATCTCCGCCGTCCGCACCGCCGAGGCCGCGGCGACCGCCGTCGCCGCGACGGGCGCGGCCGCAGCCGCGGCGGCCCTCCCCGACGAGGCATCGTCCCGCCGGGACGAAGGGAAGATGGATACCATCCTGCACAAGGTCCAGCCCGGCGAGAACTTCTGGACCATCTCCCGCACCCACTACGCCTCGGGCCGCTACTACAAGGCGCTGGGCAAGGCGAACTCCGATCAGTTCCAGCGGCTCCAGGACCTTTACGTCGGGGCGGTCATCCGCATCCCGCCCCCGGAAGACCTGGATCCGTCGCTGATCGATCCGCCCGGAGGCCGGTCCGCCCGCAACCGCGACCCGGACGCGGCCGACGAGCCCACCGCCCAGGCGGCCGTCGACCCCTCCAGGCTCCGGCGCTCGCGCCGGGTCGACGGCGAGTTGAACCTCCCCGTGTCCGACCCCGAGGCCGAGCAGGTCTCCGATCGCGACGACCGGCGTCGCCGTTCCCCGCGCGAGGTACTCGACGCCCCCGCGCCGCGACGGGCCGCGCCGGTCCACAAGGTCCGCTCGCGGGAGACGCTCCGGTCGATCGCCCGCGACCGGCTCGGCGATTCCCGTCGCGCCCGCGAGATCCTGGACCTCAACCGCGACGCCATCCCCGACCCGGCCCACCTCACCCCGGGCCAGGTCCTCGACCTCCCCGACGACGCGGGGTGAGGCCGTCCAGCGTCAGCCGGCGAAGGTGGCCGAATAGTGGCCGATCAGCGCGCCCACGGCCTCGTCGGCCGCCTTCATGGTAGGGCCGCCGCCCATGTTGGTCGCGGCGAGGACGCCGAAGTCGCGGGCGGGCGCCAGCCACACGTTCGCCATCCACATCGTGTTGCTCCCCGCGTGGTTCAGCGCGGCGCCCCCCGCCCAGGGGCGGTCGAGCACCAGCCATCCCCCGGCGTATTCCGCGCCCGGGGCCGCGGTGTGCAGGTCGCGATAGGTCGAAGGTTGCAGCAGCTTCCCGCCCGGCCGCTCCCCGCGCAGGTGCGCGATCCCGAACTTGGCCCAGTCCAGGATCGAGCAGTGGACGGTCCCGGCGGGCCCCATGACCGGCGGGTTGTCGTGGCGGATGGGCTTGGGGCCGCCCAGGGCCCACTGATGCCCGTAGGGCTGGGTCTCGCGGCTGGAGCCGTCCAGGCCGGGCGGGCCGAAGCCGGCCGAATACATGTTCAAGGGTTCGAAGATCCGCGCCCGCGTCATGTCCTCCCACGACGCGCCCGCGACGTGCTCGGCCATCAGGCCGGCGAGGACGTACCCGGCGTTCGAGTATTCGTACTTCCGCCCCGGGATCGATCGCGGCGCGACGGAGCAGAGTTCGGCCAGGGCCGCGTATCGCTTCTGCGTCGGGGTCACGCCGGGGAGGTTCCACCAGTCGGCGTCGTGCGGCAGGCCGGCGCGATGGGTGAGCAGGTGCGAGAGCGTCGCCTCGCGAAAGTCGGGGTGCATGCGATCGGCGTATTCGGGGAAGACCCCGGCGAGCGTGCTGGACGCCGACAGGAGCCCTTCCTCGAACAGCGTCCCGATCAGGGTCGCCGTCATCGCCTTGGTGCATGATCCGATATGCACCTGATCGGTCGGGCGGATCGGGTCGTCCCCGCCGGCCTTGCGGACGCCGGTCGCGGCGACCGAGACGACGGCCGAGCCCTTGACGATCGCCCCGACGAGCCCCGGCAGCTTGTATTTCTCGCGGACCGCTTCCAGGAGGGCCTTCGCTCGCGGGTCGTCGGGGGGGCGGGACTCCCACGGCTCGATCACGGGCCGCAGGGCGTTCCGAGAAGGGTCCGGGAGGAGGGGGCGTCGGGCCGTGCGCCGCGTCGCCGTCGACGGCTCCTCTCCGGCGGCCAGGCCCCCGAACGTCGCAGCCCCTGCGCCCAGGACCGTCCTCAGCCAGTCTCGCCGACGGGTCATGACCCCCTCCTGTATCAACCCGCTCCTGATCGGTCGCATCGGCGGCATCGACGCCGAATCCATCGAGCATAGATCCCCGCCGAGGCGCCCGCAACCGCCGGCGCGACGGTTTCCCGGGGCGATCGTCGCGTGGCGCGGGTCCGATCGGTTGCGCGGCGCGTCCCGGTGGACGCCGCGGAATTCCGCGCCCGGTCTTCCCTTTCCGGCGCTGATTGACGAATGTGGAAGCGGGACGCTCGTCCCGTCCCCTTCCTCGGCTCCGTTCGTGAGCATCCGCCCGCGCCTTGATCCGACGTCCTCGCCTCCGGGGACGGTCGCAACGGTCGCCTCGATCTCGCAGGAGGTTCCCGTGGATCGCTTCGTAACGCTCGACAGGCTCCCCGACGACTTCGCCGTCCCGGCGGGGTACGCCGATCGGTTGACCTTCGACGCCGCCGCCCGGCGGCTGACGTTTCAGGGCTACATGAGCAAGACGGACTTCGATCGCCTGAGCGCCCGGACCCGCGACTGGGCGTTCCGCCGCAAGCTGGAGGAATTGTTCCAGCAGTGCGTCTACAATGGGCGGCCGGAGCCGAGGCGCGGGCCGAGCCTGCTCGACCGGCTCCGACGGCGGATCGCCCCGGGCTGAGGTCGGCGGGACGACGCCGGCCCCCTCCTCGCGACGACCTCGACCGGAGACGACGGATGGGGATGACGGCCCGCCTCGGCCTGTGCCTGGGACTGCTCGCGACGCTCGCGCCCGGGGGAGCCCCGGCGCAGGACCTGGAGCGGCTCAAGTACAACAACCCCGGCCTGGTCGTCGACCTGGGCGTCGGCCTGTGGGCCTGGCCCCTGCCGATGGACTTCGACGGCGACGGCGACCTCGACCTCGTCGTCAACTGCCCGGACAAGCCCTACAACGGCGTCTACTTCTTCGAGAACGCCGCCGGCCCGACCTCCGCGCACAAGCTCCCCGTCTTCAAGCCCGGCCGACGCATCAGCAAGGGCTTGCAGAACGTCCAGGTCAGTTTCATCGACGGCCGCCCGCGCGTCCTCTCGCCGGGCGCGGAGCATCCCGACTTCCTCCGCACCGGGCTGGAGAAGGAGGTCAAGCTCGACCTGCCGGCCAACGTCCACCCCAACAAGGTCCGCGGCAACTTCTGGCGATACGTCGACTACGACGGCGACGGCAAGCTCGACGTCGTCGTCGGGGCCGACGACTGGACCGACTACGGCTGGGACAACGCCTACGACCCCTCCGGCCGCTGGACCCGCGGCCCGCTGCGCGGGTACGTCTACGTCGCGCGAAACCTCGGCTCGAACGAGGAGCCGAAGTACGACGCCCCGACGCGAGTGACCGTCGACGGCTCGCCCCTTGAGGTCTTCGGCTGGCCCTCGCCCAACGTCGCCGACTTCGACGGCGACGGCGACCTCGACATCCTCTGCGGTGAGTTCCTCGACGGCTTCACCTACTTCGAGAACGTCGGCTCGCGCACCGACCCGAAATACGCCCCGGGCCGGCGGCTGAAGAAGGGGGACGGCTCTCCGCTGGTCATGGACCTTGAGATGATCACGCCGACCGCGATCGACTGGGACCTCGACGGCGACCTCGACCTGATCGTCGGCGACGAGGACGGCCGCGTCGCGCTGGTCGAGAACGCCGGCGGCCTGGACGCCGACCGCACGCCCCGGTTCCTCGCCCCCGTCTACTTCCAGCAGGAGGCCGACGACGTCAAGTTCGGGGCGCTCGCCACGCCGTTCGGCTTCGACTGGGACGGCGACGGCGACTTCGACATCATCACGGGCGACACCGCCGGCTGCATCGGGTTCATCGAGAACCTGAGCGGCGCGGGCGTCGCCCGGCCGAAGTGGGCCGCGCCGAGGCTGCTGGAGGCCGACGGCCGGGTCATCCGGATCATGGCCGGCCCCAACGGCAGCATCCAGGGCCCGTGCGAGGCCAAGTGGGGCTACACCACGCTGAGCGTCGCCGACTGGGACGCCGACGGCCTCCTCGACCTCGTCGTCAACTCGATCCTGGGCCGCGTCCACTGGTACCGGAACGTCGGGACGCGGACGGAACCGAAGCTCGCCGCGGCCCGGCCGATCGAGGTCGCCTGGACGGCCGAGCATCCCCAGCCGCACCTGGCCTGGGGCTGGCTCCGCCCCGAAGGCGACGCCCTGCTGACGCAATGGCGGACCACGCCCGTCGCCGTCGACTGGAACCGCGACGGCCTCGTCGACCTCGTGATGCTCGACCAGGAAGGCTACCTCGCCTTCTTCGAACGGGCCCGCCGCGGCGACGGCCTCGTCCTGCTCCCGCCCCGTCGCGCCTTCCTGAACGAGGATGGCGAGCCGCTCCGCCTGAACGCGAAGGCCGCCGGCGGCAGCGGCCGGCGCAAGCTGTGCGTCGTCGACTGGGACCGCGACGGCAAGCTCGACCTCCTGCTCAACGCGGCCAACGCCCTGTTCTACAAGCAGGAAGGGGCGCGCGAATCCGGCTGGACCTTCCGCAACGTCGGCCTCCTCTCGGACCGCAACATCGAGGGCCACGACGTCAGCCCGACCGTCGTCGACTTCGACGCCGACGGTACGCCCGACTTCCTCGGCGGCGCCGAGGACGGCCGTTTCTACGTCCTGCGCAACCCCGCGTCCGGCGGCCAGGCCGCCACGCCCTCGGTCGAGGGCGACCCCTCGCGCGACGTCCGCGAGGTGCTGGCGAAGCAGGTCGAAGCCTGGAACGCCGGCGACCTCGACGGCTTCCTGACGACCTACTGGGACTCGCCCGACCTCGTCTTCCAGTCGGGCGACTCGCGGACGAAGGGCTTCGCCCCCACCCGCGACCGCTACCGGGCCCGCTACCAGGCCGAGGGGAAGGCGATGGGCAAGCTCGACTTCACGGACCTGGAGGTCGAGACCCTCGGCCCCGACGCGGCCCTCGCGCGCGGCGGCTGGCATCTGGTCATGCCCGACGGCACCGAGCCCCGCGGCCTGTTCACCGTGATCGTCCGCCGCTTCCCCGACGGCTGGAAGATCGTCCACGACCATACGTCGATCGCCGAGCCGCCGAAGCGGCCGTGAAGACGAATCCGTAGCGAGGCCGAGCCAAGACCTCGGACGACATCCCTTCCCCCCTCGTGGGAGAAGGATGCTTGTCGTGGGCCCGCCCGAGCGTTTTCTGCAGGGCCCTTCAGTTCACACCTCCAGCCCCACGGCCCGCATCAACGCCAACGCATTCGAGTGCTTCACGACGCCGGGGTGCATGCGGTAGTCGAACCGCATCGCCCCGTCTTCGAAGTGGTCCTCGAAGTGGACGTTGAGCGTCTTCGGGCCGAGGCCGGCGACGATCTCGGCCAGCGCGAGGTCGTGGGTGGTCAGGAGGCCGATCGCGCCGCGGTCGAGGAGGCCGCGGACGACGGCCTCGGCGCCGATGCGGCGGTCGTGCGAGTTGGTGCCGCTGAACAGCTCGTCGAGCAGGAACAGCAGCGGGATCGGCCCGCGCGAGACGTCGACGATCTGGCGGACGCGGGTGATCTCGGCGTAGAACCGCGAGCGGCCGGCCTGGAGCGAGTCCTGAACGCGGAGCGTCGCGCCCACGGCCAGCGGCGACAGCGACAGCCGACGCGCCCGCACCGGCGCGCCGGCCTGGGCCATGACCGTCGCCACGCCGATCGCCCGCAGCAGCGTGCTCTTGCCCGACATATTCGACCCGCTCACCACGATCGCCCGGACCTCGTCGCCCAGCGACACGTCGTTCGTCACGCACCGATCGCGCGGGATCAGGGGATGGCCCAGGCCCCCGGCCTCGAACCGGGCGGGGCCGGCGATCACCTCGGGGAAGGCGTCGGCCGGGTTCTCGGCGGAATAGGCGGCCAGGGCTGAGAGGGCTTCGAAGTCCCCCACCGACGCGAACCAGCCGGCGATCTGCGGGCCGTTCGCGGCGCGCCAGGCGTCGATCCGCATGGCCAACTGCGTCCGCCAGAGCAGCACCAGGGCGAACGGCAGGAAGAACTGGTTGTCGCGCGTGTCCAGCAGGTGCAGCAGCAGGCCGAGGCGTCGGATCCGATCGGAGGCGGGCCGGCCCCCCGTCTCCAGCTTCTCGCGGAGCGAGCGCAGGAGCGGCGCGTCCAGCGGCTCGCGCTCCAGGCGGTCGATCAGCCCGGCGAGGATCATCAGGTCGTGGCCCCGCTCATCGACCTGCGCCAGCACGGCGTCGGCCCGCTTCTGCATAAGCTTCGCGAACGCGGCCTCGACGAGCGCGACCAGGACGAACAGGAGGAACTGGGGGACGTCCTGCGCCCAGATCCAGTTCGCCAGGGCCGCGGCGCCGATCGTCGCGAGGACGGCCGCGACGACCCGCACGCCGCTCGTCGGGAACGCCGGCGGCTCCTCGCCCCAGGCCGCCAGCGCCGCGGGGTCGACGCCCGAGCGGACGTCGGCGCCGAGCAGCTCCAGGTCCTCGCGGAGGTCCAGCCGCGGGCGCAGCTCGATGACGGCCTCGTGCCGCGCGGCCACGACGTCCGGCGCCGCCGGGGCCAGAAGCCACCAGGCCAGGGCCTCCTCGCCGGCCTTGGTCCGGGCGGTGCAGAGGCGTTCGAACAGCGAGCCGACGCCGAAGAGGTCGAGGTCCGGCGCATAGGGATGCTCCGGGTCGAGGAAGTTCTCCCCCGTCACGCCGGCCCCGGCCCAGCGGCCCTCCAGCCGGGCGAGCCCGCGACGGTAGAACTCGATCGTCCGCGTCGCGCGGACGGCCCGGCGGTGGATCGGCTCGTGCGCCAGCAGGAGTGCGACCAGCGTCCCGATCGGTGCGGCGAGCCACCACCACGAGGCCCGGCCGGTCGCATAGATGAAGGCCGCGAGCGCGATCCCGGCGACGAAGGCCGCCAGCCGGGCGTCGGCGACGCGGGCGTCGAGGCGGTCCCATCGGGCGCGGGCGCGCTCGTGGCGGGCCAGCCGGAGGGAGTATTCGGCGTGGATGTCGCGGGGGCCGTCGACGGGGTCGATCATGGGTCGTTCTGTCGCGAGGGTCGAGGGGTGTTCAGGCCCAACCGTAGCGAATCGCGCCCCCGGGCTCAAGGCGGCGGGGGGTGGTCCATCCTCTTGCGCCGGCCGATCGCATAGAATGGGAGCCGTCGCGCCCGCATGGGCCTTCGGCGGACGATCCATCCTCGGGGGGCGTTCCGGACCGTCATGAGCCAGGCCGAAGTCCATTCCATCGACGCCCTGCGCGACCTCCGCGCCGCGCTCGCCGTCTACGGCGAGGACGTGCTCGCCGCCCTCGGCGCGGCCGACGCCGAGATCCGCCGCACCGTGCAGTGGCTCCAGCAGGACCGGCCGTACTTCTGGCAGGAGCAGATCAAGCGGCGTCGCGAGCGGGTGGCGACCGCCAAGGCCGACCTGTTCCGCCTCAGGCTCCAGAAGACCCCGGAGCATCACCCGTCCCTGGCCGAGCCCAAGGAGCGCCTCCGGCTGGCCGAGGCCGCCCTCCAGGACGCCGAGCGCCGGCTGATGCTCACCCGCAAGTGGCAGCCGGCCTTGCAGCAGGCCGTCATCGAATACCACGGCGCCGTCCAGCGCCTCAAGGACGCGGCCTCGGCCGACGTCCCCCGCGCCATGGCGCTGCTGACCCGGATCGTCGAGGCGCTGGAAGCCTACCTGCAAGTCCAGCCGCCGGACGGCCGCGGCTCCGGGATCGCCCGCGCGACCCCGGAGATGGAGTCGATCGCCCGCGACGTGCTGGATCGCGAGGCCGCACCGGCGTCCCCGCCCGCCCCCGAGGAGGCCCCCTGACGTGGCGAATGCGAAGGTCCTCGCCGGGGCGACCCGGCTGAAGCAGACGATCCGGATCCTCAACGACCACTGGCTCCTCGCCGAGGAGTCCTGGAGCGACGTCGTCCGGCGTCGCTTCGAGGACGCCCACCTCGCCCCGCTCTCGCCCGCGGTCGACGCGGCCGTCGTCGGGATGCAGAAGCTCGCCGAGGTGCTCGACCAGGTCCGCCGCGACTGTTCCGACCGGAGTGAACTCTCGTGAGCCCCACGTCCCTCTCCTCCCCTGAAGCTCCAATCGACGCCGCGGCCCCCGCCCCCGAGGCCGACCCGCTCCGCGCCCAGCGCGACGCGATCCGCGACCTCGCCGCCGCAATCGCCCGCCTGGCGGAGACGGAGGCGTCGATCGTCGAGGCCCGTCGGGCTCGCGAGTCCGAGGCCGACCGTGAATACCACGCGAAGCAGGACGCGCTGTCGGGCCGGATCGCGCAGCTCGAACGCGAGATCGCCCAAGCGGACGACAAGGCCCGCCGCGAGATCGTCGAGGGCACCTCCGCCGCGGAGGCGCAGGCCAAGAACGAGTTCGCGATGGGGAGCCGGCGCATCGCCGCCGAGTTCGACTCGCTCCGCCAGGCGGCCAAGACGAAGCTCGCCCGCGAGAAGTCCGACGCCGTCGGCGGCCACGAGGCGGGCAAGAAGGTGGCCGCCCAGGAGCACGTCGCCGGGACCAAGCCGATCCGAGACGCCGTGGAGATCCTCGACTCCTACCGCGACCGCCTCGCCGTCCTCGCCGCCGACTTCGCCAAGTTCGGCCTCGACCCAACGCCCCCCCCGGCGACGCGCGAGTCCTACGACAAGTTCGCCGAGCCGGTCGACGAGCTGTTCGAACGCCTCTCGCGCATGCAGCAGCCGCTCAAGCTGCTCGAACGCCTGATCGTCCCGCGCTCGCTCGCCGGGGCCAAGGAGGCGTGGGTCTACGCCTCGACGGCCGTGCTCGGCGGCCTGATCGGGCTGGCCGCGGGCCTCGGCGGGACCTCCGCGCTGGTCCTCGCGGGGGTCGGCCTGGCGATCGGGCTGGCCCTCCGGATGAAGCTCGTCGAGCTGGCCAAGCAGCAACTCACGCGGCTCTACGACCCGCTCATGAAGTCGGCCGCCGACGCCCGGTCCCTGGCCGACTACTGCAAGGCGAAGGTCGACGGCCGGCTCCAGGAGGCCTTGAAGACGCTCGCCGCCCGGTTGGAGAAGGACCAGGAGCAGGCGAAGGAGCGCCACACGCTGGCCATCGCCCAGGGCGAGGCCGACCGCGACGAGCGGCTGCGGCAGATCAACGAGGTCTACGGCCGCAAGCTCCGCGAGAACCAGGAGGGCCACGAGCGCTCGACCCGGGACGCCGAAGAGGCCCGCGCCCGCAAGACGGCCGACCTCAAGGCTAAGGCCCAGGCCGGCGCGGCGCGGCTGGAAGAGGACTTCAAGGCGGCGAAGGAACGGGCCCGGGCCGTCGACGAGAGCGACCGCCGCGGCATGGCCGCGACCTGGCGCGAGTCGACCGCGACGGCCCTCGCCACGCTCGACGACGTCGCCCATCGCGCCGAGGGCTACGGCCTCGACTGGTCGGCCCCGGACGTCGACGCCCGCCCGCTCCCCGCCGCGATCCCCCCCGCCCTGCGGTTCGGGACGGTCGCCGTCGACCTCGGCACCCTTCCCGGCGGGCTGCCGGCCGACCCGTCGCTGTGCGAGGCCGTGCCGGACGCCGTCCGCCTCCCCGCCTTGCGGCCGTTCCCGGCCTCGGCGAACATCCTCGTCGAGACCCCGGCCGAGGGCCGCGCCGCGGCGTCGACGGCGATCCAGGCCGCCATGCTCCGGCTCCTCACGAGCGTCAAACCGGGCATGGTCCGGTTCACGATCGTCGACCCGATCGGCCTCGGCCGCGGCTTCGGCGCGTTCATGCACCTGGCGGATTACGACGAGGCCCTGGTCAACAACCAGGTCTGGACCGACGCGCGGCAGATCGAGGACCGCCTGGGCGACCTGGAAGCCCACATGGAGCTGGTCACGCAGAAGTACCTGCGCAACGAGTACGCCTCGATCGAGGAGTACAACGCCGCCGCCGGCGAGGTGGCCGAGCCGTACCGCGTGCTGGTCGTCGTCGACTACCCGAACAAGTTCGACGAGAAGGCGGCCTCGCGGCTCGCCTCCATCGTCGCGGGCGGCCCGCCGTGCGGCGTCCTGACGCTCATCGCCGTCGACGACGGCCGCGAGACCCCGACCGGCTGCCGCCTCGCCGACCTTCGCCCGTATTGCACGCGCCTCTTTTGGAAGGACGGGGCCCTGGCCTGGGACGACCGCGAGCTGGGCCTGTATCCGTTCACGCCCGACGCCCCCCCCGTCGGCGAGCCGGCCACGCGGCTGATCCAGCGCATCGGCGAGGCGGCGCGGGCGGCCAAGCGCGTCGAGGTCCCGTTCGAGTTCATCGCCCCCGCCCCCGACTCCTGGTGGACCCGCGACAGCCGCGCGGGCATCGACGTGCCGCTCGGCAAGGCCGCGGCGTCGAAGCGCCAGCACCTGGCGCTGGGGAAGGGGACGTCCCAGCACGTCCTGATCGCCGGCCGGACGGGCTCGGGCAAGTCGACGCTGATGCACGCGATGATCGTCAACCTGGCGCTCGCCTACGGCCCGGACGAGATCGACCTGTACCTGATCGACTTCAAGAAGGGCGTCGAGTTCAAGGTCTACGCCAGCCACGCCCTGCCCCACGCGAGCGTCGTGGCGATCGAGAGCGAGCGCGAGTTCGGCGTGAGCGTCCTGACCCGGCTCGACGCCGAGCTGAAGATCCGCGCCGACCGCTTCCGCGCGGCGGGCGTCCAGGACGTGCAGGGCTTCCGCAACGAGCCCGGCTCGCCCCCCCTGCCCCGCATCCTGCTGGTCGTCGACGAGTTCCAGGAGTTCTTCGTCGAGGAGGACAAGCTGGCCCAGGAGGCCGCCGGCCTGCTCGACCGCCTGGTCCGCCAGGGTCGCGCGTTCGGCATCCACGTCATCCTGGGCTCGCAGAGCCTCGGCGGCGCGTTCACCCTGGCGCGGAGCACGCTGGGCCAGATGGCCGTCCGCATCGCCCTGCAATGCTCCGAGGTCGACTCGCACCTGATCCTGGCCGAGAGCAACACCGCCGCCAAGGCCCTCTCCCGCCCCGGCGAGGCCATCTACAACGACGCCAACGGCGCGCCCGAGGGGAACCATCTGTTCCAGGTCGTCTGGCTGGGCGAAGACCGCCGCGAGGACTACCTCGACAGGCTCCGCGAGCTGGCCGGACGCCGGCCGCCGATCGAGCCCCGCACGGCCATCGTCTTCGAAGGCGACGCCCAGGCCGACTTCGCGGCCAATCCCTCGCTCCTGGAACGCCTGGAGGCCGACGCCTGGCCCGACTCCCCGCGCTCGGCGCAGGCGTGGCTCGGCGACCCGGTCGCGATCAAGGAGCCGACGGCCGCCCTGTTCCGCCGCCAGGCCGCGAACCACCTGCTCATCGTCGGCCAGAACGAGGAGGCGGCGCTCGGCGTCACGGCTTCGGCCCTCGTCAGCCTGGCCGTCCAGTTCCCGCCGGCCCGCGACGACCTCGCCCGCGCCGGGGCGAAGTTCTGGATCCTCGACGGCACCCCCGAGGACTCGATCTACGCCGAAACCCTCCGAAGGACGGCCGAGGCCCTACCCCACGGGGTCAAGGTCGGCGGCTGGCGCGAGGCCCAGCCGTTCGTGGCGGAGGTGGCAGGCGAGCTGAAGCGTCGTCGCGAGCCCGACGCCGCCGACGGCCCCGAGCTGTTCCTGTTCATCCACGACCTGCCGCGCTTCCGCGACCTCCGCCGCCAGGACGAGTTCCAGTTCGGCGTGCGCGAGGAGGAGGGCCCGGCCGACCTGATCGACCTGATCCTCCGCGAAGGGCCCGGCTACGGCGTCCACCTGATCGCCTGGTGCGACACGGTGACGAACCTCAACCGCAGCGTCTCCATGCAGCAGCTCCGCGAGTTCGGCATGCGCGTCCTCTTCCAGATGAGCCCGACCGACTCCGGCCACCTCCTCGACTCCCCCGCCGCCGCCAAGCTCGGCGCGAACCGGGCCCTTTACTACAGCGAGGAGCACAACCGCATCGAGAAGTTCCGCCCCTACCGGCCGCTCGACGACGCCTTGCTGGGACGCATCGGAGAACGCCTCCGGTCGAGATGAGCCGTCGCAGGGGGGCCTTCGGATTTCGGCGTATCGCGATGGATTCAGGAAGGCCATCATGACGGCCTTCCCCCCTCGCGGGGGAAGGTGGCCCGCAGGGCCGGATGAGGGGGAGGACGAGCAGGACGGCCGTCGGGATCCCGGGCCGGTCGGACGGGCTTTCGAATCCCAACGGGCCGTGTGCTTCGCGTCCCCCTCATCTGACCCCTGCGGGATCTGTCTTCCCCCGCGAGGGGGGAAGACCGCCCGCGTCGAAGGCCCCGGGTTCCGGGACCATCGGCCAAAAACCAAAGGCCCCCCCTCCGTCGCGGTTCCGTTGTCGCGGCCGGGGGGGCGCGGCTACAATCGGTTTCCGCCGTGGTTTTCTCGCGAGCCGTGGGCTTCCGCCGGAGCGTCGTTGATGGCCGATTCGACCCCGTTGAAGACTCCCCTGTACGAATGGCACGTCGCCAACGGGGGCCGGATGGTCGACTTCGCGGGCTGGTCGATGCCCGTCCAGTACACCAGCATCGTCGAGGAGCACCAGGCCGTCCGCAACGGCGTCGGCCTCTTCGACGTCAGCCACATGGGCCGGCTGGCCTTCGAGGGACCCAAGGCGCTCGGCTGGATCAATGCCGTCGCGACGAACGACGCCTCCAAGCTGGAGCCGGGCAAGATCCAGTACAGCCTGCTGGCCAACGACCTGGGCGGGCTGATCGACGACATCCTCGTCTACTACCGCCCGGACAAGACCTACTCCATCGTCTGCAACGCCTCCAACCGCGAGGCCGTGGTCCAGCAGTTCGCCGACCACCAGGAGGGCTTCAAGGCGAGCCTCGCCGACAGGACCCTGGAGACGGCCATGATCGCCGTGCAGGGCCCGGCCGCCGCGGCGACGCTCCGGCCGCTCGTCGACAGGCCGCTCGACGACCTGAAGTATTACCACGTCGTGCTCGCCAAGGTGGCCGACGGCGTCGACGCCCTGGTCAGCCGGACGGGCTACACCGGCGAGGACGGCTTCGAGCTGATCGTCCCCGGCCCGGACGCCCTGAAGGTCTGGATCGCCCTGATGGAATCGGGCGCATCGTCCGGCGTCGTCCCGGTCGGCCTGGGCGCCCGCGACACGCTCCGGTTCGAGGCGGGCATGCCGCTGTACGGCCACGAGCTGTCCGACTCGATCGACCCGTTCGCCGCCGGCGTGGGCTGGGCCGTGAAGCTCGACAAGGGGGACTTCGTCGGGGCCGAGGCGCTGCGGCAGCAGGCGAAGAACCCCGGCTCGAAGCGCGTCGGGCTGCGGCTGGAGGGGAAGCGGATCGCCCGGCAGGGGTCGACCGTGACCTCCGGCGACCGGACGCTCGGCACGGTCACCTCCGGCACCTTCTCGCCGACCCTCCAGCAGAGCCTGGCGATGGCCCTGATCGACACCGAATTCTCGGCCCCCGGCTCGAAGGTCGTCGTCGACGTCCGCGGCAAGGCCGAGCCGGCCGAGGTCGTCCCGATCCCGTTCTACAAGCGGCCCCGGGCCTGATCGCCGGCCCGCCCGCTCCCCGTCTCCATCCTTCGCATCTCCAGGACCCATCCATGGATCCCAAGAGCTTCCTGTACGCCCCGTCGCACGAGTGGGTCGCCATCGACGGCGACACGGCCGTCGTCGGCCTGTCCAAGTTCGCCGTCGACCAGCTCACCGACCTGCTCACGATCGACCTGCCGAAGGTCGGAGACAAGCTGACGGCCGGCAAGAGCTTCGGCGAGGTCGAGAGCGTCAAGTCGGTCAACGACCTGTACGCCCCGATCGGCGGCGAGGTCGTCGAGGTCAACCAGGCCGTCGCGGACGACGTCCAGGTCCTTTCCGAAGACCCTTACGCCAAGGGCTGGCTGGTGAAGATCAAGGTGGCCGATCCCGCCGAGGCGGCGAAGCTGCTGGACCACGCCGCCTACGAGAAGAAGATCGCCGAAGACGAGCATTGACCGCGACCGACTCGCCGGGAGGATCGCGACGCAACTTCACCCTGGGAGCGACATGGCTTACATCGCGAACACGCCCGAAGACGTCCGCGCCATGCTGGACGCCGTCGGGCTGGATTCCCTGGACCAGCTCTTCGACATGGTCCCGCCGGAGTACCGGCTCGACCGCCCGCTCCGGATCCCCCCCGCCCTCACCGAGTTCGATCTGACCCGCGAGGTCGGCGACCTGCTCGCCCGCAACGAGGGGGCCGACCGCCGCGCCTGCTTCCTCGGGGCCGGTAGCTACGACCACTTCATCCCGGCCGTGGTCGACGCCCTGGCCTCGCGCGGCGAGTTCTACACCGCCTACACCCCGTACCAGCCCGAGGCCAGTCAGGGGACGCTCCAGGCCGTCTTCGAATACCAGACCCTCGTCGCCCAGCTCACCGGGATGGACGTCTCCAACGCCAGCCTCTACGACGGCGGCTCCGCCGTCACCGAGGCCGTGCTGATGGCCCTGGCGACCAACCGGCGCACCGGCCGCATCGTCGTCGCGGGGAGCGTCCACCCCGAGTATCGCCGCATCCTCCGGACGTACCTCGAACACCTGGGGCCCGAGGTCGTCGTCGTCCCGGCCGTCGGCGGGGTCGTCGACGCGAAGGCGCTGACGGCCGCGATCACGCCCGACACGGCCGCCGTCGTGCTCCAGCAGCCGAACTTCTTCGGCGGCCTGGAGGACGTCGACGCCCTCGCCGCCGCCGCCCATGCGCAGGGGGCCTCGGCGATCGTCAGCGTCGACCCGATCTCGCTCGGCCTCCTCAAGCGGCCCGACGCCTACGGCGCCGACGTCGTCACGGCCGAGGGCCAGGCGCTCGGCAACCCCATGTCGTTCGGCGGGCCGTACCTGGGGATGCTCGCCTGCAAGGCCGAGTACCTCCGCAAGCTCCCCGGCCGGATCGTCGGCCAGACGACCGACCGCAACGGCAAGCGCTGCTGGGTGCTGACCCTCCAGACCCGAGAGCAGCACATCCGCCGCGAGAAGGCCACGTCCAACATCTGCACCAACCAGGGCCTGCTGGCCCTGCGGGCGAGCATCTACCTCGCCGCGATGGGCCCCCGCGGGCTCCGCCAGGCCGCCGAGCTGTCGACCCGCAAGGCCCACTACGCGGCCGACGCGCTGGGCAGGGCCGGCCTGCCGCTCGCGTTCCCCGGGCCGTTCTTCAAGGAATTCACGGTCAAGTGCCCCAAGGATCCGGCGGCCGTCCTGAAGAAGGTCGGCGAGGCGGGGTTCCACGGCGGCGTGGCCCTCGGCCGCTGGCATCCCGAGATGGCCGATCACATCCTCATCACCGTCACCGAGAAGCGGACCAAGGACGAGATCGACGGCCTGGCCGACGCCTACAAGCGGGCGCTCGGCACCGTCTGACCCCTCGCGTCCCCTGACCGAACACCCCCTCGATTGGCGACCCATGTATAAGCTCGACCTGCAACCGCTGCTCTTCGAAGCGAGCCGCCCCGGGCGGTCCACCGCGGTCCTCCCGCCGTCGGACGTCCCGGACGCCCCGCTGACCGACCTGATCCCCGCGCCCTTCCTCCAGGACGCCCCGGCCCCGCTGCCCGAGCTGAGCGAGCTGGACGTGGTCCGGCACTACACGAACCTCTCGTCGCTCAACATGTCGATCGACGGGAACTTCTACCCGCTCGGCTCGTGCACGATGAAGTACAACCCCAAGCGGAATGAGCGGCTGGCGTCGCTCCCCGGCCTGGGGGCGCAGCACCCGTACCAGGACGAATCCACGCTCCAGGGCCTGCTGGCCATCCTGTACGGCCTCCAGCAAGACCTGGCCGAGATCGCCGGCCTGGACGCCGTCAGCCTCCAGCCGGCCGCCGGCGCGCAGGGCGAGCTGGCCGCGCTGTTCGTCGCCGCCGCCTACTTCCGCGACACGGAGCCCGGCCGCCGCCGGACGCAGGTCCTCATCCCGGACAGCGCCCACGGCACCAACCCCGCCTCGGCCCACCTGGCCGGCTTCGAGACCGTGACCGTCAAGAGCGACTCCCGCGGGCTCGTCGACCTCGACGACTTCAAGGCGAAGCTCAGCGACGACGTCGCCGTCTTCATGATCACCAACCCGAACACGGTCGGCCTGTTCGACCCCCAGATCGGCGAGATCGCCCGCCTCCTGCACGACCGCGGCGCCCTGCTCTATCTGGACGGCGCCAACATGAACGCCATCCTCGGCGTCGTCCGCCCCGGCGACATGGGCGCCGACCTGATGCACTACAACCCCCACAAGACGTTCTCCGGCCCCCACGGCGGCGGCGGCCCCGGCGCCGGGCCCATCGCCGTCCGCGCCAAGCTCGCCCCCTACCTCCCCGCGCCGATCGTCGGCCGCCGCGACGACGGGACGTACTTCCTGGACGACGACCGGCCCAGGTCGATCGGCCGCGTCCGCGCGTTCTTCGGCAACACCGGCGTCCTGTTCCGGGCGTACTGCTACATCCGCAGCCAGGGGCCCGAGGGCTTGAAACGGATCGCCCAGCACGCGGTCCTGAACGCCAACTACCTCCTCAGCCTGGTGAAGGACGTCTATCCCGTGCCGTGCGGCCCGCGCTGCATGCACGAGTTCGTCGCGTCCTGCCGGTCGCTGGCGAAGGACCGAGGCATCCGGGCGATGGACGTCGGCAAGCGGCTGATCGACTACAACTTCCACGCGCCGACGGTCTACTTCCCGCTCATCGTCTCCGAGGCCTTGATGATCGAGCCGACCGAGACCGAGAGCCGCGAGACGCTGGAAGCCTTCGCCGCCGCCCTGATCGCGATCGCGGCCGAGGACGCCGAATCCCTGCACGACGCCCCCTTCACCACGCCGGTCAGCCGGCTCGACGAGGTCAAGGCCGCCAAGACGCCCGTCCTGCGCTGGGCCCCCTGACCCGTCGACACAATCCGAGCCTCGGCCCCCGGAGCCTCCCCATGAGCCACCCGGACGACGTCGACCCGACCCCTCCCCGACGGCCCAGGCCCTCCCCCGACGACCCGCCGCCGAACCCGCCCCGCGCCGGGTTCGGCGATTCCACCTTCCGCCCGAGTCCGGGCCCGCCCGCGCCGGGCAAGCCCAGGTCGAGCCGCAAGCCGGTCGACGGCTTCCGAATGGAGGCCGCCGAGCCCGGCCCGAAGTGGTACGAACGGATCCTCTTCGGCCGGGTCAGCTCGGGGCAGCTCGCGCAGTTCTGCCGCCAGTTCGCGTCGTACCTAAACGCGGGCGTCGACTACGACCGGGCCCTCTCCAGCCTGGGGCGGCAGTTCGAGCGGACCGCGCTGGGGCCGGTCGTCGAGCGCGTGCGCAAGCGGATCAAGGCGGGCGCGACCCTGGAGGACGCGACCGCGCCGGAGCGCGACACGTTCGGCCCGGTCTTCCAGAGCATGATCACCGTCGCCGAGGCCCGCGGCGGCGTGCCGGAGACGCTGCGGAGCCTCGGGGCCGCGTTCGAGGCCCGCCAGCGGCTGATCCGGCAGGCCCGGTCGGCGATGATCTACCCGATCATCGTGCTCGTCCTGGCCTCGACGATCGCCTGCCTGATGGCGATCTACATCCTGCCGATGTTCGCCTCGCTCCTCTCGGACATCAGCAAGAAGGCCCAGCTCCCCTGGGCCAGCCGGGCCATGATGGCGTTCAGCCGGTTCGTCGCGGCCGGCGGCTGGTGGATCCTGCCCCTCGCCCTGATCGGCGCGCCCCTGGCGATCCTGAAGTGGTACCGGACGGCCGCCGGCCAGGCCGTGCTGGACCCCATCCTCCTCCGCATCCCGGTCCTGGGGTCGATCTTCCGCAAGCTCGACGTCGGCCGGTTCGCGCGGACGCTCGCCAGCCTGCTCGACGCCGGCGTCGACGTGGGGACCTCCATGGACCTCACCGCGCAGGCCATGGCCACGACGCCGATGCGCAACGCCGTCGCCGCGGCGAAGGGCCCCGTGATGGAGGGCCGCGACCTGAGCGTCGCGCTCGCGCCGAGCGGCTGGTTCGGCCCGGACGTCATCGCGGTTTTGGAGTCCGGCGAGGAGACCGGCAAGATCCCGGAGGCCCTGAACCACCTGGCCGACGACTACGAGGAGCAGGTCGCCTACATGGTGAAGAACCTGGGCCACCTGATCCAGCCGCTGCTTGTGCTAATGCTCGCGGGCTTCGTCCTGTTCATCATCCTGGCCGTCTTTCTGCCTTACATCCAGGTCATCACCTCTCTGGCCGGGGGCTGAGACTCCCCCCGCTCTCCTCGATCGCGTCGGCCGGTCGCCGCGGCGACCGGCCGATCGGGAAACGAGAAGAGGCCGGGACCTTGCGGCCCGGCCTCTCCGGTTCCTACGTCATGGTCGGCGACTCGCGTCGCCGCGGGATCAGCCGCGGGCGAACCGCGGCGGGGTCCGCTTGACGGCGGCGACGCCCATCCGCTGGGCCCGGGCGGCGGCCTGCTGGGCCTGGCGGGCGGCCCGGGCGGCGGCCTGCGCGGCGGCCGCGGCGGCCCGGGCGGCGGCCCGCCTGGCGGCGGGGGTCGTCGGGGCCGGGGCCGGGGCCGGGGCGGGCGCCGGCGTCGGGGCGGGCGTCGGGACCGGCGTCGGGGTCACGACCGGCGTGGTGGTCGTCGGGGTCGTCGTGGTGGTCGTCGACCCGGAGCCGGCGCCCGTGCCGGTCGTGGTGGTGGTCGTCGTCGAGGTCGTCCCGGTGGGGATGAACTCGAAGGCGCCGACGTCGCGGGGGCCGAAGCCGGGGAGCTTGAGGCCGCGGCTCGTGGGGTTGACGTTCTGGTAGTTGCCCAGGAAGTCGGTCTGCGAGGCGATCGACGCCAGGGCGTTGTTGATCGCGGCGGAGGTCTGCTGGAGCCCGAAGTTCGCGCTCAGGTAGAACTGCGCCGGGCCGTCCGAGCCGGGTCGGGGGTCGATCGGCGAGACGAACGCCGGCCAGCCGGTGAAGTTGCCGAGGTTGGAGGCGGCGTTGGTCGCGTTCGGCCCGAGCTTGGTCAGGTCGAACCCGTTGCCGACGTTGTACCCGGCCCACCAGTTGAGCGAGTCGCTCTGGCCGTTCCCCGAGAACATGTTGTTGTTCAGGTTCAGGTGGTTCGGCGTGGCCGAGTAGATCCCCAGGCCGTTGCGGCTGGCGCTCTGGTCGTGGTTCTGCCAGAAGATGTTGTTCGCCAGGTACGCCTGGTTCGAGCCGGTGGAGGCGCTGTTCTGCGCCCACAGGCCGTAGGTGTTGTAGGCGAACGTGTTGTTGACGAGGTACGTCGTCGCGGAGGGCGGCGTGCCGCCGGCGTCGTCGATGTAGACGCCCTTGGTGTTGCCGATGAACCCGTTGTTCACCAGCGACGAGGTCCCCGTGCCGGACGACGACGTCTTGGCGTAGACGCCGACGCCCGAGTTGATGAAGTAGTTGTCCTGGACCCGCATCGTGGCGTTGTCGAGGACCAGGCCGATGGAGTTGTCGTTGGTGAACCCGAGCGCCGGGTCGCCGATGAGCGACGAGGCGATCGTGAAGCCCTGGAGCAACGTCTGGAGCGAGGCCCCGGTGGCCGGGTCGTAGTAGGCCGTGATGCCGTTGGCGTAGACGCTCACGGCGCCGCCGGAGTAGGCCGGGCGGATGATCGTCTGGAGGGCGTCGCCGCGGACGACCGCCGTGTCGGTGCTCGCCACGCCGGCCGAGACCAGGCTGACCTGGTTCCGCATCTTGACCTGCTCGGCGTAGATGCCGGGCAGGACGTACACCGTGTCGCCGAAGGAGGCGGCCGAGACGGCGTCGGCGATCGTGGCGTAGGGGTTCGCCCGGCTCCCCAGCGTCGCCGTCGGGTCGGTGGCGTAGCCGGCGCCGACGAACGTGCCGTGGGCCGTCGACGGGCTGTAGACCGCGAACACCAGGTTCAGGTCGGAGCCCAGCAGGTTGCCCGCGATGTCGCGGACGCCGTTGTCGCCCGTCCCCAGGATCGTCAGCTGGTAGAGCCCGTTGGTCAGGGCGGTCGAGGGCTTGAACGTGATCCGCTCGCGCCCCTTGCCGCCGCCGCCGCCCAGGGCCGCCGAGTCGAGCAGGGCGACCGCGATGCTCGCCGGGTCGATCGTGATCGTCGTCCCGTTCTCGAACGTCCCGTCGGCCCCGGCCTGCACGAGCTGGATCTGCGACGCCGTCAGGTGCGTCAGGTCGACGTTCTTGTTGCTGGAGAGCTGGAACGCGAACGACGACGAGGGGTTCGAGACGACCGACCCGCTGGTCGGGTTGTCGATCGTGATCGCCAGCGGCGTGCCCGCGTTGGTCGGGATCCCCGTGTCGACGACGAACGGCGTCTGGGCGTTCGCCAGGGTGTTGTCCGAGATGTTGCCGCTCTGGTCGACGATCCGGACGCGGGCGACGTAGTAGCCGCCGACCGTCCCCGGGATCGGGATCAGGTTGCCGCTCGACCCGACGTTGTACGGCGACGAGAGCAGGCCGGCCGTGGTCGGCACGTAGCCGGTCCCGGCGCCGTCCTGGCCGACCGTCACCGCGAAGCTGCCGTCGGCGTTCGTCCGGGCCGTGCCGGCGTTGGGCCGGATGAAGGCCGCGATGTTGCTGGGGGCGGTGGCGGCGCTCCAGTAAGTGGTGGTGTCGCCGTTGCCGTTCAGGGCCACGATCCCGATGTCGACGATCGCCGTCTGGCCCCCCAGCGGCACCAGGGCCGTGTTGGGGTTGCTGATCGACCCGACGAAGGTCGGGGTCGTGACGTTCGTCACCTTGTCGCCGACGACGTTGCTGTCGCTGGCCGCCGAGAGGCCGAACGTCCCGGGGATGATCTGGGACGGGACCGTGTTGATGATGAAGCTGCTGTAGAAGTTGCCGCCCGGGTCGCCGTTGCCCGAGGGGAGCGGCTGCTGGACGCCGGTGGCCGGGTCGTTGTTGTTGGACAGGTTCTCGCCGTCCAGCGCCACGCCCTGCGGGTTGGCGAGGACCGACGAGCCGGAGCCGATCAGGACGAACCTGTAGGCGTCGCTCGTGAGGTTGATCCCGCTGTTGGCCAGGCTGACCCGGATGAACTTGCCATTGACGTCGTAGCTGAGCAGTCCGGCCAGGCTGATGAACGTCCCGGGGGCGTTGTTGCCGGTGCGGCCCAGCGCCTCGAGCTTCACGGTGTCGGCGTTCACCGTATTGGGGTCGATCGGGCTGCTGAAGTTGAACTGGACGTAGTCCGGGGTCTGGTTCGAGCCGGCGGTGCCGCCGACCGAGTAGAAGTCCCGCGTGGTCACGCCCGCGGCCCCGACGTAGATCGCCGTGACGGCCGTGACCGTCGCGGGGTGCAGGTCGACGTACTCGTAGGCGCCGATGTCGGTGAACGGGTCGGAGCCCACGCCGGTGTCCGCCGAGCCCGGGTCGTCGGCGCGGATGAAGCCGCGGAGGTCGCGACGGCCCAGGAACTGCCCCCGGAGCGGCGTGTAATGCAGGGAGCCCGCGACCTCCGAGGGGCCCGGGTTGACCGCCGGATCCAGGCTCGGGATCCAGAGGTCGTTGAAGCCCAGGGCGCCGGATCCGGGCAGCGTGACGATCTGCCGCGGGTCGGTGATGAACTCCAGGCCGCCGAACGTCTCCGAGGCGCCGGGCAGCTGGTTCCCGGTCAGCGTGGCCGGGTCGGTGCGGGGGCCGTAGTTGAGCCCGCTCGTCGACTGCGTGACGGTCGGGTAGATGGCGTTGCCGGCCGGGTTGGGCCCGATCTCGCTGCGGCCCGCGTCGATCGCCACCGAGCCCGGCTGGATGGCGAAGTTCCGGTTCGCCGGGTCGACGAACTTGGGATCCCCGTACCTCGGGTTGACGTTCCCCGAGAAGTTGCCGGGGTTGGTCGAGATCACGTTCTGGCCGTTGGCGAAGAACAGGTTGTTCTGCAGCTGGCTGAACCACTGCATGCCGTCGAGCTGCACCGCGACCGTCGCCGAATTGCTGAAGATGTTGTTCATCGCCAGCGTGTAGACCTGCGAGGCGCTGTTCTGGCCGTTGTAGACCTCGGCGGTCGTGTTGACGCCGATCGGGTTGTTGTAGAAGGTGTTGTTCAGGAGGATCAACATCATCGGCGACTGGCCGCCGTCGTTGTTCCCCGTCTGGGAGTTGACCTTGATCCCCACGGGCATGTTGGAGATCGAAGTGTTGTACATGTACAGGGTCACGCCCTGGCCGGGGAAGCCCCACCGGTTGCCCTGGCCGAGGTTGATGGCGTTGGCGCCGCTGTTGTGCACGAACACGCCGGCGTCGGCGAACGAGTCGAGGCTCGACGAGGAGATCCGCACGGCCATCCGGGCGTTGAGCTGCGTGGACGCCCCGGCGTAGCCGGTCTTGAACTCGCGGAAGGCGGGGCCCTCGATGTCCTGGGGGGCGTCCACGATGCCGCCGCCCTGGATCTCGATGCGGGTCATGTAGCGGATGTCGGCGTTGTCGATCAAGCTCCCCTGCCTCGGGTCGTTCAGATCGAACGTCGTGGCCGAGTTGCCGCCGATGTAGATGTAGCCGCCGTCGCCCGCCGCGGGCGTCGTGAGGCTCTGGCCGGCGTACTGCGTATAGGGCCCGATCGGATAGTTGTTGAGGATGGTGTTGTTGACCACGCCGCGGGCCGCGGTGCCGACGGTGGTGTCGCGGAGCGACGTGATGATGACCGGCACGCGCTGCTGGCCCGTGCTCTGGTTCCCCGGGATGCCGAGGATCCGGATGTTGGACCAGACGCCGGGGTCGACCAGCGGGCCCGCCGTGGGATCGACCGCGTCGTCCACGCCGGCGATGAAGCCGGCGCCGCCCCACTGCGACGCCCCGGATCCGGTCGACCCGGGGCCGTCCAGGCTCCCCGCGCCGTTGACGCTGTTCTCGCTGAGCAGCTTGACGACGACCGACGCCCCGGGGCTGGCGATCCGCGTGCCGTCGGCCAGGAGGGTCCCCGGCAGGGCGGACTGGATGGTCAGCGAGACGACCGGCGGCGGCGGCGTGGTGTAGGTCGTCGCCGGGGTCGGCCGCCGGGTGTTGCCGAGGACGATCGTGCCGCGGAGGACGTATGTGATGTCGGTCAGGTCCCAGACGGCGTCGACGAACTGGTTGGCGGCGCCGCTGACGGGGGAGAGGTTCCCCTCGCGCGGCCCGATGTTGGCGTAGTTCGACGAGGCGTTCTGGAGATACGTCCGGGCGGCGACCACGGCCAGGCCGTCGATCCCGTTGCGCTGCATCACGTTGCCGCGGAGGAACGGGTGCCCCGACTCGAGCGGGCGGAGCGGATCGCCGGCCAGGAGGCCGTCGGGCTCGATCTGCATCGCCGCGTCGAAGTTGTCGTAGAAGTTGTTGTTGGTGACGTAGGCCCTCGTCCCCAGGCCGAAGGTCTGCGGCGGGTCGAAGTTCGTCTGGTTGGTGATGAACGCCAGGACCGACTGGTTGGGCGTCGTGAGGTCCGGCGTGTTCACCGAGCCGCCGCCGTAGCGGAAGGTCGCGGCGTTGATGACCGCCCGGCCCCCCGTGTGGATTCCCACGCTGCCCCACATCGCGGGCCCCAGGGTCACCGGGGTGGTGTTCCCGGTCACGTTGATCGGCGAGGGGACGAGGGTGGTCCTGGCGTCGTTGTCGTACAGCGAGGTGAACAGGGCCTGCGGGTCGTCGGCCGAGAGGGCCTTGAAGTTCGCGCTCTCCGGGCTGTAGGTCGGGTCGACGTCGTACTTGGCGAAGTAGTCGCGGGAGCCGACGTTCAGGCTGGCCTCGGGGTTGAGGAGGGCCAGAGACGAGCCGGTCCCGAACCGCAGCATCGAGCCCGAGTCGATGTACAGCCGGTCCGGCACCCACCGCGTGCTGCCGCCGGTGTTCAGCTGGAACTGCTGCCCCACGATGAGCTGGGCCAGGACGATCAGCGGCAGGGGCTGGAAGAAGGCGTACTTGGCGCCGGAGACGTCGCCGCTGGAGTCGAAGAGCCGGGTGGCGTCGGTCGGCTGGATGAACCCGTTGGTCTGGGCCATCAGCCAGATGCCGTTGAGGCTGTTGTTCTGGACGGTGACGCGGCGGATCAGGGGCCCGCGAGCGATCTCGTCCTCGAGGAAGGCGTCCATGTCGGCGCCGATGGCGCCCTGCGTCCCGCCCGACAGGCCCGTGTCCGTGATCCGGACGTTCGTCACCGAAGGCCGGGAGTTGTACAGCGAGATCCCGCTGTAGGTCGTGCCCGAGCTGGCGGGCACCCGGCCGCCGCCGTACCGGATGGCCGCGAAGTTGATCCGCGACATCAGCTCGTCGGCCCCGGCGAGCGCGGGCTGGGCGTCGTCGTTCGAGGTGAGGCCCACCCCCTTCAGCATGCCGTCCACGGGGAAGGTCACGTCCTCGGCCCGCGTGCCCGCCCGCTGGTTGTAGCTGCGGAAGACGATGCCGCCCCAGTCGCCGGCCCGGGGCGTGGTGTTGGGGTTGTTGTTGGTCGAGCCGCCGATGCTCGCGTCGTTGTAGGACGTGAAGTTCACGCCCTGGCCGGGGATCGACGAGCCCTGGACCTGCAGCGCGGCCCCCTGGTTCTGGACGAACAGCGAGGCGTTGAGCGACTTGAGCGTCGTCCCGGGCGTGAAGACCAGGGTGGTGTTGAACGGCACCGAGGCGCTGCCGTCGTTGTAGCTCTGGGACCCGGCCGGGGCCTGGAGGACGAACGGCTGCTGGGTGATGACGCCGGTGGACGGGTTCCGCTGGGGCGTGCCCGGGATGGCGATGGTCACCACCGGCCCGGTGTAGGCCAACTGCGACGCGGCGTAGAGGACCGAGCGGTCGAACCGGCCGTTGCCGTTGCGGTCGTAGTTCGGGTTGAAGCCCGAGAGGAAGTTCGACGCGTCGTTCAGGCCGCCGTTCGGGTCGTGGAACGGATTCTCGGGCGAGGTGGCCGGGTTCCCCTCGGGGGCGAGGGTGGAGTACGGCCTCGCGAGGCTGCCGTCGGGGGTCGTCGACGAGTCGAACGGATCCTCGACGTAGTCGGGCCGGGCGTAGAGGATGTGGTCGCTCGCCGCCACGACGAAGCCCATCATGTAGGCGCCGCCGGCGGTGCCGTCGCCCGTCATGCGGCTGACCGGCGCGGGGATGGCGTAGCCCGTCGTGAGGAGCGTCTCGTAGTTGTAGATGTTCCGGTCGCCGGGGAAGACCAGCGCCGGGTTGTTGCTGAAGCCGTGGAACTGGCTGCTGACCGTGCTGGTCGGGTTGCCGAGGAACTCGCCGTCCAGCTGGTTGCCGAAGATGTCGCGGACGATCCGGTCCGACCCGCCGGAGCTGGTCGTGTCGGCGTTCGGGATGTAGGCGCGGTAGTAGTCCGGATCCGGGAGCCCGGCCGTCGAGATCATGACGATCCGCGTCCCGTACGGGTGGGCCGCGTCCGCCATCGCCCACTGGCCGGTCGACGGATCCTGGTAGAACAGGGCGGCGGCGGTCCCGGCCACCTTCGTGAAGCCGGCGCCGGAGTCGCCGAGGCCGTCCTGCCCGAGGTCGCCGAAGTTGCCGTCGGGGAGGGCGGCGGCCGAGTCGGCCGAGCGGACCAGCTCGATGAGCGTCGAGTAGTCGATGGGCGTGTCGACGCCGTTGACGCTGCGGTAGAACGGGAGCGGGTTGGAGAAGTCGAGCATGAACGCCGCCGGCGGCGCCAGGGCCCGGCTCCCGCCGACGTCGAAGTACGCCCCCGGCCCGCCGACCGAGTTGTACGTGTTCGGGTCGGCCGAGTCGGTCATCGCCATGTTGGTGATGTAGACCGGCTGCTGCTGGAGGTTGAAGTTCACGACGTAGTTCGGCAGCAGCGAGTTGCCCGCGGCGTCGACCAGCCCGGGCTGGCTCTGGCCGTTGACGGTCCGCGTGCCGTAGGCGACCAGCGTGTAGCGGCCCGCCGGCAGCCCCGACGCCAGCGACAGCTGCACCCGGCCCTTGTACGAGGCGATCGTGCCGTCGGGGTTCAGGTCCGGCGACTGCGACGTGAACCTGGCCTGGGTGATGTACTGGCTGACGTTCAGGAGTTGGCCGTTGATCTCGACGAACAGCTCGTAGTTGCCGAGGTTCTCCGCCGCGTTCGGCGTGAGCGCCGGGTAGATCACGTTGCCCGGCGTCGCCAGGTACGGGGCCGCCTGCTTCGACGGGTCGTAGACGTCGAGGACGATCGACGGCAGGGCGGAGATCGAGCTGTTGCCGTTCGGGTCGATCAGGACCCGGTTCCCCTGCGCGTCGGTGTTGTAGGCCGCCTGGACGTAGGGGCTCGTCCGATCGACGCGGAACGCCCGGTCGAGCTGCGACGAGGCGCCCGGGAGCGGCGGCGCATCCGACTGGCCGACGACCACCGCCCGCGCCCGCTGGAAGCCCTCGGGGAGCGAGGTCGGGGTCGTGAACGTGAAGGAGCCGTTGGCGTCGGTCACGCCCGAGACGTTGAACGAGCCGGCGAAGCCCCGGCCGTCGGAGCCGACGCTCAGGCTGAAGCCGCCGCCGTTGAGCGAGTTGAACTGGACGTAGTACGCCAGGTTCGAGACCGTCCCCGGGAACGTGTTGTAGACCTGGCCGATGAACTGCGGCGTGGTGTTCCGGGTGTTCGAATCGCCGCCGATCCCGGTGTCGTTCGTCGACGACGAGTCGAGGGCGAACGCCGTGATGACCGGGGCCTTGACCTGGAGGAGGCCGAGGTCCTGGAAGAAGTTGCCGCCGTTCGTCCCGTTGCCCGAGGGGAACGAGCCGCTGAACTCGCCGTCCAGCTGGTTGCCGACCGCGTCCTTGACGCCGGTCGCCCCGCTCATCACGATGATCGCGTAGCTGTCCGACGGCAGGGCCGTCTGGGGCATCGCCGAGAAGTCTAGCGTGGCGGTGTTGTTGGTCGGGTTGTAGCTGATCGTCACCCGCGGGTCGAGCGACAGGTTCACCACCCCGGGCGAGTTCCACGTCGCCGCGCCGTTCTTGCGCGCCACGATGATGTTGTTCTTCGTGATCGTGGCCGCGTTCATCGGCTCGTTGAACTGGACCGTGACCAGGCGGCCCAGCGTGCTGGTGGAGGCCACCCGCGGCCCGGCCGTGTCGGCGAGCCGGAACGAGATCAGGCCCGACTGCTGCAGCACCTTGCCGTCGGTCGAGGTGATCGGGCCGGCGATGACGTACTGATAGAGCCCGTTGGCCGTCGAGGTGACGTTCGGGTTGTACGAGAACGAGAACGGGAACCGGACGACGGTCGGGCTGGTCGGGTCGTCGACGGCGATCGGCTGGCCGACCGTGACCGTGACGCCGGCCGGCAGCCCCGGGAACTGGAGGTTGCCGGAGACCACGCTGGAGAATCGGACCGGCTTGCTGAACGTCACGTCGATGTACTGCGGCGCCGTCGTCAGGATCTGGTTGGCCGGCGTTGACGACGCGACCGTCAGGACGTCGACCGCCGAGATCGCCGAGACGGCGTTGATCAGGCCGTATCCCGCCTGGGCGTTCCAGTTCCCGGTCCCCGCCCCGTTCATCCCCTGGGCCGACGCGATCAAGCCCGAGCGGATCTCGGAGACGGTCAGGTCGGGGACCCGGTCCAGCATCAGGGCCGCGACCGCCGCCGCGTTGGGCGCGGCCGACGACGTGCCGAAGAAGCTGGGGAGGTCCTGCGACAGGTTCGTCTGCGTCGCCGGCTGGCCGGGGAACGGCGGGTTGTTCGTCTCGATGACGTCGCCGAAGAACGTCGTGTTGCCGCCGTCCGGCGCCGTGAACACCGGGTTCTGCGGGATGATCGGGCTCGTCAGCAGGTTGCCCAGCGAGTCGCGGACGTAGATCCCCGGCCCGAAGGAGCTGAACGGCTCGCTGGCCAGCGGCTGCTGGTTCAGGAACGGCGAGGGCGCCCACCAGGGCGTCGCCCCGACGCCCATCGAGTTCGGGGTCGTCTGGTGGCCGAACGAGGTGGGGTAGGACGTCCCGCCCGCCACGCCGAACTCCTGCGAGAACTCGACGTCGCTCCCCCACTCCCGCATCTGGACGTGGCCGGGGTCCGAGCCGCTGACCACCCGGATGACGACCGTGTAGCTGCCGGCGTTCGGGATGGTGACGAACTGCCAGGGCATCTGGGTCGCCGTGGTGTCGTCGTCCCCCTGGGCGACGACCGCGCCGGAGGAGTCCAGGACGTACACCTGGACATTCGAGGTGACCTTGTTGGTCGACCCCGCCGGCTGCTGGGTGGCGAACGGCTGGTCGAACTGGAAGATGAAGTTCGAGTTCGCCGAGGTCGTCGTGATCGGCAGGCCGGTCACGGCGGCGCCGCCGCCGCCGTTGAAGTTCATGTAACGGCTGGCGTTGCCGTCGTTGATCCCGGTGATAGTCGCATTGACGCCGCGGAACCGCGACAGGTAGCCGTTGTCGGCCGAGTTCCCCGACGAGGTGAAGTAGGAGATGTTCCGCGCCACGACCGAGTTCACCGCCTGCGCGACCTGGCCGTCCTGGAAGAACGGCTCGTAGGCGTAGGCGACGTCGTCGACGATGATGTCCGAACCGGCGTCCGCCAGGGCGATGATGTTGTTGGCGAAGACCAGCGTGCCGCCCTCGCCGTCGGCGGTGGCGAACTGGAGGTCGGCCCCGGGCGCGATGTCGTAGATGTTCTGCGCCATCGCCCGGCCTTCGTCGCTGCCGGTGGCGGGCCCCTCGGCGACGATGCGCACGTCGCTCGGCAGGTCGCCGCCGGCGACGTCGGCCGCATAGCCCCCCAGCGCGTTGAAGCTGTCGCTGAGGATGCCGACCGTGACGCCGGTCCCGTCGACGCCGTAGCGGGTGGCCGCCGCGTCGGCGAAGGTCGACTGCTGCGCCTGGTTGTTCGCGGCCCCCTGGTACGCGGTGATGGGCCTCAGTTCCGCCCGCCCGGAGACCAGGTTGGGGACCTGCGCCGTGGTCGGCAGCTGGCCGATCGGCATCCAGCCGACCACCATCCCGTAATAGGCGCTCGACGCCGTCACCTGCATACCCTGGTTCGCGAGCGTCTGCTGGAAGCTCGCGAAATCGCCCCAGCTGGTGGCGCTCATCAGCACCGAGCCGTTGCGGAACTGGAGCTGGGGGAACTTGGCCGCCAGCGACGCGTCGTTGCGCGCCCCGCCCTGATACGCCAGGTACACCTTGATGAGCTGCCCGCCCAGCGGCGCCATCGGGCCGTCGTCGATGTCGGCGATGTCGGCCGACGTGGCATGCCAGACCGGGTTGCCGCCGGCGAGGGCGTCGGTCGCCAGGAGGACCCTCCCCTCGAGCCATTCCAGCCGGGGGGAGCCCTGGCGCTTCACCTGCTTCTTGCCGCGACGCCGATCGGGCCCCTTGTCACCACCACCCGCCTTGAAGCTCCCCATCGACAGACTCCCCCGGTTTGCGCGGTAGGCCCGGCCCTCGGGCGTCCGCCGCGTTCCGCCGCGGCACGCCCCCGAGCCCGACCTGCCCCGTCAAAGGTGACCCATCCCCACTCGCGGGCGCGGCGGCGTCGAGGAAGGCCCTCGCATTCGCCCCCGGCCGCGCGGCGCGTCGCGTCCGTCCCCTCGCGAGGCCGCCCGCGCCCGCTTCGGCGCTATCCGACTATGAGGGCCCCCCGGGGGCGGCCCTCCCGACTGTCACATCACCGGCCCCGCCTCGACGCCGGCCCGACCGCCCCTCCCGGGGGCCGCCGCGCCCGCATCCTCGGCCGCGAGCCTCGCTCCCTCTCGCCCGCCGCGGCCCCGCCTCTCGGCTTCGGCCCGACGGACCACTATCTTGTGTGATTGGCTCCATGCACGCAGTCAATGATCGTCCGATGGAATCCGTTCGTCAAGACCCCGGGCCCGGTTTTCTTCGAGGTGTGGTTCGGCGGGGGCGGATCCGGGCGGACGGAGGACGCGCCACGTTGGAGATGGCGACTCATTCGAGAGTCTGACGCACGGCGAAGGGATGTCAAAACGTCGGGAGGGAAGAAGACGCGCGCAGGTTGGGCCTTCATCGATCGGGATGGTCGCGCGCCTCGGCCTCAAATCCCGCGCACGGCCCGGCTTCAGTTCCGCGCGCCGGCGGCCGACGCGTCGACGCCCAGCCGCCGCAGGTCCTCGACGAGGCCCGCGGGGTCGCGATAGACGACCCCTCGCAGGCCCGCGTCGAGCGCGCCCTGGACGTTCTCCTCGACGTCGTCGACGAAGATGCAGGCGGCGGCCGGCGCGCCGACGGCCTCCACGCACGCGCGGAAGAAGTCCCGACCGGGCTTCATCGCCTTCACGTCGTAGGACAGGATGAAGTGGTCGAACGCCGCGAGGGCCTCGCGGAACTTGCGGCGGTAGAACGCCGCGTGCAGGGCGTTGGTGTTCGAGCCCAGGACGAGCGTATGGCCCTTCGCCTTGAGGTCGGCGGCGATGGCGGCCACAGGCTCGTTCAGTTCGAAGATGTCCTCCCAGTCGGCGACGAACTCCTGGAACGGGATGTCCAGGCCGACCGCGGCCTGCACCCGCGCCGAGAATTCCTCGGGAGTCGTCGCGCCGGCCTCGAACTCCGCGAGGTGGGACTTCAGCCCTTTCGTTTCGACCAGCTCCCGGAAGGCGTCGGCCGTGACGCCGAGCCGGGCCCCGAGCTTTTCGTAGATGACGCCGTAGTCGAAGAAGCCCAGGACGTTCCCGAAGTCGAACATGACGACCGGCAGGCTCATGGGGTCAGTTCCTTGGTGTGGGTGTCGGGTCGGCGGCCAGCTCGGGGCCGATGGAGCCCATGGCTCGCCAGACGTCGGCGTCGATGGTGGGGGCGACGAGCCTCGCGGAGCCGTCGAGCATCAGCACGTTCACGCCGCCGACGTGGGCGCTGGTGGCCCCCATGCTCGACGAGCGGCCGTCGCGGGCGACCCTCGGCGCGACGATGTTGGGGGTCTCGGCATGGGCGTAGAGCGTGTATCGGAGATCGGCCGGGAGCCAGGTCGAGCCGGCGTCGCCGCGCCAGGCGTCGGGCGGGGGGGCCTCGGCCATCGAGCCGACCAGGCCGTAGTTCAACCAGGACGGTTCGTCGCGGCCGTCGCCCAGCAGCCGTTCGGCGAACGCCGCCGTGAAGGCGGCCCCGTCGCGGCGTTCGATCTCGTGCAGGTCCATCGCGCGCCCCGGCGCGAACGGGCCGTCGGTCCCGGCGAAGTCGGAGCCGACGCAGGCGCGGTAGCTGGTCGGAGCGCCGAAGCGCCCGAAGGCCGCGGCGTCGCTGGGGCAGAGGAAGCCCGGAACGACCCCGCCGACGGGGACGGTCGCATGCGAAGACCGGGCGTCTTTCTTCAGCACGTCGATCCCGAGGAAATCGGCCGCGCCGAGCCCGTCGAGCATCGCCCGGTGGGGGCTCGGCGGAGCCTCGTCGATGGGGCGGTCGACCGGGATGAGAGGGCCGACGAACGGCAGCCCTCCCGTCGTGGCCTGATAGGACAGGACCGCCTGGCCGATCTGGGCCAGGTTCCGCCGGCACGACGCCAACCGCGCCGTCTCGCGGGTCCGGGGCAGGGCCATCAGGACGAAGAGGATGACGACGAAGGCCACGGCGAGGGCCACGACGACATCGGCCGGGGAGAGGCCGGCGCGTGGACGCCGGGCCGAGGGATGCGGGCGCACGTTCGTCAATCCTTCACGGTCAGGAGGGCGTCGGCCGAGCCGACGTTGCCGGCGGCGTCGGTGGCGCGGATCATCAGCAGGTGGACGCCCGGCTTGAGGTCGGGGAGGTTCAGGGCGGCCTTCTCGGAGGTCGAGTCGAACAGGCCGTCCTCGGGGAAGATGGAGGCCCAGGGGCCGCCGTCGACGGCGTACTCGGCCTTCACCAGCCGGGTGAGGTCGTCGGCCAGCGTGATCGTCGCCTTGCGGCCGTCGACCGCGATCGCGAGCTTCGGGGCGTCGTGGTCGACCAGGAACGAGGTGCTCTCGCGATCCCACGACAGGGCCTCTTCCGGACTGTTCGACGGCCGGTCTCCGGCGATCACCTTGACCTGGTAGCGACCCGAGGGGAACGCCGAGGCGTCCCAGGCGTAGGACTTCTCCGCGATCGGCGACTCGGTCAGGGCGATCCAGGCGGGCCAGCCCTCCTTACGGGCCTGGACGACGTAGTTCATCTCGTCGTCGTTGGGGTCGGTCACCTCCCAACGGATATTGATCTTCCCCTGCTTCGCCGCGCCGTCGGAGACGTCGGGGATCTCCAGCTTGGCGATCTCGGGATGGAGGTTGGTCGATCGGTAGGCGACCGACACCGACCGCAGGTCGGGCGAGCGTTTCGGGTCCTTGGTCGCGAGCCGGGCGCGGTACTGGACGAACCGGCCGACGGGGACGTCGGCCTGGGCGGTCTTCGGGTCGGACTGCTCGGCCGACCATGGGGACCAGGTGGCGTCGGGCTCGCCGACGTTCCCGGTGCGGACCTGGAGCGCGATCGAGGTCCCCTCGGGGGTCTCCCCCTGCCAGCCCACCGAGCCGAAGCGGCTGGGGAGCTTGGCGTCGAACACGTCCGAGACCAGCTCGCCGCGCTCGACGACGTCCGCGGAGAGCCGCACCACCGCCCCCGGATCGCCGGCGCCGATCAGCAGGCCGCCGCCGGGCTCGGCCAGCAGGGCGAGGATCTGGCCGTTGTCGAGTTTGGCGATGGGCGTGTTCTCGGAGTCGGCCTCGCGGACCTCGTAGAGCACGCCGTCGGGCCCGGTCCCCACCAGCAATCGGTCGTCGAGCCGGGCGATCGCGAAGATCAACGCACGGGCCCGGAAGACCTCGCGCACCACGCCCGAGGGCTCGATGCGATAGACCGCGTTCTCCCCCGGCTGCGCCGGCTTCGGCGCGGCCGATCCGCCGGCGGGCGCCTTGGGGGCGTCCTGGAAGGCAACGGGGCGGACATGGCGAACCACGGATCGCCCCGTATCCGCGAAAACGACCCGCATCCCCCCTTCTCCCCTCGTGGGAGAAGGTGGCCTGAAGGGCCGGATGAGGGGGGCGCGACCGCAAGCCGTCGAATTGGAAACTCCTTTCAAGGCGACGACGCGCCGGAGAGCGTCGGCGGTCGCCCCCTCATCCGGCCTTCGGCCACCTTCTCCCACGAGGGGAGAAGGATGCTTGTCGTCGGCTTGCTCGAAAGATGTCACGGAGGCGTCGATCATCGAGAACAAATTCAGCCCCTTGCCCCCCGCCTCGGCCGCGGTGCCGGCGTAGAGGGAGCCGTCGTCCGCGACCAAGAGCGTGCGGACTTCCGACTGCGGCGCATCATAGAGGACGCTCGCCTTGCCGTCGGGGGCGATGCGGAAGACCAGGCCCTCGCCGTCGCTGCCGGCGTAGGCCGATCCGTCGGGGCCGACGGCCACCGAAAGCAAATGGGCGGGCTTGGCGTCGTAGGCCAGCGACCACGCGCCGTCGGGCGAGCGTTTCCAGAGCTGGCCGTTCGGCCCGGTGGCCGCGAACAGGTTCCCCTTCGCGTCGGCCGCGAGGTCCCAGATGTAGAGGACGTCCGGGGCGGGACGGGACTCGGGATGCTTGGGGTCGGTCAGCTCGACGACCTTCCCCGAGGGGCCCGTCCCCGCGAAGACCTTGCCGTCGGGCGTGGCGACGAGGCTGAGGGCCTGGCCGTCGGCGTGGTCGAGGACCAGCTCCCAGCCCTTCGCGTCCTTCGACGCCAGCCGGAAGACCTTCCCCGCGTCGCCGGTTGCGGCGTAGATCGAGCCGTCGGCCGCCCGCGCGAGGTCCCAGACCCGATCGGCGGCGAGGGGAGCGGTGGGGACGAGGGCCCGGCCCAGCCGGACGCGGCCCTGGTCGGAGACGACGACGCCCTCGCGGCGATGCTTGGCGAAAGCCGACGCCGACTCCTGCCGCCACGTCTCCAGCTTCGCGAAAAGCTCGATCGCGCCGGCCGCGACGAAACTCGCCGCGATCGACGCGATCGTGAGGGCCTTGATGAACACGCGCCGCCGACGTCGCCCGATCGGATCCGTCATGTCGACCCTCGTCGCTCGTGGAAGTCGGGCGTCCGGCCCGTCACTTCAACGATAACGAGAGCCCGGCGTCCTTGGCCACGGTGAACTGGAGCGTCTGGCTCCCCTCGACGACCCAGGGGGTCGGGGCGGCCGAGGTCAGGTCGGCCCGGATCGCGGCGGCCGGCGACTGCCGCTTCGAGCCGAACGCCGCGCGGGCGCTGGCCGGCAGGTTGGGCAGGGCGACCCCGTTGACGGCCAGGCCACGGTCGGGTGTCTGGACGTGCAGGAAGACCTCGGTCCGCTTGGGCCCGGTCTGGGCCTTCAGCGACGCCAGGATCCCGTCCAGGTCGCGCGGCTCGTTCAGGATCGGGTCGTTCTTGAACCGACGCCGGGAGCTGCCGGCCAGGTCGCAGACGACGGCCTCATGCTCGCCCTCCGGGAAGTCGTCGGGGATCTGGATCGAAGCCTCGACGACCTGCCGCTCCCCCTTGTACGGCTTGAGCGTCACGAACGCCTTGAGGGCCTGGCCGGGCTCGACCGTGACCGACTGGAGCCGCACCGACTCGATCGCCGCCGCCCGCCGGCCGTCCTCGATCTCCACGTCGCAGTCGATCGACGCGATCCGGACCGGGGCCATCGGGTTCTTGACCAGGATCGACACCATCGACGCCAGCGGGCCGAAGAGGGCCGAGGCCCCGCCGGGGCCCGTGTAGCGGGGGCCGCTGAACGAGTCCTGGAGCGTGATCGTGCCGCGGTCCTGGAGGTTCACGTCGGCCTTGATCCGGGCCGTCAGCTCGTCGGGCAGGTTCCCCTCGGTGTCGATCGCGCTGGTGAGGACCGACATCACGAACGACGAGATGAGCGACGGCTCGCGGACCATCTGGACCTTGTAAGTCCGGGCGTCGGAATACTTGCCCGTCTTCACGCGGACGGTCATCGGCATCATGTCGGGCTTGGCCCCGATCCGGCCGGCGACGCCCGTGCTGACGTCGGCGTCGACCACGCCCACCACCTTCAAGGGCGATCCCATCTTCATGCTGACGCTGGCGCGGGGATAGACCGTGTGGATGTAGCCGGTCATCATCGGGAACTGGCAGTTCCCCAGGCTGAACATCGGGTGGCCGAAGCCGTAGACGCGATCCCCCTCGACGTGCGTCACCGTGCCGATGCCGGAGAGGTCGAAGTCCCCCATCACCATCGCGATGCTCAACGGCGAGCCGGGCTCGAACGGCTTATCCCCCTCGCACTTCACGATCTCGTCGGCCGCGCGACCGCCCGACATCGGGGCCATCCCCAGCGGCCGGAGGCCCTCGTCGAGCATCGCCAGCGCCCGCGGGCTGAAGCCGGAGGCCGCCAGCGGCGTCGCGATCGGGACCATCCCCGCCCCGCCCCCGGAGACCCGCAGCGGCATCGCCGAGCGGCCCGGCTCGCCCTCGTCGGCCGCCGCGCCGGCGTCGATCAGGTACGAGACCGACGCGTGGATCGGGGCCGCCCGGTCGCGGGCCTCGGCGGCCAGCTTGCGGTCGCTGGCCCGGACGTACTGCACCATCTGCTGGAACGGGGTCACGCCCGCGATGGGATCCTTGGCGAACTCCCACGCGAACGCCACCGCCCCGACGAGCTTGCCGTCGATGTAGATCGGGCTGCCGCTCATCCCCTGGATGATGCCGGCGTGCTCCAGGTTGCACCCGGTCAGGCGGCAGAGGACCATGTCGCGCCCGGGGCTCACGTCGCGCATGACGCCCAGCACCTCGGCGCCGAACTCCTCCAGCTTCGTCCCCACCATCACCGTCCGGCCCACGCCCTTCATCCCGGGCTTGAGGTCCTTGACATCCCAGTACAGGGAGGCGTCGGGCTCGTCCGCCCTCGCGGCCCCGCAGACCAGCGCCGCGAGCGCCAGCCCCATCCCCAGCACGATTCCACCTCGACGGACCGTCATGGATCGCATGGCGCGGTTCTCCCTGGGTTAGAGGGGCGGCCGAATGGTCGCATGGACCGGGATCGAGCAAGGAGAGGAGAGGCCCGGAGATGCGCGCAGGCCGATGCGTTCTGGGATCGGAGAAGGGACGCAACGGCCGCAGACGAGGCCCTCGACGGTCGACGTCGAGGCCGGCGCTCATCATCCCGAGAGCCTGGTAGGTTGCTCCATCCTGGATTCTCTATGAGGAACTGTACAACGCTTACACCATCGAGTCAACGAATACTCCGCCGTTCCTTCCATCGGAATTCCCGATCGACCCGCGGGGCGACGTGCGTGGCCGGGACGCCACAACCTCGGGATGGTATCGGCCGAGGGAGCCTCGAACGTCTTGCGTTTTGTTGAATCAAGGTTAAACTCCGCGGATGAGGGCCGCATCATGATGGGACGCACGGCGACGGCGAAGGGGCCACACCCATGTTGAACCTCTCGGGATCGGCGGGCTTTGCGGGGGTCGGGATGACGCGGCGGACCCTGCTGCGGGCGGGGACGCTGGGGCTGTCGGGCCTGACGCTGGCCGACCTCCTGCGGGCCCGCTCCCACGGGGGCGTGACCCGGCGCGGGGCCGACGACCCCTCGGTCATCCTGGTCTGGCTGGACGGCGGCCCGCCCCAGCATGAGACCTACGACCCCAAGCCCGACGCCGCCGCCGAGGTCCGCGGGCCGATCGGCTCGATCCCAACCGCCGTCCCCGGCGTGCGGATCTCGGAGCTGCTCCCCCGCCACGCCGCGATCCTGGACAAGGCCGCCCTGCTGCGCTCCGTCCACCACGACAACGACGACCACTTCACCGCCGCCCACTGGATGCTAACCGGCTACGGCGGGCCGAACGGCATCAACACGACCCCGATCAATCCGTCCTTCGGGTCCATCATCAGCCGGGTCAAGGGGACCAAACGGCCGGGGATGCCGCCGTACGTCGGGCTGCCGAACACCCACTCCGTCGGCCTGCCCATCGGCTACCACGGCGCGGCCTATCTGGGGCGGTCGTTCGACCCGTTCAACGCCGACGGCGACCCCAACAACGACGCCTACCGCGCCACGAACCTCGAACTCCCGCCGGGCGTCGACCCCGGCCGGCTGGGCTCGCGCAAGGACCTGCTCGAGCGGTTCGACGCGGCCCGCGCGGGGATCGAGCGGGCGAACCTGGGCGGGGAGCTGGACCGCTTCCAGTCGGCGGCCCTGGAGATGATCTCCGGCCCCGAGGCCCGCGCCGCGTTCGACCTCTCGCGCGAGCCGGCGGGGCTCCGCGACCGCTACGGCCGCCACACCTGGGGCCAGAGCGCCCTGCTGGCGCGCCGGCTCGTCGAGGCCGGCGTCCGGTTCGTCACCCTGACCTTCGGCGGCTGGGACTGGCACGCCAGCATCGAGAAGGGGATGCACAACGTCCTGCCCGTCCTCGACGCGGCGGTCGCCACGCTGATCCAGGACCTCGACCAGCGCGGGCTGCTGGAGTCGACGATCGTGATGGTCATGGGCGAGTTCGGCCGGACCCCGCGCCTGAACAACGGCCTGCCGCAAGACCCGATCCCGGGCCGCGACCACAACGGCCGGGTGATGAGCGTGCTGATGGCCGGCGGCGGCTTCCCCGGCGGCCAGGTCATCGGCTCGTCCGACCCCCGCGGCGGCTCCCCGGCCGACCGCCCCGTCCGCCCCCAGGACATCATCGCCACGATCTACGACCGTCTCGGCATCGACCTGGAGACGACCTTCCAGGACAAGACCGGCCGGCCGATCACCGTCGGCTCGACCGGCCTCGTCATCCCCGAGCTGTCCGGGAACGTCTCGACGGCCTGACGACGGCCCCCGGGATTCGCCTCGTCAGAGCGAAAGGAACGCAGCCGGCTCCAGCTTGAAGCGTTCGCCCAGCTTCTTCGCCTGCTCGACGGTGGGCTTCCGGGTCCCCTGGCAGATCGCCGAGAGGGTGCTCTGGGCGATGCCGGCCTGCCTGGCCAGCTCACCCTGGCTCAGCCGGTTTTGATCCAGGAGTTCCTTGAGGAGGTCGGAAGGGGCGACCTGCGCCGGGGGATAGTGCTCATCCTCGTAAGCCCCCACGATATCCGTCAGGACGTCGAGATAGGCCGCTTCCCCCTCGTCGAGGTCACGGGCGATCAAATCGTGAAGGACCACGGTCGCCTGATCCAGATGTTCCTCATCCCGGATGGGCACGAGGGGGAAACGACGGACGAGCTCGAAGTAGGTGTCGGGCACTTGGGGGCCGGCTTTCTGCTTCGAAGAAGTATAGGCCGCCGTACTCGGTCGGGCCCACGGCGGTCTCACCCCCCCGCCGCCGGCGGGTCGTCGGCCTCGGCCTGCTCGCGGCGGACGGCCTCGGCGACGCTGCGCATGTGGCGTCGGAGTTCGTCGACGTGGTCGCGGACCAGCTCGCGACGCCGGTCGCGGGCGTACCGCCAGGTGGCGACCGAGTCCCAGAAGGCGACGCCCAGCGTCACGACGATGAGCCCCAGGACGCCCATCCACAGAGCGACGAAGCCGAGGTTCCCGCGGGCCCCGACGCGCGGCTCGACGCGGGAGCCCAGGACGACCAGGGCGGAAAGCGTCCCCAGGATCGCCACGCCGAGCCAACGCCGCACGGCCTGGCGACGGTAGAAGACGCGGTCGACGTCCGGGAGTTCGCCGCGGGCCCGGTGTTCGTACCACTGCCGCAGGCCGAGGAACAGGGCGATCAGCGCGACGCCGATCCCCATCCCCCGGATCGCCGACTGCAATTCGGTCCCGGCCATGCGGCGATCCCCATCATCAATAGAGGTCCATCCGGGTCATCTGGGCCTCGATCCGGTCGGCGTTGTGGGCGATCTCCAGGATGGCGTCGCGGAGGTCGCCGACCCGCATCCGGTCGCGCACGAACGTCCGCGACATGACCAGCATCGGGGCGCCCAGGACGTAGCGGATCGAGAGGCTGCCGTAGGTCAGCCGGCTGTTGAGGGCCAGGGCGTAGCCGTAGTAGGTCGGCTCGGCCGGGCCGCAGACGGAGAAGACGGAGAGATACCGCTCGTCCTTCCCCTCCTCGCCGTCGTTGACCTCGATCATGACCTCCTGGAGCCGGTCGTTGGGCTGGGGGAGGAGCACGCGGAAGGTGTCGCGACTCCCCTGGATGAACGAGTCGACGCCGTGGAGGCTCTCGCGCAGGAAGCTCTCGGTGTCGCGAAGCTGATGGATCATGACCTGGAGTTGCTCGGACATCTCGTCGGCCGAGGCGAACCGGTCGCCCGGCGACTTCGCCAGGCAGCGGCCGACCAGGTCCACCAGCCGGGAGTTGACCCCCGGGAGGATCGCCTTCAGGTCGGGGACCGGTTCCCCCTGGTGGAGGTTGATGAGCGTCGCGAGCTTGTCGGACGTGAACGGCAGCCGGCCCGTCAGCAGGTAGTAGAACATCACGCCCACGGCGTAGATGTCCGACTGGGGACTCGCCGGGGTGCCGCCGAACAGCTCCGGGGCCATGAACGTCGGCGTGCCGGCGAGCGGCAGGTTCGCCCCGGTCAGCTTGGCCCGCGTCTGCGCCAGGCCGAAGTCGGCCAGCTTGGCCTCGCCGTCGGCCGTCAGCAGGACGTTGGCCGGCTTGACGTCGCGGTGCACGATGCCCGACCGATGGGCCGCCGACAGCGCCCCGAGGACCTGCCGGACCAGCCGCGCGGCCTTCTGGGCCTCGAACGGGCCGTGCTTGACGAGGGAGTCGCGCAGGCTCACGCTCCCCGGGACGTACTCCATCTCGATGAAGTGGTAGCCGGAGTCCGACCCGAGGTTGTGGATCGTCACCACCTGCGGATGGACGAGGTTCGCCGCCGCGCGGGCCTCGGCCCAGAACTGGTCCTTGAGGATCGGGCGCCGCGCGACGAGGTTAGGGTCGATGATCTTCAGGGCGCAGGTGCGTTCCAGCCCCAGGTGCCACGCCTTGAAGACGCGGGCCATGGAGCCCCGGCCCAGGTCCTCCAGGATGCGATACTGGGCGAGCTTGCGGCCGATCAGGTCGTCGTCCCACTCGGGCAGAAGGCGGGAGTCGGCGGTCCTCGTGATGGGACGCCCCCCCTGGCGGGAGACGTGGAGGCGCGTGGCCTCCGGGTCGATCGACTCGGGGCGGGGTGCGGGCGCGGCGTCGGCGAGCGCCGCGGCGGCGACGGCCGCGGCGGCGTGGAGGCGTTCGTCGTCCATGACGGGCGATGAGGTCACCGAATGGGGACCTGGTTTCATAAATCCAAGCAACCTATTTTTGTATCGGGCGAAGGACGCGGCGAGAGGCGGGCGTCTCATACGCGGGTATTCGTCGAAAGCGCCCCGGCCTGGCCGACACGGGGTCCGACGCAGCGGAGGCGATTCGCGCCGAAGGGGCCGAACGATGTATGGCTAAAGCAGATGCTGCTTTGCGTCTACGGCCGGCGCGAATGCTCCACCGATCCATTCTATTCCTAGTTCGGCAAGGTTTCCAGGCCGCTGGAGGAATCCGGCGGAATTCGCCGCCGGGATCGGGGAAAGTTGACGTGGCCGCGGCGCGATCGCGACACGATCACGGTTGAGGACCGGACGAGGCCGGGGCCGGGGAGGTTCGCGATGGCGAGATCGACGGGGCCGGCGGCCGGGACGCTGGCGACCTTGCTGGCCGACGGCGCGCTCGGAAGCCTGGGAGACCGCGAGTTGCTCGACCGCTTCGCCGCGACGCGCGACGGCGCGGCGGAGGACGCCTTCGCCGTCCTCGTCGCCCGCCACGGCCCGATGGTCCTGGGCGTCTGCCGGCGGGTGCTGCGCGACGAGCACGAGGCTCAGGACGCCGCGCAGGCGGTCTTCCTGGTCCTCGCCCGCCGCGCCGGGGCGGTCAGGCGTCGCGATTCAGCCGCCGGGTGGCTCTACCGCGTCGCCCGGCGCACCGCGACCCGGGCCCGCCTCGCCGCGGTCCGCCGCCGCGAGGTCGCCTGGGCCGCGGTGCCCGAGGCCGTCGCCGAGGCCGACGCGCTGGAGCACGCCGAGGCGCGCGACGGCCTCTATCGGGAGCTGGACCGGCTCCCGGGCCGCTATCGCGCCGCGATCGTCCTCTGCCACCTGGAGGGCCTGACCTGCGAGGAGGCCGCTCGACGGCTCCGCTGCGCGAAGCGGACCGTGGAGACGAGGCTCCACCGCGGCCGGGCCCGGCTCCGCGAGCGGCTGCTCCGGCGCGGCATGGCCCCGTCGGCGTTGCTGGCCGCGGCGTCCGCCGACGCCGGGGCCGTCGCGCCCGCCTCCTGGTGCCGGGCCGCGTCCCGGGCCTCGCTCGCGTTCGTCCACGCCCCCTCGACCGCCGCGACCCTCGCCCCGGCGGCCGTCCACCTGGCGCAAGGAGCCTTGAAGACCATGTCGATCCGACGATCCGCGACCACCCTGGCCACCCTTTTCCTGACCGGCAGCCTCTCCCTGGGGACCCTGTGGGCCCGCAACGGGGCGCAGGAGGCGTCGAAGCCCCCGGCCTCGAAACCGGCCCCCGCCGCGAAGAAGTCCGAGCCCGCCGAGCTTTCGCACGACGACGGCAAGCCCGCCGGACGCCGCAGCATCGCCGGCGGCGGCCATGCCGTGAAGTTCGACGCCCCCGACGACTCGTCCACGCTCGTCAAGGTGAAGGTCCACGGTGCCCGCTACGGCGCGCCGAGGCCGCCCCGCGAGGACTTCGTCGTCTACCTCTGCGACGAGAAGTTCCAGAAGCTCGCCGAGTTCCCGTTCCGCTACGAGAAGTTCGAACGGGGCGAGCCGAAATGGGTCACGCTCGACCTCAAGCCGACCAAGCTCCCGAAGACGTTCTACCTGGGCGTCGACTTCGACCCCACGCAGACCAAGGGCGTCTACGTCAGCCACGACGCCAAGGGCTCCGGCTCCGGCCGATCCGTCGTCGGCCTCCCGGGCGAGGAGCCCCAACCCTTCGACAAGGGCGACTGGCTCATCCGCGCCGTCGTCAAGCCAGGAGACTGACGACGCAGCTCAACGACCGATCCGTCCCAGACATCGGGGCGAGCATGAATCCTCCCTTCTCCCCTCTTGGTACTCCGTCGGAAACATCGGAAAAGCGTGATGACGAGCATCCTTCTCCCACTAGAGGAGAAGGGAGGGCCCATGCTTGCATTTCCATGTTTTCGACGGAGCACCACGAAGGGAGAAGGATGCTTGTCATCACCCTCGTCTCATGATTTTGACGAGCCACCCCAAGGCGCGGAGGAATTCCAGAATCCGGCCGGATTTGTGAAATCCGATCTCGTTGACGCCGGATGATATCTTGCGGATGACCGTTCCTTGACAACCCGCCGGGCCTCGGAAGAAAGAAACCGGATCAAGGCCCTCACTCCTTCGACCTTCACACGCATGCGTGTCGACCATCCTCCGCACGACTGCCGCCCGGCCGAAAGGGTCGAGTTCCGGCCTATCATGAAAACGACGATCGGACCCAAAATTTTATAATCGCAATCCTTTAACCATAAACAACTTACAACCACACAAAAGGAAGCTGACTTCCCGCGAACGGAGCCAATTCCGCGGCGATCGCGAGAGGGGGGGAAGAAGCCTCCCGGCGGGGGAGGCTTCCGGAGACATCACCCCTGGATTGACCGATCCGTTCAGTCACGGCCGAGGGGCGTGTCCACGAGGTGCTCGACGAGGAACCAGACCTGGGCCTCGCCGGTGCGGACGATGTCGGACACCAGGAGGTCGTTGGTGCCGTCGTCACCCTGATCGGCGGCCTTGCGGGCGGCGTCGCGGGCGTCGATGAGGATCATCTCGTGGGCTTCGAGCAGCCGCGAGATCATCGAGGGGACCTCCTCGCAGCCGTCGGGCGGGCGCGGGATGCGGGTCAGTTCGGCGACGTGGCGCGGGTCGCCGACGGCCAGGCCGCCGAGCGCCTGGATCCGCTCCGCGACCTCGTCGATCAGCTTGAGCTGCTCCTCGGCGTGCTTATCCAGCAACAGGTGCAGTTGGTAGAAGGTGTGCCCGCGCATCAGCCAGTGGTGCTTCTTATACAGGGCGTACAGGATCTGGGTGTCCGCCAGCACCTGGTTCAACCGCTGGCAGGAATACATCCGGGCGTCCCGGGACAGCCCGATCGGGAACTGCCGGACCGTCCCGAACTCCTGGATCTCCGCCTTCTTGACATGGATCCAGGGCTGGCTGTGCTCGACTTCGGGCTTGTTCTCCGCCTGGATGTTCTTGCCCTTCTGCGTCGCGACTGCCATGATCGTCCTCTCTTGATCCCATCGATGGGTGGCGTGAAAGAGTCGGCCTCAGACGTCGGCTCCGTATCGATCCTCTTCTTGCAGCATCGCCCATGCCGAGCCGGCGGCGGGCCTCGTTTGACGCGTCATGAGGAATCGCGAAACCTCCGTCCCACCCCCTTGGGGCGGGCAGAGTTTCCCGCGCCCGGCGGTCAACCGGGTAGCTCGTTCGCCTCGGAGTCGTCGTGGTCGAGTTGGCTCGTGGGGTGCAGGCCGAGCTGCTTCAACTTCTGCCGGAGGGTCTGGCGGGCGATGCCGAGCAGGAGCGCCGCCTGGTGCTGGCTGCCCCGGGCGAACTCCATCGCGGCGGGCAGGAGGAGCCTGTCCAACTGGCGATGGACCTCCGAGTAGACGTCCCGGTCGTCGGAGCGGAAGACGCCGGAGAGGGACACGGTCAGCGCGGCGGGGGCGCCGCCGGACTCCCGGCCCCGGGGCGAGCCGGCCGCGGGCTCGTCGAAGGCATCGGGCAGGAACCGGGGGAGCAGCAGCGGCCCGCTCGCCTGGAGGAGCGCCTGCTTCAGGGTGCTCTGGAGTTCGCGGACGTTCCCCGGCCAGGAGTATTCCCGGAGCCGTTCCAGGGTCTCCGGGGCCACGTCGCGGACCTCTCGCCCCATCTCGGCGCTGAGGCGTCGGAGGAAGTGGCGGACCAGGATCCGCAGGTCGTCGCCGCGGTCGCGCAACGAGGGGAGGGCCAGGGTGAAGACGCTCAGGCGGTAGTAGAGGTCGGCGCGGAACTTCCCCTCGTTCGACCAGGCCTTGAGGTCGCGATGGGTGGCGGCGATCAGGCGGACGTCGGTGTGGATGGTCTCGTCGCCGCCGACGCGCTCGAAGGTCTGCTCCTGGAGCAGCCGCAGGAGCTTGGCCTGCAAGGCCGGCGGCATGTCGCCGATCTCGTCGAGGAACAGCGTGCCGCCGTTGCACTGCTCGAACTTGCCGATGCGGCGGCGGTCGGCCCCGGTGAACGAGCCCTTCTCGTGGCCGAACAGCTCGCTCTCCAGCAGGGTCTCCGGGATCGCGGCGCAGTTGAGGGCCAGGAAGGGCATGCGGGCGCGCGGGCCGTGCTGGTAGATGGCCTGGGCGACCATCTCCTTGCCCGTGCCGCTCTCGCCGGTGATCAGCACGGGGACGTCCTGGGCGGCGACGCGGCCGATGGACTTGTAGACCTCCAGCATCGCCGGGCACGAGCCCACGATGGCCCCGTCGGCGTCGACGTCCCCCTCCTCGGCGACGACCGTCGGCGTGTGCATCCGGCGCGAGACCTCGAACGCCCCCTCGACGACCTCGCGGAGCCGTCGCAGGTCCAGCGGCTTGAAGAGGTAGTCGTAAGCGCCCAGCTTCATCGCCTCGATGGCGGCGTCGGCCGTGCGGGCGACGGTGATGAAGACGACCGGGATCCGGGCGTCGATCCGTCGGATGGACTGGAAGACCTCGAACCCGGAAGCGTCGGGGAGGTGGAGGTCGAGCAGGACCGCGTCGGGCCGGGCGAGCCGGACCCGCTCCAGGCCCTCGGCCCCGGAAGAGGCGACCTCGACCTCGTGGTCGGGCGCGGGGAAAACCTGGCGGGCCTGCCGCGCGACCAGGGCGGGATCGTCGTCGATCAGGAGCAGGCGACCCATGATTCACCTCGGTCGTAGATCGTCGGCCGCCGGGCGGGCCGACGCTTTGGTATTGTATTCGCAGGGGTAGCCCGCGGGCCAGCGGACCGGGACGGCCGCAGCCGCGATCGACGCCGATCGCGACGGCCTCGGACCCGCGGCGGACGCAGCATCGGGACCTCGCCATGGCCGAAGACGACGCCGCATGCCTCGACCTCCGGGAGAGCGAGGCCCGGTTCCGCGGCACCTTCGAGAACGCGGCGGTCGGCATCGCCCACTGCGACCTCGAAGGCCGCTGGCTCCGGGTCAACGACGCCTTCTGCGCGATCGTCGGCCACGAGCCCGGCCAGCTGATCGGCCATCCCTTCAACGACATCACCCACCCCGAAGACCTCGACCGCGGGCCGGCCGACTTCCGCCGCCTCGCCCGCGGCGAGCGCGGCCCGTACTCGGTCGAGAAGCGCTACGTCCGCGGCGACGGCGGCGTCGTCTGGGTGAAGCTGTACATCTCGCTCCAGCGCGACGAGGACGGCCGCCCCGCCCACGTCATCGCCGTGCTGGAGGACGTCGGCGAGCGCAAGCGGCTGGAGTCCGAGCTGCGGCGGGCCAAGGAGGAGGCCGAGGCCGCCAGCCGGGCCAAGGACGAGTTCCTGGCCAACGTCAGCCACGAGATCCGCACGCCCCTCAACGCCATCCTGGGGATGACCGAGCTGACGCTGGAGACCCCGCTCACCGACGACCAGCGGCAGTGCCTCAAGACCGTCCGGTCGGCGGCCGAGGGCCTGGTCCGGATCGTCGACGACGTGCTCGACTTCGCCAAGATCGCCGCCGGCAAGCTCGACGTCGACGCCGCCGAGTTCTCGCTCCGCGCCGCGATCGGCGACGTCCTCCGGTTCCTCGGCCCCCGCGCTCACGCCAAGCGGCTGGACCTGGTCTCCCAGGTCCGCGAGGACGTGCCCGACGCCCTGGAGGGGGACGTCGGCCGATTCCGCCAGGTGCTCATCAACCTCGTCGGCAACGCGGTGAAGTTCACGGAGCGCGGCGAGGTCTTCGTCCTGGTCGAGCAGGAGGACGCCGCCCAGGGGACGACGGCCCTCCGCGTGAAGGTGAGCGACACCGGCATCGGCATCCCGCGCGAGGAGCAGGACCGGATCTTCCGGGCGTTCGAGCAGCAGGACGCCTCCACCACCCGCCGGTTCGGCGGCACCGGGCTGGGCCTGACGATCGCCGCCAGGCTGGCGGCGCTGATGGGGGGCGGGATCGACGTGGAGAGCGAGCCCGGCCGCGGCAGCACCTTCACGCTGACGGTGCGATTCGCCCGCAAGCCGCCGCCGTCGCGGCCCGCCCGGGCCCCGCAGCTCCCCCGCGGCCGGACGGCCCTGGTCGTGGACGACAACGCGACGACCCGGCGCGTCCTGGCCGGGTGGCTCGCCTCGTGGGGCCTGGGCACCGTCGGGGCCGGCGACGGGATCGAGGCCCTCGACTCACTCTGGCGCGGGGCGTCCCGGCGGCGTCCGCCCGACATCGTCCTGCTCGATAGTCGTATGCCCGACATCGACGGCCTGGACCTGGCCGCCAAGATCCGGTCCAGCGACGAGCTGGCCGCCGTCCCCATCGTGATGATGACGACCGGGGACGAGCCCGGCGACCTCGCCCGCAGCCGCGAGCTGCACGTCGCCGCGCGGCTGCTCAAGCCGATCCGCCAGGACGAACTCCTGGAGGCGCTCCGCCGCGTGCTGGCGGCGCCCGAGGACCGTCGCGACGGCCTCCCCGCCCCCGACCGGCCGCGGCCCGCCCCCGCCGCCGGTCGGCCCTCGATCCTCGTGGCCGAGGACGACGAGTTCAACGGCCGCTTCCTGGTGCAGCTCCTGGAGCGGCGCGACTGCTCCGTCCGCCTCGCCCGCGACGGCCGCGAGGCCCTCGCGCTGGCACTCGACCCGGCGCGGGACTTCGACCTGATGCTCCTGGACGTCCACATGCCGGAGCTGGACGGCTTCCAGGTCATCGAGGAACTCCGCCGCGTCGAGGCCGCCCGCGGGGGCCGCCGGCTCCCCGTCGCGGCCCTGACGGCCCGGTCCAGGCGAAGCGATCGCGAGCGATGCCTGGCCGCCGGCATGGACGACTACCTGACCAAGCCCGTGCGGATCGACCGCCTCTTCGAGGTGGTCGAGCGCCTGCGCGGGATGCGGCCCCCCCGCCCCGCCGACGGGGCCCCGCTCGACCCGGCCGCGCTCCTGGCCGCCTGCGGGGGCGACGGCGACCTGCTCGACGGCCTCTGCCGCGACTTCCGCGAACTCGCGCCCGCGCGGCTCGAAGCCGCCCGCGTGGCGCTCCGCGACGGCGACCCGAAGGCGCTGCGGGCCGCCGCCCACAAGCTCGCGGGGATGGCCGCCGTCTTCTCGGCCGCGGCCGGCGAGATGGCCCTGTCCCTGGAGGCCGCCGCCGCGGCCGGCCGCCTCGACGACGCCCGGCCGATCCTCGCCCGCCTCGACGCCGCGCTGCCGGCCCTGATCGCCCGACTGGACGGCCTGACGCCGGAGATGCTGGCGGCCCAGGCCCCCGGCGCGAAGGCCCCGCGCCGGGGTTGAGGGATCCGGGCGACTTCGGTCAGCCTGTAGGCTGGGTCGAGACCCAGCCCATGCAAGCCGTCGCGTATCCCGGGCTGGGTCTCGACCCAGCCTACGGGATCGATCCCGGCACCGGGCTCGCGCCGGGGTTGAGGGGCGTCAGACGCCGACGGGCTGGTCGATCAGCTTGGAGACCAGCTTCTCCAGCGAGACGATGTCGGCGGCGAACTTGCGGATGCCGTCCGAGAGCTTCTCGGTGGCCATCGCGTCCTCGTTCAGCATCCAGCGGAACGCCTTCTCGTCAAGCGTGACCCGGGCCTCGGCGTCGGCCTCGTTCCCCGTCGGGACGAGCTTGCGGACGAGCGTCTCGTCGGCCTCCTGGAGTTCCTTCAGAAGGTCGGGCGAGATGGTCAGCAGGTCGCAGCCGGCCAGCTCGACGATCTCGCCGACGTTCCGGAAGCTGGCGCCCATGACCTCGGTCTCATACCCGTGCGACTTGTAGTAGCGGTAGATCCGCTGGACCGACTGCACGCCCGGGTCCTCGGTCGCGGGGATCGACTTCACGCCCCGGTCCTTCAGGTGCCAGTCCAGGATCCGGCCGACGAACGGCGAGATCAGGGTGACGCCGGCCTCGGCGCAGGCGACGGCCTGTGGGAAGCTGAACAGCAGCGTCAGGTTGCAGTGGATCCCTTCCTTCTCCAGGATCTCGGCGGCGCGGATGCCCTCCCAGGTGGAGGCGATCTTGATGAGGATCCGCTCGCGGCCCACGCCCTCGGCCTCGTACAGCTCGATCAGCCGGTGTGCCTTGGCGACGGTCGCCTCGACGTCGAACGACAGGCGGGCGTCGACCTCGGTGGAGACGCGGCCGGGGACGATCTCCAGGATCTCCTTGCCGAAGCCCACGGCCAGCTTGTCCA
>Ga0209958_1000643_pt1 | contig 48583 bp, 34 predicted proteins | sample ThiBio_inoc_plan_FD_183942 | JGI IMG/M metagenome (GOLD analysis project Ga0209958, IMG submission 183942) | Wastewater bioreactor microbial communities from Cape Town, South Africa - Thiocy_inoc_plan (SPAdes) | ecosystem: Engineered > Bioremediation > Thiocyanate > Unclassified | place: South...
GGGCTCGGAGGCGGCGGAGCGGACGGCGGCGCGGGGGTGGTGGAGGAACTGGTTCTGGAGCCGCGACGCCATGTGCGCGATCGCCGCGCGGTCGGCCTCGGTGAGCTGGGGGAGGCTCTGGAACAGGAACTCCAGCTCGCGCTCGCGGACCTGGTCGGCCCGGTCGCCGAGCTGGCGCAACAGCATGCCGGCGTCCTGCTGGCGGCGCAGGGCGGTGTAGCAGGCGGCCGTCTCGCGCTCGATGATCTGGAGGGCCGGCTCCACCCCCTTGCGGCGCCGCGAGAGGTTCTGCTCGGCCTGGGCGCGCAGGTCGTCGACGTGGTAGAGCGCCACCTGGTCGAGGTCGCCGATGCGCGGGTCGAAGTCGCGCGGGATGGCGATGTCCAGGATCAGGGCCAGGCGGTTGCGGCGGGCGCGCTGGACGCGGACGTACTGGTCGTGGGTGACGATCGGCTCGGCGGCGGCGGTGGTGCTGATGACCAGGTCGGCGTCGATGAGCGCCTGGTTCAGGCGCTCGAACGGCACGGCCTGGCCCTGCCAGCGGGCGGCGACGGCCTCGGCGCGCCCGAGGTTGCGGTTGACGATCAGGATCCGGCCGGGGTTCAGCGCCTTGAGGTGCTGGAGCGTCAGGTCGCCCATCTTGCCGGCGCCGATGACGAGGACCGTCTTGTCGGCGAAGGTATCGAAGACCTCGCGGGCCAGGTCGACGGCCACGCTGGCGACGGACAGCTTCCCCTGGTCCATCCCGGTCTTCTCGCGGACGAGCTTGCCGACGCGCAGGGCATTCTGGAAGACGGCGTGGAAGACCGGCCCGGCGGCCTTGCGGTCGACGGCCGAGCGGTACGCCTCGCGCACCTGGCCGAGGATCTGGCCCTCCCCCAGCACCAGGCTCTCCAGGCTGGAGGCGACGCGGAACAGGTGCCCCACCACCGCCTCGTCGTGATAGCCGACGAGGTGGCTCGCGAAGGCGTCGTGCCGCAGGCCGTGGAACTCGGAGATGAAGTCGGAGAGGGCGTCGACGTCGGGCGCGGCGTCGGCCGGGCCGGCGGCGTAGACCTCCACGCGGTTGCACGTCGACAGGACGACGAACTCGTTCCCCGGGAACGACTCGCGCAGCGCGTCGAGCCCCGCGCCGAGGCGGCTGTCGCCGAAGGCCAGGGCCTCGCGGACCGTCGCGGGGGCCGATCGATGGTCGACGCCGAGCGCCAGCAGCCTCACGGCGTCACCCCCGCCCGGGCCGGGCCGTGGGCCGTCGGCAGCCGCAGCGCCTCCACGCCGACCCAGGTGAAGACCAGGAAGGCGAACGCCGCGATCGTCAGCATCATCACCGTCCGCCCCCGCATCGACGGCCGGAACCGGGCGTGCAAGAGCACCGCGAAGACCAGCCACATCCCCCCCGCGCTCAACACTTTGGGGTCGTACCAGGGGACGCCGTGCGACGTCCCCGCGCCCCCCTTGCGCAACTCCACCGCGCTGAGCAGCACGCCGATCAAGAGCCCGGCCGTCAGCAGCGGGAACGCCGCCACCACCGCCCCGCGGTTCACCCGCTCGGACTGCTCCAGGCTCGGCAGCGAGAACCCGAACTTCTTCACGGGCCTGGACTTCAGCCGCCGCATCTGGGCCAGGTACATCAACCCCGCCGCGAACGCCAGCGACGCGCACACGGCGCCTGCCAGCAGGAACATGCCGTGGACGGTCCCCCAGAAGGCCGTCGCCCCTTCCCAGTCGCGGCCGGTCGACCTCGGGATGAACCACGCCGCGCCGCAGATCAGGCCCAGCACCAGGGGCAGCGTGAAGAACCCGACCGCCACCCGCCGCGGCCATTGCACCATCAGGTACAGCCCGATCAGCGCCACCACCCACGATAGTACCATCACCGACTCAAACGGCGACGTCACCGGCAAGGCCCCGGAGGTCCACGCCAGGTTCGCCAGGTAGACGGTCTGCACCAGCCACCCCAGCGCCGTCAGCCCGACCCCCGCGTACCATCGCAGCGGGCTGCGCACGACGACCCTGGCCAGCTCGACCGCGAGGGCCAGCCCGTACGTCCCGGCGAAACAGAGGATCTTCAGCCGATCCATCCCCGGTGGGTATCCTCGTCCAGCGCAACGATCGGTGGGTGGCGGGGCGCGCCGGCGGGGCGCGTGGTCCCATTGTAGGACGAACCGCCCCGGAATCCCAGGGGCGTGGCACCGCGGCAATATCCGACGGCCTTCGGCGAACATTCGGAGAGGGCCGGGGTCGATGTCGGAGGAAAGCCATGAACGACGAGCGTCGGACCGATCACCCTTGCCCCGCCTGCGGCGGCCGATCGTATTCCTGGGGCCAGATCCAGGCCCACCAATTCCGATTCGTCCCTGACGGGGCGTCGATGTTGTACCGATTTTTCGGCGGGAACTGGTGGCTCCGCGCCCGGCGTTGCGACCACTGCGGCAACCTCCAGGTCTTCACCGAGCCGGACCCGTCGCAGGCGGGCAAGCCGGCCCGGAAGCCCGAGGCGGACGATCTTTCGTGACCTCAAGCGATCGGCCTGGGGGATTGCGGGGCGGTCGGCCCTATAATAGTCATTGAGGGCGAACGGGCCGCGATCGTCCGCGGGCCCGATCCCCGGAGCGATGCGAAGGAAGGCCGCCGATGATCGACCAGATCAAGAAGACGATGCTGACCGGCCTGGGCCTGGCTCTGATGACCAAGGACAAGGTGGAGGAGCTGGGCCGCGACCTGGCCGAGCAGGCCAAGCTCGGCGAGGGCGAGGGCCGCGAGTTCGTCGACAACCTGATGAAGCAGTCCGAGAACGCCCGCGGCGAGTTCGAAGCCCGGGTGAACGCCCTCGTGAAGAAGGCCGTCGAGGGCCTCAACATGGTCCACAAGGACGACCTGGCCAAGCTCCAGGCCCGCGTCGACGAGCTGGAGGCCGAGCTGAAGAAGCACGAAGGCACCCCGTCCCACGCCGGCTGAGATGGCCGACATCCCCTCGCGCCTTGCGACCGGCCCGGCGGGGTGATCTAATCCCCGGCCGGGAGTTCGATGGCCGGAGGGGATGATGCCATCATGACCGACGTCTCGGATCCGCGAGCCGACGACGCGACCGCCGTCGTCGGCACGGCTTCATACTGGCATCACGAGGCCGAGTTCCTCGCCGCGCGGCGGGCCATGAACATCGCGCGGGGGCGGCCCGACGGGTTCTGGTGGCGGCTGCCCATGATCCTGTTCGCCCACTTCCTCATCCTCCTCGGGCTCCTGGGAGTGGGGATCGCGGCCAGGAAGGGGGAATGGTCGGCCCTTGTGCTGACCGCTTTCTTCGGGCTCCCCGGGCTCGTCTTCGCCTACCGCTGGGGCTACGGCCGATGTCGCCGGCTGCGGAAGGAGTTCGCCGACAACCCCACGGCCGGCCTCAAGATCGACCTGACCTTCACGCCGGATCGGCTGCTCACGCATTCGTCGAGATCGGACGACTCCTATCGATGGGCGGCCTTCCCGGCCGTCGTCGAGCTGCGCGACGGGTTCTTGCTCATGGCCTGGGCGAGGACGGGCGTCTGGATCCCCAAGCACGCCTTGAAGGGGATCGACGCCCCGGGGCTCGCGGCCTTCCTGCGGTCGAAGGTCGCGCGGTATCGCGTGGCGAGGCGCACCGCACGGATCTCGGAGTGACCCGCCGATGGAGCTGCGCGACTTCCCGTTCCTGGACGACCCGGCCCGCGCGATCGGCTGGGGCTCGTACCGGCTCACCGAGGACGAGTTCGTCGTCGCCAACCGGGCCGCCCGGATGGCGATGGCGCCCTGGTATCGATCCCGGCCCTGGGCGATCGTCTTCTTCGGCTTCTGGCACGCGACATTCCTGTTCGGGCTGTACCTGGCGTTCCTCGTGCCCCGACCCGCGGGGGACGGGTTCAACGTGGATGGCGTCACCCTGGCCGTCGCCTCGGGCTGGTTCCTGTGGCTGCTCCTCTACGGCGTGAACCGGCGGATACGAGCTGCGTTCCGCACGTTTCCTACGGCCGGCGACGAAATCGCCCTGGCCTTCACCGCCGACCGCTTCATCGGCCGCACAAGCCTGGGCGACTCCAGCGACGATTGGGCGTTCCTCCGCCGCGTCGCCGAACTTCACGACGGCTTCCTACTGGTGCTGAAGATTCCGAATGGCTCGATATGGCTCCCCAACCACGCCCTCGCCGCCCCGTTCGACCATCAGGCCGCCGCGGAGTTGTTCCGGTCGAAGGTGCCTCGATACCGGGTCGTCGACCGCGCGGCCAGTGCGGCGTCGGCCTGACCGCAATGCGCGCACGGCGTCGCATCGCCAGGCCGATCGGAGAGCCGAATGGGAACGATACGCCGAACCGTCACGTCCGGCACCGTGTCAAAGTCTGGGGATCATTGAATCGACCCCGGCCAGTGCCTATACTTGACTCTGGATTGCTGAATCCGCGCGCAGCGGTTGGGACGCGCATCGGGCGACGACGCGAAAGGGGTCGGGACGTGGCGAGCAAGCCCTGGGGCGGGCGGTTCGAGGCCGGGACGGATCGGCGGGTGGAGGAGTTCACGGAGTCGATCTCGTTCGACCGCCGGCTCTTCCGTCACGACGTCCTGGGCTCCCAGGCGCACGCCCGGATGCTGGCGCACGTCGGCCTGCTGACGCGGGACGAGTGCGACGCCATCGTCGCGGGGTTGTCGGAGATCCGGGCGAGGATCGAGGCCGGCGACTTCCCGTTCGTGCTGGAGCGGGAGGACGTCCACATGCACATCGAGGCCGCCCTCACCGAGAAGCTGGGCGACCTCGGCCGCAAGCTCCACACCGGCCGCAGCCGCAACGACCAGGTCTCCACCGACGTCAAGCTCTGGGCCCGCGACGCGATCGACCGCGTCGACGCCGGCCTGCTCCACCTGCAACGGGCCTTCGTCCGCTCGGCCGACCGCCATCGAGGGATCATCCTCCCCGGCTACACGCACTTGCAGCGTGCCCAGCCGGTGTTGGCCCCGCATTACTTCCTGGCGTTCGTCGAGAAGCTCGAACGCGATCGCGGGCGCCTGGCCGATGCCCGCAAGCGGCTGAACGTGCTCCCGCTGGGGGCCGCGGCGCTCGCTGGCACGAGCATCCCCATCGACCGCGAGTTCGCCGCCCGCGAGCTGGGCTTCGACGGCGTCGCCGCCAACAGCCTGGACGTCTCCAGCGACCGCGACTTCGCCATCGAATCCGTCTTCGCCCTGACGCTGGTCGCCGAGCACCTGGCCGGCTGGGCCGAGGAGTGGATCCTCTGGAGCACCCAGGAGTTCGGCTTCCTGGCGCTGCCCGATGCGATCTGCACCGGCTCCAGCATCATGCCCCAGAAGAAGAACCCGGACGTCCTGGAGCTGATCCGGGGGCGATCGGCCCGGGTGGTCGGCTCGCTGACGACGCTGCTGGTGCTCATCAAGGGCCTGCCGCTGGCGTACAACCGCGACCTCCAGGAAGACAAGCTCCCCCTGTTCGACGCCTTCGACACCGTCGAGGCGTGCGTCGACCTGGCGGCGGTGGTCGTCGAGGGGGCGAACCTCCGGCCCGACCGCATCCGCGAGCGGCTGGACGAGGGCTACCTCGACGCCACGACGCTGATGGAGCACCTGATCCTGCAAGGCGTCCCCCAGCGCACCGCGCACGAGGTCATCGGCCGGCTTGTCGGGTTGTGCGAGCGCCAGGGCCTCAAACGCCTGGCCGACCTGTCCGACGCCGACCTCGCGGAAGCCTCACCGAAGCTGGGCCCCGAGGCCCGCGACTTGCTGGGCGTGGAGGCGGCGATCCGGGCGTTCAAGTCGTACGGCTCCACCGCCCCGGCGGAGGTGGAGAAGCAGTTGGAGCGGTGGAAGACGAAGCTGGGCCTCTGAAGGTCGATCGACGATCCGCGGACTTTTGCCAAGCCGCCCCGCGGCCGGGGAGACGCGACGATGACGGACATTCCGACTCCCGCACACCTCCTCGGGTTGATCCGCCAATTTCGCGGCGGGGAAAGCGAACCGGGCAAAGACGCGATCGCCGGCCTGCTGGCGAAGCTGGAAGGCGAGGATTCGGCCGGTCTCCTCGAAGCGGCTCAAGACCTGGCGAGGATCGAACCGGCGTCGGAGGTAGCGATCGCCCTGCTGCGGCGACGCCTCGACCATGCCGACTGGGACGCCAGGTTCTCCGCCGCCTGCGGCCTCGGCTGCTTCGAGCCGGCGTTCCCCATCCTCCATGCGATGCTCGACGACGAGGACGCTCAGCGTCGTGCGCTGGGGGCCGTCGGGACGTCGTGCAGCCCTCGAGCCGCGGACGCCGCCTCCGACCTGATCCGCCTGCTGGAAGACCCTGACGCCGAAGTCCGCTTGCGGGCGGTCGACGCGATCCGGTCTGTCGCGGACGACGCGGGAGTGCGCGCGTCGGCCTCGGTGGTCCCGAGGCTCACCGCCTTGATTCAGGACGCAGACGAAAGGATCAGCTCCCGGGCTATCGCGGCGCTCACGGCGTTTGGCCCGGCCGCTGCACCGGCCGTCCCGGCCATCGCCAGCCTCCTGCGGCACCCGGTTTACTGGGTCCGATGGGAGGCCATCGGCGCCCTGGCCGACATGGACGCGGAGGCCGTCGCGACGGCCGTCCCCGACCTGATCCCGCTCCTCCGCAGTACGCTCGCGGAGGAACGCTCGGCGGCGGCCGAAGCGTTGGGGTGCATCGGGCCCGCCGCCGCCGCTTCTCAGGATGAGCTGGCCCGCCTGGGCGGCGAAGACCCGGACGAGATGGTCCGGGCATACGCCCTCGAAGCCCTCGCCCGGATCCGCAACCCCGGAACCATCGACGAGTGACGACCCGGACCGCGACGGCGGGCGAGAGCCGCCTCCCGTCTCAAACCTTTTGGAACGAAGATCGAGCCTCCATGGAAGCCTTTCAGTACCGCGGGAATCAGCTCCACTGCGAAGACGTCCCCGTCGCCAGGCTGGCGGAGGAGCACGGGACGCCGCTGTACGTCTACAGCGGGTCGGCGATCGTGGAGGCGCTGAAGACGCTGCAAGAGGCGTACGCCGAGGTCGACCCGCTGGTCTGCTACTCGGTGAAGGCGAACTCGAACCTGGGCGTGCTGAAGCTGCTGGAGGCCAACGGCAGCGGGTTCGACGTGGTCTCCGGCGGCGAGCTGTTCCGCGTGCTGAAGGCGGGCGGCGACCCGGCGAAGACCGTGTTCGCGGGCGTCGGCAAGAGCGACCCCGAGATCGCCCAGGCCATCGAGGCCGGCGTGCTGATGTTCAACGTCGAGAGCGAGGCCGAGCTGGACGCCATCGCCCGCGTGGCGACGTCGATGGGCCGGGTCGCGCCGATCGCGCTGCGGGTCAACCCCGACGTCGACCCCAAGACGCACCGCTACACGGCGACCGGCCAGAAGCAGTCGAAGTTCGGCGTGGACATCGAGCGGGCCCTGCGGATCGCGGAGGCCGTGAAGGGGATGCCGAGCCTGACGATGATCGGCATGCACATGCACATCGGCTCGCAGATCACCACGGTCGAGCCCTACGCCAAGGCCGTCGCCAAGGGCGTGGAGCTGATCGCCAAGCTGCGCGAGATGGGCCACCCGATCGCCTGGTACAACATGGGCGGGGGGTACGGGATCGGCTACCGGGGGCCGGAGGCGAAGCCCATCAAGGAGTTCGCCGCGGCCATCCTGCCCGGGATCAAGGCGACGGGGTGCCGGCTGGCGATCGAGCCGGGGCGGGTGATCGCCGGGAACGCCGGCGTGCTCGTGAGTCGTGTGTTATATACCAAGCAGTCGGGCGACAAGCGGTTCGTCATCCAGGACGCCGCCATGAACGACCTGATCCGGCCGGCGCTCTACGAGTCGTTCCACCGGATCTGGCCGGTGGCGGTGCCGGACGGGCTGCCGGCGCCTCCGGCCGACTACGAGGCCGAGATCCCCGGGACCGAGCCGCGGGACGTCGTCGGCCCGGTCTGCGAGAGCGGCGACTTCCTCGCCAAGGACCGGGCGCTGCCGCCGCTGGACCGGGGCGACCTCCTGGCGACGTTCTCGGCCGGCGCCTACGGCATGGTCATGGCCTCCAACTACAACACCCGCCCCCGCGCCGCCGAGGTGCTCGTCGAGGGGGACTCGGCCCGGCTGGTCCGCCGCCGCGAGACGCTCGACGACCTGGTCGCCGCGGAGGAGGGCCTGTAAGCAGCGGCGGGGGGCCGGCCGCGCGGCCCCCCGGGACGTCCCAACCCCACCGCATCGGATCGGATCACTGCCATGCGTCAACACAGCGTTCGCTCGATCGGCCGATGCGGGGAATCTCGGCAGGGCCGGCGGCGGGCCGTCGCCGTCGCGGCCCTCGCGGCGATGGGGTGGGCCTGGCCGGCCGTCGCGCCGACGGCCCTGGCGCAGGCGCCCGGCCCGGAGCTGTTCGCCACCCAGCCCAAGACGCCCGAGGAGCTCTGGGGGGCCGTCGACTACCTGTCGCGCACCGGCCAGCACCGCCAGGCCGTCCCCTACATCGAGGCGTTCGACAAGGCCGAGGTCGGCGACGCCGAGCTGCTCAAGATCCGCGACCGGTTCGGCCCCGGCTCGTTCCTCCGCCTGGCCGACGACCCGGCGACGAAGCCCTACGCCCAGCCCCTGGCCGACCGCCTCGTCGCGGCCTCCCGCAACCTCCAGGCCGACCCCGAGCGGATCAAGTCGTACATCCCCGCCCTCCTCGCCTCGAAGGAGGAGCAGGACTACGCCGTGGCCCGGCTCCGCGAGTCCGGCTCGTTCGCCGTGCCGGCGATCGTGGCCGAGATGCACAAGTACGGGCCGACCTCCCCCGAGCGCGAGCGCCTGGCCTACAACGCCGGCCGGCTCGACACGTCGTCGGTCCCGGCGTGGATCGCCGTGCTGGACAGCCCGGACGCCTCGCTCGCCCGCGACGCCGCCCACATCCTGGGCGACCTGGGGGACCGCCGCGCGATCCCATTCCTGACCTTCCCCGCCGCCTCGCCCGAGTCCCCCGCGCCGGTGAAGCTCGCCGCGGCCCTGGCGATCGAGAAGCTGACCGGCAAGCCGTTCGAGCACCAGCCGAAGGCCCCGGTCCACACCCTGGACGACGCCGCCGAGGCCCTCGCCCGCCACCAGTACGAGCTGCCCAGCGAGCAGGTCCTCCTCTGGCAGTGGGACGCCGCGCAGGGCGTCCCCGCGCCGTACCTGGCGAAGAAGGTGGACGTGGAGGGGATCTTCGGCGGCAAGCTCGCCGGCCAGGCGCTCCTGCTGGAGCCGAAGAACCGCCGGGCGCAGGTGGTCCGCCTGGGCTTCCTGCTGGAGCGGGCCGTGGACCGGGTCGGCTACGTCAACTTCCCCGCGAAGGACCAGGAGACCTACGCCGAGGTCCTCGCCGCCGGCCCCGAGGTGTTGGGCGACCTCCTCCGCGGCGCGATCGCGACCGACCGGCCCACCCTGGCCGCCGCCACGGCGGAGGCGCTGGGGAAGGTCGCCGACCCCGCGCTGGCCGCCCAGGGGGGCCGGCCGCACCCGCTGGTGGAGGCCCTCTCGGCCCCCGGCCGCCGGCTCCAGCTCGCCGCGGCGAAGGCCATCGTCGACCTCGGGCCGTCGAGCCCGTTCCCCGGGTCGAGCCGCGTCGTGCCGACGCTCGCCCGGTTCCTGCTCAACGGCGAGAAGCCGAGGGCCGTGGTGGTCGACGGCAACCCCGCGCGGGCCGCCCAGGTGGCCGGCGCCCTCCGCGGCCTGGGCTACGAGGCCGACGCCGAGACCACCGGCGAGGCCGGCTTCCGCGCCGCGACCCAGTCGGCCGACGTCGAACTGGTCCTCGCGGCCCACGATAACGCCGCCGGCTCGTGGGACGTCCAGGACGTCCTCTCGACCTTCCGCGGCGACGCCCGCACCTCGCTCCTGCCGCTGTTCATCTACGGGCCGAAGGACCTGGAGTACCGCCGGCCGAACCTGGCCGCCAACTACCCCGGCGTCAAGTTCATCGTCCACACCGACGACCCCGCGGCGCTGGAGCGGCAGATCGGCGGCCGGCCCTCGCGGCTGAGCGACGAGGAGCGGATCTCCCAGGCGAAGCAGGCCGCCGAGACCCTGGCGACGATCGCGGCCCGCCCCCGCAGCCTGTTCGCGCCGGACCTGGCCGCCGTCGGCGAGACCCTCTCCGGCGCGATCGGCCTGCACGACGTCGAGGGCCACGTCGCCGCGACGCTCGCCGACGTCCCCTCGCCCCAGGCGCAGCGGGCGCTCGCCGACGCGATCCTCGACGCCTCCCGCGACGTCGCCCTGCGGCGCGACGGCGCCCGCCGGCTCGCCCGCAGCCTCCAGCGCTTCGGCCCGCTGCTCGCCGCCGACCAGGAGGTCAAGCTCGCCGAGGCCTACGCCGCCGAGGACGACCCCGAGCTGCACACCGGCCTGGGCGCGGTCCTGGGGGCGCTCCGCCGCACGTCGCGCGACGCCGAGAGGCCCGCCGGAGCGACCTTCGGCCCCGACCGGCCCGTCGAGCCGCCGCCGGCCGCACCGGCGGAGGACGCCGCCCGCTGAGGCCGACCGGCCCGCCCGCACCCAGGACGCCGCAACACCAGGAACGGCCCGATCCATGCCCATCGAGTCCCGGCCGAGCTACGGTCACCCGCTCAAACCCTCGCCCCGAGGGCCGGGGTCGGACTCCGAATCCGACCCCAACGCCCCGCTGCCGGGCGTGATCGGCGCCGCCTCGGCCATGCGCGAGGTCTTCAAGACCACCCGCCAGGTCGCCCCTTCGCGCGCCTGCGTCCTCATCGTCGGCGAGACCGGCACGGGCAAGGAGCTGATCGCCCGCGCCGTCCACGACCTCAGCCCGCGCTCCACCGGCCCCTACATCCGCGTCAACTGCGGCGCCCTGACCGAGAGCCTGCTGGAATCCGAGCTGTTCGGGCACGTCAAGGGGTCGTTCACCGGCGCCGTCGACAACCGTACCGGCCGCTTCGAGGCCGCCCACACAGGCACCATCTTCCTCGACGAGGTGAACAGCACCTCGCCCAAGCTCCAGGTGAAGCTCCTCCGCGTCCTGCAGGAGGGGGAGTTCGAGCGCGTCGGCGACAACAACACCAAGAAGGTCGACACCCGCATCGTCGCCGCCACCAACCGCGACCTCCTCGACGAGATCGACACCGGCCGATTCCGCGAGGACCTGTACTATCGCCTCAACGTCGTCCCCATCTACCTCCCCCCCCTGCGCGAGCGCCGGGACGACGTGGAGCTGCTGGTCACGGCCTTCCTCAAGCGATACGCCGAGCAGAACCGCAAGGACGTGCGCCGCGTCCAGCCCGAGGCCATGCGGCGGCTCCGCGAGCACGACTGGCCGGGGAACGTCCGCGAGCTTCAGAACTACGTCGAGCGCGCCGTGATCCTGGGCGACGGGCCGGAGCTGACGGTCGAGCACCTGCCCCCCCAGCTCCGCGGCGAGGCCTCCCCGCGCCCGATCCGCCACCGCGGCGGCTCGGGGGCCGACTTCGCCGCCCTCACCTCGGAGCTGGTCCGCCAGGGGATCCGCGCCGCCGGCCCCAACGCCAACGACCTGCACGACCGGGTCGTCGGCCAGGTGGAGCGCGAGCTGATCCAGCAGGTCTTGCAGACGTGCGACCGCGTGCAGATCAAGGCGGCGGCCCGGCTGGGCATCAACCGCAACACGCTGCACAAGAAGCTCTCGGAATACCGCATCGACGAGAACGCCCCGGCCGCCCCCCCGGCCAACGGCGACGGCGAAGAGGCCCACGACGGCGGACGGACCGGCGACGCCTACCACCCCAACGACGAGTGAGCCCCCCCATGCGGAAAGCCGACCTCTCGCCCCCCGGATCCGACGGGGCGGCGCCGGCCCCCGGCGCGCGGAACGCCAGCCGATCGAGGCCCGAGCCGATCGAACTCGACCGTTTATACGCGGGCGACAGCCTGCACCTGTTGCCCCGGATCCCCGACGCCTCGATCGACCTGGTTTTCGCCGACCCCCCCTTCAACATCGGCTATGATTACGATGTCTACGACGACGCCCGCGACTCCGACGCCTACCTCGACTGGACGAGGCGCTGGGGCCGTCAAGTCGTTCGTGCGCTCAAGCCCGACGGGACGTTCTGGCTCGCGATCGGCGACGAATACGCCGCCGAGATGAAGTGGATCTTCCACCGCGAGCTGGGGCTCACCCTGCGGTCCTGGGTGGTCTGGTACTATACGTTTGGGGTCCACTGCCGACGTAAATTCGCCCGCAGCCACGCCCACCTGTTGTACTTCTTGAAGGACCCCAAACGTTTCACCTTCAACGCCGACGACCCGAGCATCCGGGTGCCGTCGGCGCGCCAGCTCGTCTACGACGACCTCCGCGCCAACCCCAACGGCCGGCTCCCCGACGACACCTGGATCCTCCGCCCCCAGGACATGGCCCAGGGCTTCGACCCGGGCGAGGACACCTGGTACTTCCCCCGCGTCTGCGGCACGTTCAAGGAACGCGCCGGGTTCCACGGCTGCCAGATGCCCGAGCAGGTGCTCGGCCGGATCATCCGCGCCAGCTCCAACCCGGGCGAGACCGTGCTCGACCCCTTCTCCGGCAGCGGCACGACCCTGACCGTCGCCCGGAAGCTCCACCGCCGCTACCTGGGCTTCGAACTGTCCGACGACTACGCCGACCGCGCCCGCAAGCGCCTGGAAGCCGCCCAACCCGGCCAGGATCTCGAAGGCGGCCCCGACCCCCTGGCCGGCGGCCGCAGGACCCCCGACCAGCCCCCCGCCCGCCGACGGGCGACCAAGCAGGCCGGGGCGTGAAGGGGCGGACCTGCCGAGGCCGCCCCTGACGCTCCCCTCGATCTCGCGGCCCTCGCCGCGCCCCGACGCCCGAGACGTTCGGGAATATCCCTGTCACGCCCGCCGCGCGGTTCGACATAGGCTCGGCGGGCGTCTCCTGTCGCATCATCCACTTCATTTGCGAATGCAAGGATGAGGCGACGAGCGCCACGGCGAAACATTAAAGCATTTCCACGCCGCCGGTCGTTCGGCGGGGATGCAGATGGGCTGCGGCAGGCCATCGGCCTGGCGCCCCTTCTCATTCCTCGCCCCCATGCGTTACGATCCCGGCGGCGACTGCGCCGGGCGTCCGACGGGATGGGGCGCGAGGCCGTCGCCCGACACCAGGATGGAGCCGACTCATGATGAGGATGCAGGGACGATCGCGGCGGGCCCGGCGGGCCGCCTGGGGCGTGGAGGCCCTGGAGGGGCGTCGGCTGATGACGGCCGGCCTCATGGCCCAGTTCGCGCCCGGGTGGGGGGACGCGGTCGACGTCCGCTTCGACCACTACACGACGGGCTTCCAGGAGTCGGCCGGCCGGGTCCCGATCACGCTCACCCGCGGGGGGGACCTGACGCTGGGCGCGACGGCCCGCGTCCGGACCTCGACGGTCGATGCCGTGGAGGGCTACGACTACGTCGGCCTCGACCAGCCCGTGGTGTTCGCGCCGGGCTCCGCGACGGCGACGTTCTACCTGACGATCCTGGACGACGCGATCTCCGAGCCCGAGACGAAGGCCCTGTACCTCCAGGTCTACGGGACGAGCGACGTGATCTCGTCCGAGACCGTCGCGTCGATGATGGTCCTGATCGGCGACGACGAGCCGGGGAGCGGGACGCCGCTGACGTTCCACGCCTTCGGCGACGCCGGGCTCTGGACGTACAACGACGTGGAGGGCTACCGCAAGATCAACGACGCCTCGCCGGAGGCGATCCATCCCGCGCCGAACCGCGGCGCGTACCTGGACTTCGGCAAGTCCGGCCTGTGGTACTGGGACGCGCTCACCGGCTACGAGAAGCTCAATAACGCCGACCCGCAGGGGATCCTGACCTCGGACCAGGGCGATTCGCTGCTGATCGACTTCGGGGCCGGCGGGCTCTGGGCGTGGTCGCGGGCCGGCGGCTTCTCCTACATCACCGACGTCGACCCCGAGGCGATGGCGGGGACGGCCGAGCGCGGGCTCGTCGACTTCGGCCGCGCCGGGCTGTGGGCGTTCGACTTCAACGCCTCCGCGCTGTGGCCGTTCGGGGCGACGACGTGGACGAAGCTCGACGACCAGAGCCCCGAGGCGATCGCCGTCGCCGGCGGGACGTTCTACGCCGATTACGGCGCCCGCGGGCTCTGGCGGGTGGGCACGAGCATCACCACCGCCTCGGAGTCGAACGGGGGCCAGGTCCAGTACAGGACCGTGATGGATCAGATCAACCCGGCCGACCCGGGGACCATCGCGTCGACCGCGGACGGCCTGTTCGTCGACTTCGGCGCCGCCGGCCTGTGGAACTTCGACGGCGCCTGGACCAAGGTCAATGACGTCGCGCCTCGGGCCACCTGGGCCGCCGACGACGGCCTTTACCTGAACTACGGCGCCGCCGGCCTCTGGCGGTTGGCCGGCGGGACGTGGACGAAGCTCAACGACTCCGCCCCCGCGCGGGCGTCCTACGCCACGCCCGTCGTCGCGTACCAGACGCCGCAGGCCGCGTTCGACCTGGACTACGGCGACGCCGGCCTCTGGCGGTGGTCGACGTCGACCGGATGGAAGAAGCTCACCAACGCGAGGGCGACGGCGTTGGGGACGGCGAGGCTGGACACCGGGGTCGGCTACGGGATCATCCCGGCCTGACGCCCCGTCCCGACGTCCTCGCGCGGGCGCCCGGCGCGGCGCCGGGCCGCCCGCCCCTCTCGCCAGCTTCGCCGGCCCCATCCGACGCCGAGACGGGGCCGGCCGCACACCTGGGATGGAGCCTCGAATGATTCGCGCGCAGAAGGCCCCGCGGCGACGCGGGCGGACGCCGTCGTTGGAGACGCTGGAGGACCGTCGGCTGCCGGCGACGGGGATCGTCTCCCTCATCCAGTTCGCCGCCGGCTCGACCCGGACCGTGGCCGAGTCGGCCGGGAGGCTGACGTTCACCGTCGAGCGCACCGGCGACCTGTCGGCCGCGGCGACGGTCGACGTGAAGACGTTCGCCGGCACGGCGCTGGAGGGATACGACTACGCGCCGTACCGCGGCACGTTGACGTTCGCCGCCGGCCAGTCGACGGCGACGTTCGTCGTGACCATCGTCAACGACAAGGTCGCGGAGGCGCAGTACAAGGCGTTCGTCGTCACCCTCTCCAACCCCTCGGAGGGCACCGGCCTGGCCGGGCGGTCGTCGGCCGACGTCTACATCCTGGACGACGAGCCCGCCAGCGCCCTGCCGATCAGCTTCATCGACTACGGCCCCTACGGCGTCTGGTCGTACGACGCCGTCTCCGGATTCGGCCGGGTCACCTCCGACGACCCCCAGCAGGTGGTGGGGTCGACGAACCGCAACGCCTACATGGACCTCGGCCCGAACGGCCTCTGGACCTGGGACGCGGTGCGCGGCCTGCGCAAGCTCTCCGCGGCCGACCCGCAGCAGATCGTCGTCATCAACGACGCCTGGACCCGCGCCGAGGACGTCGTCCTGGCCGATTTCGGGGCCGACGGCCTGTGGCGATACAGCGAGTCCCAGGGCTGGAGGATGATCACCACCGGCGACGCCCGCGCGATCGTCCTGGACGACCAGACCGCGTACATCGACTTCGGCCCCGGCGGCCTCTGGCGCTGGAGCGACCAGACGCCCTGGCTGAAGCTCAGCGACGCGGGCCCCGAGGGGATGGCCGCGGACGCCGGCGTCCTGTTCGTCGACCGCGGGGCGGGCGGGACCTGGCGCTGGACTTCGGCCGCCGGCTGGCGCCAGATCGGCACGGGCGACCCCCAGGCCGTCGCCTCCGTCGGCGACAAGCTGTTCGCCGACTACGGCGCCGCCGGCCTCTGGACCTGGACCGCCGCCGCCGGCTGGACCCTCTTCAACAAGGCCGACGTCCGCTCGATGGTCGCCGTCGACGGCGTCCTGTACCTCGAATACGGCTCGTTCGGCCTGTGGACCTGGAGCGACGCCCAGGGCATGAAGAAGCAGACCGGATCGGCCGTGGAGTCCCTGATCGCCAGCCCCGGCGCGATGCGGGTCCTCGTCGACCAGGGCTCGGCCGGCCTCTGGGCCTGGACCTCCGCCGGCTATTCGCGGATCAACGCGGCCGACCCGGACTCGACCGGGAGGACGGCGTGACGCCGAAGATGAATTTTTCCAAATTTTAACACGTCGGCGTCGGCGAGGGTTACATTCCATTAAATATGTAGTAGGAGGATGCCGCCGGCTCCCCGACGGCCCAGCCCGCCTGCCATCCCGCGTCGACTTCGCGGTCGACGCGATGGAATCCCTCCCATGCCACGACCAACCCGACGACGTCGACGGGGTCGTTTCGCGCCCGACCTCCTGGAATCCCGGCGACTGCTCGCCGCCTATCCCGCATTCCCGATCGACGCCGAGACGTCCGGGACGCAGTCCGGGGCCCGATCGGCCGTGGACTTCCGCGGCCGGGTCACGGTCGTCTGGGAGGCCGACGACGGGTCGGGGGCCGGGGTCTACGGCCGTCGGTTCGAATCCGGCGGCTACGCGCTGGGGGACGCCTTCCGGCTCAACGACGACGTCGGGGGGGATCAGGTCTCGCCGCGGGTGGCCCAGGCTCCGGACGGCGGGGCGGTGGTCGCCTGGTGGTCGGGCTCGCAGATCGACTTCCGGCGCTACGACTCCGAGGGGACGCCGCTCGGGTCGGCGGAGCCGCTGCCGGGGACCGAGGGCTTCTCGCCGTCGTTCGAGCTGACCGAGGCCGACGCAAGCGGCTTCACGCTCTACGCCCAGGGGTTCCACCTCCAGAGGTATTCCAACGACGGCGACCTGGAATCGGCGACGATCGTCGCCGGCGACGCCGACGGCTGGACGACGGTGGAGTCGACCGACCCGCGGCATGCGACGGACCGCTGGCTCGTCTGGTCGCGGGTCCGCTCGCGGGAACAGGGGGGGACGACGGTCTACGACGCCCAGGTCCTCGTCGCCGCGCTGGGCGACGCCGGCGAGCTGGCCGGGGACCCGGTCCAGGTGGTGACGTCGACGACCGGCTCGGCCGACCCGGCCGTGCTCCGGGGCTTCGACCCGGCGATCCTCGACGCCGGCCCCGTGGAGATCGCCTGGCGCGAGCCGACCGCCGACGGCGGGCTCTATCGGATCCGCCAGATGACCGCGCCCCGCCTCCAGCCCTCGCCGTGGACGCTCCACTCCGGCGTGTTCGACCTGACGACCCGGGGCGAGGGCTCGCCGATGTGGGCCGGGATGCTGAAGGCCAACCAGATCACCGTCGTCTACTCGCCCGGCGGCGGCGAGGACGCCTACACCCAGACGTGGGGGAACTACAGCCCGGCGCCGGGCGGCGGGGCCGCCTGGATGCTGGATTCCACCGCCCCGCTGGTCGAGGCGGAGGGGGGCCCGTTCGACTCGATCGAGCTGCTCTCGACCTTCCGGGCGGGCGCGGGCACCCCGTACTGGATCCTCCGCCGGGCCGAGTCCGGCGACCTAATCGGCCAGCGGGTCGACGCCGGCCCGGCGACGGCCCCGTCCTTCCCGAGTTCCGGGATGTCCGTCTCCGAGTCGGCCGGGAAGGCCGTGGCCTGGCTGATCCGAACGGGCGACCTCTCGCAGGCCGCCAGCTACGACTACGCGGCGGCCGCCGGCCGCTGGCTGGGCGCGGCCTACACGGCCATCCCCGGGATCGACTTCGTCCCGACGTCGGGGACGGTCACGTTCGCGCCGGGGAGGGCCGAGGCGTCGTTCACGATCACGATCCTCGACGACCACGTCCCGGAGGGGATCAAGCGGATCGAACTCTCGCGGGGCCCGGCGGGGACGGATCCGGCCAGCTGGGGCTACGCCCGCTCGCTCACCATCCAGGACTCGTCGCCGGTCGCCCAGCGCGACCTGACGTTCGTGAGCGCGGGCGAGGACGGGTTCTGGAGCTGGAACGAGGTGGAGGGCTGGCGGAAGCTCAACGACGCCTCGCCGATCGCCTTCGCGGCGACCCCCGACCGCCAGGTCTTCGCCTCGTTCGGGGCCGCCGGCCTCTGGTCGTGGGACGGCCTGCGGGGATGGATCAAGCTCAACGACCTCGGCCCCGAGGACCTCGCCTGCGGCCTCCAGTTCTCCGACGAGCCCTGGGGCTACCAGTCGCCGAACTACACGATCTTCCTCGACTACGGAGCCGCCGGCCTCTGGTCCTGGCGGGAGCGCGACGCCGAAGCCGGGCCCGCCGGATGGGCGAAGCTGAACCACGTCGACCCGGTGCAGATGGCCGCCACCCAATACTCGCTGTTCGTCGACTTCGGCCCCGGCGGCGTCTGGCAATGGCACAGGCCCGTCAGCGGCGAGAGCTACACGTCCATCTCCTCTTACCAGCCCCAGGCCATGGCGGCCTACGGCCTGTCGCTGTACCTGGACTACGGCCCGTCCGGCCTCTGGCGCTGGCGGGACTCCGGGACGAACTGGCTGCACGTCAACGCCGCCGACCCCCAGGCGATCGCCGCCGACCCCGGCGGCGTGACCGTCGACTACGGCCGCTACGGCCTCTGGCGCTGGACCGAGGCGGGCGGCATGTCGCTGCTGAGCACCCACGACGCCACGAAGATCGCCCCGGCGGCGGGCGGCTCGATCTACGCCGGCTTCGGCGCGCTCGGCCTGATGCGCTGGACGCAGGCCGGCGGCTGGACGCGGGTCAACACCGTCGACCCTTACGCCGTCGCCGCGACCCTGGCCCAGGCCGACGCCGTCCTCGACTACGGGGACGCCGGCCTCTGGCGCTGGGATCCCGTCTCGGGCTGGCGACGCCTCGACGGCGGCCCCCGCATCCTCGGCCGGATGTGACCGGAGGCGGCCGACCCCGCCGCACCTTCCCCAGGAGAGACGCCCGATGAAACCTCCCCTCGCGAAGTCGCGGCGCCGAAGGCGGTCGCCGGCCCTGGAGGCCCTGGAAGACCGCCGGCTGATGGCCTACGCGCCGCCGGCCCCGGTCATGACGATCGCCGAGGGCGCGGCGGCCGGCGCGGGGGCATTCCGCGCCCAGTTCGTCGGGACCGACCGCGTCTTCGTCGCCTGGGAGGAGGACGCGGGCGCGGGGACCGGGTTGGACGTCTACGCGCGCTGGTATCACGCCGGCGGCGTCCCGATCGGCGACGCCTTCCGGGTGAACGACGAGGCCGCGGGGGACCAGGCCGCGCCGCGGGTGGAGACGGCGCCCGACGGCGGGGTCGTCGTCTCCTGGTGGAGCGAGTCGGGCGTCGAGTATCGCCGATACTCGGCCGACGGCTCGGCCGGCGCCGGGCCGATCGCGCTGCCGGGGACGGCCGGGCTGTCGCGCGACTACGACCTGTTCGGCGTGGCGGGCGACGGGCTGTCGATCTACGCCCGCGGCTTCCAGATCCGCCGCTTCACCCTCGACGGCGTCCCGACCTTCACGCTGGCGCAGGCGCCGGTCGCGGACGGCTGGACGCTCGTGGAGTCCGACGCCGGCGACCGCGCGGAATATTCGGGCGGCCTGACCGCGGTGACGTGGTCCGAGGTCCGGCCCGACCCGGGCGGCGCGGGGTACGACTCGCGGGTGATGGTCGGCTACTTCGACGCCGGGGTGCGCCGGTACGTCGTCAAGACCTACGAGGACGGCGACGCGGCCTTCGCCGACGACCTCGACCCGCGCTTCCTCGGGGCGGCCTCGATGATCGCCTGGGTCGGGGCGTCCCCGGCCGGCGGGAGGTGGATCGAGGAGTCCGAGTTCCTATTCGGCAGCGATCCCTCGTTCGCCGAGGACCTGGGCGAATGGCTGCCGGGCATGCCGCCCGACGGGACGCCGACGGCCGTCGACGCCGACGGCGCGGTCTACATCCACTCCGTGCGGCCCGGGGCGACGGGCGGCGCGGAGAGCTACTTCCGCGTCTGGCGCCACCACTACGTGCCCGGCCCCGGCTGGCCTCGCTACTCCGGCATCCCCGGCTACTGGTACTGGGATTCGGACGGCGAGGTCGCCACGCCGGACATCCCCCCGGAGGCGATCGGCTCCATGCAGTTCGTCCTGCAGGACGAGGACGCCCTCTGGCTGGTGTGGAACGGCCCCGAGGGGGGCCTGCACGCCCAGCGGTTCTTCTCCGACGTGGTGACCGTGGGGCGGACCGGGCCCGTCCCGAAGGCGGGCGAGGCCGACGGCGCGGCGACCGTGCAGTTGAAGCGCACCGGCGACCTCGCGCGCCCGCTGACGCTCCGCTATCGGTCCTTCGTCGCCCTCGACCGGCCGACGTCCCTGGGCCCGGCCCTCCCGGGCTACGACTTCGTCCCGGTCGAGGGGGAGGTGACGTTCGAAGCCGAGAGCGCCACGGCGACCATCAGCATCCCGCTCCTCGACGACGCGGCGGCGGACGGCGACAAGGCCTTCCTGATCGAGGTGACCGACCCCGCCGGCAAGGTCTCGGACCTCCCTTCGTTCATCGCGGTCGAGATCATCGACGACGAGCCGGCCGAGCTGGCGTCGACGACGTTCTTCGACTACGGCGACGCCGGCCTCTGGTCGTTCAACGAGGTCGCCGGCTGGGCCAAGCTCAACGACCTCGCCCCGCGGTCGATGCTCGCCACGCCGGGCGGCACGCTCTACCTGGACTACGGCGCCGCCGGCCTCTGGTCGTGGGACGGCGTCCGGCTGTGGCGGAAGCTCAACGACGTCGCCCCGGAGTCGATGGCCTACGGCGCGGGCGACCGCCTGATCCTGGACTACGGCGCGGCCGGCCTCTGGACGCTGCACGACGTCGGCGGCTGGGCCCACATCAACCCGGCCGACCCGGTGAAGGTCGTCGCCGACCCCTACAGCCTGCTCGTCGACTTCGGCGCCGCCGGCGTCTGGGCCTGGAGCCAGGGCGACGGCTATCGCCAGGTCAGCCTGGCCAGCCCGGAGGGGATGGCGGTCGCCCATAACCAGTACTACTTCGACTTCGGCCCCGGCGGCCTCTGGACCTCCACCTGGACGTCCAACCCGCTCGAACTCCGATGGACGCAGATCAGCCCCCTCGACCCGCAGTCGATCGCCGTCGCGTCGGATTCGGACGCCGTCTACATCGACTTCGGCGCGGGCGGCCTCCGGCGCTGGAATCCGTCCTACGGCGGGGTCGAGCTGCTCAGCGCCTGGGATCCGTCGGAGGTCGTGGTCGGGGGGCGGATCTCCTATTTCGCCCCGATCTACATGAACTTCCCCGTCCGGGGCGTGTGGCGATGGGGCGGCTCGGAGGGCTTCCTGAACCCGACCCCGTACCAGGCCGCGGCGATCGCCGCGGGCTCGGGCGACGCCGTCGTGCTGGCCTTCGAATCCGGCGGCGTCTGGCGCTGGAGCCCGACGGCCGGCTGGCGCAAGCTCAACGACCTCTCGCCCCGCGCGATCGCCCGGACCTGACCCGAGGCCGCCCCGGGCTCGGGCGTGGGTTAAGATATGCGTGGGGGAGGCGTATGGATCGTCGAAGCCCCGACGTCCCGCACGGAGACCTCGCCGTGAAGCCTCCCGATCGACGCTCGCGATCATCCCGACGCCGCGCCCCGGGCCTGGAGCCGCTCGAATCCCGCCGGCTCCTCGCCTACGCCGCGCCGGGGCCGACGTTCGCCCTGGCCCCCGGCGCGGCGTACGACGCGGCCGCCGACGCGCGGGGCCGCGTCACCGTCGTCTGGGAGCAGGGCGGGGGGGGCGGGGCCGGGCGTCAGGTCCTCGGCCGCCGATTCGACGCGCTGGGGAATCCCCTGGGCGAGCCGTTCGCGATCGACCCCGGCGACGCGGGCGACCAGGCCGACCCGCAGGTCCTGGTGGATGAGGCCGGGGGCGCGGTCGTCGTCTGGTGGTCCGCCGGCCGCCTCGAATCGCGCCGCTACGACGCCGACGGCGCGGCGATCGGCGGCGTCCGCGCCCTCGACGGGACGGACGGGTTCGGCGAGGGCTTCGACCTGTTCGGCCTGACCTCCGACGGCTTCATCGTCTACGCCGACGGCTTCCGGCTCCTCTGGTACGGCCCGGACGGGACGCTCCGGAACGCGGCCGACGTCTCCGCCGCCACGGCCGAGGGGGGCTGGACCGTCCGCGAGTCCGACGCCCCCAGCCGCGCCCTGCTGCGCGACGACGGCTCCGTCGCCCTGACGTGGTCGGCCTACCGCGCCTACGAGGAGGGGGGGGCGACGGCCTACGACGCCCAGGTCTGGCAGATGTACGTCACGGCCCGGGGGACCCCCGCCGCCGGCTTCCTCGTCACCGACCTGACGGCCGAGCCCGACCTCGACGTCGTCTCCCGGCTCGACCCGCGCTACCTCGTCACCTCGCGGACCACGCTCGTCGCCTGGCGCGACGACGACTCCTTCAACGCCCGGCCGTACGACGCGATCGAGAGGTCGGACGTCGCCCACTTCGGCGGCGAGGCCGTCGGCGTGGTCGCGGGCATGGTGGCCGTGCAATACGCGGACGCCGCGGGGACCAGCCTCCAGACGTACTACGAGATGATCGTCATCGGCGGCGGCTCCCACACGGTCCCCCCCGGCTACATCTGGACGCCGACGGTGCCGGCGGTCGCGACGCCGGAGGTCTCGGCCGCCGAGGCCGCGTCCGTGCGGTTCCTGCCCACCGCCGGGCTCGATTTCTGGCTCCTCCGCGAGCCGGCGGCCGGCGGCGTGGCGGCGCAGCGGGTCGCCGACTCGGCGGCGGCCGCCGGCTTCGCGGGAGCGGGCCGGGACGTCGGCGAGGCCGACGGCGTCGCGGTCGCCACGGTCGTCCGCTCGGGCGACGTCTCGCAACCGGCCTCGTTCCCCTACGCGACGGCCGACGGGACCGCCGTCGCGGGCCTGGACTACGCCGCGACCTCGGGCGTCCTGAACTTCGCGGCCGGGCAGGTCGAGGCGACCATCTCCGTCCCGATCCTGGACGCCGGCGCGGCCCTGGATCGCGACTTCCACATCGTCCTGACCGCCCCCGGGTCGGACGATCCGGGACCGGCCTCGCAGGACGTGCGGATCCGGGTCGGCGCCCGCGGGCCGTCGCGGGCCCTGTCGTTCTTCGACTACGACGCGGCCGGGGCCTGGGCCTGGGGCGAATCCGACGGCTGGATCCGCGTCAGCGAATACGACCCCGACCGGATCCTCGCCGATTCCGCCCGATCGGCCTTCCTCTCCTTCGGGGCCGGCGGCCTGTGGTCGTGGGACGCCGACGCCGGCTGGGCGAAGCTCAACGACCTGGGCCCCGAGGCGATGGCCTACGGGGCCGGGGGCGTGCTGTTCCTCGACTACGGCGCGGCCGGCCTCTGGTCGTGGAGCCGGCCCGCCGGCTGGGCGAAGCTCAACGACGTCGACCCGGCGCGCATGGTCGCCGACGACCGGGCCGTGTACGTCCAGTTCACGCGCGGGGGCGTCTGGAGCTGGGACCCGGCCGCGGGCTACCGGCCCATCAGCGACCTGTCCCCGCAGCAGATGGCCGCCTACGCGGGCGAGGTGTTCCTGGACTACGGCCCGGCCGGCCTGTGGCGATGGCGGCTCGACGGCGAGTGGCTCAAGCTCCAGGACGGCGACGCCCAGGCGATCGTCGCCGGCCCCTCCGGCCTCTACGCCGATTTCGGCGCCGCCGGCGTCTGGCGCCGCGACGCCGCCGGCGCGGGCTCGTGGCTGAGCGACCACGACGCCTCGACGATGGCCGTCGGCCCGCGCGGCGTCTTCCTCGGCTTCGGCCCGGGGGGGCTCTGGCTCTGGTCGCCGGTCGGGGGATGGGCGAAGCTGGCCGACGCCGCCCCAGACGCCGTCGTCGCGGGCGCGGGCGCCGCCGACCTGGACGCCCTCCTCGTCGGCCCCGACGGGATCGCGCGATGGACGACGTCGTCGCGGCGGACGAAGCTGAACGAAGTCGTCCCCCGGGCCGTCGCCCGAGCGTGATCGCGGCGGAAGCCGCGAACGCATTGATAATCAATCATTCAATCGAATCCATCGGAACGACGCACGCACCCCAGACTACGAAAACCTCGCGTCCGTGCGGCCCCGGCCGGCCATGATCGGCGCCGGGGCGAAGACGCCGAACCAGGGAGAGCAGCCGTGAAGCGGAAACCGAGTCGTTCGCGTCGGAAGCCGAGGTTCGGCCTGGGGCTGGATTCGCTCGAAGGGCGTCGGCTGCTCTCCTACGGGGCTCCCGGGCCGGTGTTCCAGGTGAACCAGACGGTCGTGGGGGGGCAATCGGCCCCGAAGGCGGCCGTGAACGAGCGCGGCCAGGTGGCCGTGATCTGGGAGGACTTCGGCACGGACGGCTCGGGGTACGGCGTGTATGCGCGACGGCTCGACTCCGCCGGCCAGGCGCTGGGGGCCGAGTTCCGGGTCAACACGGCGACCGAGGGGGACCAGACCGACCCGCGGGTCGCCGTGCGCTATTCCAGCTACCTGGAGGACGGCCTGATCGCCACCTGGCGCGACGGCGGCAAGCTCTACGCCCAGCGATACGACGCGCAAGGCGCGGCGGTCGGCGGGGCGATGGAGCTGGCGGGCTCGGCGGGGGTCGGGGCCGACTACGACCTGGTCGGCCTCCCGGGCGGCGGCTTCCTGATCGTCTCGGCCGGCGGCGTGCTCGGCTACGGGCCCGAGGGGGCGGCCGCCGGCTCGTCGACGCCGGGCGCGGGGCATGAGGGCTGGACGCCCCAGGCGCCGGCCGCCGGCCGCGCCGGGATCCTGTATTACGACCAGGCCGTGACGACCTGGGCCGAGACCCGCTCGCGCGAGGTCGAGGGGACGACGGTCTACGACGCGCGGATCTGGGCCCAGGCGCTGGATTCCCAGGGCGGCCTGTCCGGCCCCGAGGTGCTGATCGCCGAGATCCAGGGGGCCGCGACGCCCGAGGCGGTCGCCGACCTGGACCCGGTGGTGGTCCGGCCCCGGGGCTATTACGGCGAGCCGATCATCGCCTGGCGCCAGGCCGGGGCCGAGGGCTCGACGTTCCACGCCCGGAACCTGACGCAGGATTACGACACGAACGACCTGGAGCCCGACGGCGACGCCTTCGAGCTGGCGACGTCGACGCCCGCCGACGCCGTCGCGCTGGCCTGGCTCGACGGCTCGTCGCTGGCGGCCTTCTTCATCGGCGAGGATCCGGCCGGGCCCGACGGCGGCTACTTCCAGATCTTCGGCGCGCGCGGCGGCGCGGCCCAGGGCGATCCCGTCCCGGCGCCCGACGTCGCGGCCGACTCGCTGGCGACCCTCGCCGTCGTCCCGACCGTGGGCGGCGACTTCTGGCTGGTCTGGGGCGACCCCCAGGTCGACCCGACGGCGGGCGAGGTCCACGCCCAGCGCCAGTTCACGACCGACTCGGAATTCCACCTCGTCGGCGACGACCAGTACCTCAAGGAATCGGACGGCCGGGCGGTCCTGTTCGTCGTCCGCAGCGGCGACCTGTCGCAGCCGGCGAGCATCCGCTACGCCACCCATGACGAGGGATCGGCCCTCCCCGGGTACGACTACGCGCCGACCTCCGGCGTGCTGACCTTCGCCCCCGGCCAGGCCGAGGGGACGATCACGATCACGATCGTCGACGACGCGGTCGCCGAGTCCTACGACTACTTCAGCGTCCAGTTCACGGACACCGTCGGAGCCGCCTACAACGGGTACTCGGCCTACGTCTCGATCGAGGACGACGAGCCGGCCTCCAACTACGCCCCCGTCTTCGTCGACTACGACGCCTACGGCCTCTGGACCTACAACCCCATCGAGGGCTGGGCGCAGCTCAGCACCTACGACCCCGAGGCCGTCGTCTCCACCTATCGTCGCGACGCCTACATCGACTTCGGCGCCGGCGGCCTCTGGTACTGGCATCCCCAGTCCGGCTGGGCGAAGCTCAACGACGTCGACCCGCAGGCCGTGAAGGTCGACCCGTCCGGCGACGGCGTCTACATCGACTTCGGCGCCGGCGGCCTCTGGCGCTGGACCAAGGGCGTCGGCTACCGCCAGATCAGCCCCTCGGATCCGCAGGACTTCCTTGCCGGCTACGACGGCCTGGCCATCGACTTCGGCCACGGCGGCCTCTGGAAGTGGTCCACGACCGGGACCTGGGCCAAGCTCAACGACGTCGACCCCAAGGCCATGATCGGCGACCCCTCGGGCACGCTGTACATCGACTTCGGCGCCGGCGGCCTCTGGAGCCTGGACGAGGACGGGGTCTACGCGAAGATCAGCGACTTCAGCCCGCGGACGATGAAGCTCGGATACGACTATACCGCCGACGATTACGAGGACGTCCTCTACCTGGACTTCGGCTCCGGCGGCTTCTGGAAGTGGGGCGGGATCTCCGGCTGGGCCAAGCTCAACGACCTCGCCCCCGAGTCGTTCGTCGACGACGGCTTCCACTCCCTGTTCATCGACTTCGGCCACGGCGGCCTCTGGAGCTGGAGCAAGGCCGACGGCTACCGGCAGCTCAACACCGTGAACCCCGAGCTGATCGCGTTCAGCGCGGTCGACGACGGCCTCTATATCGACTTCGGCTCCGCCGGCTTCTGGCGCTGGACCAAAAACGGCGGCTACACCAAGATCAACGACGCCAACCCCACGGCGTTCTCCCTGGCCTGACCCGACTCGACCGCCCCCCGCTGGGCGATGCGCATCGCGCCGTGGTATCCTGGCGCATGCGCGTCCGCCTGGCAGGAGGGCCCGAATCATGCCGTCGCCGTTCCCCGGGATGAATCCGTACCTGGAGCAGCCGGCGCTCTGGCCGGACTTCCACGCCAAGTTCCTCGTCGAGCTGGCCGAGAGGCTGGTCTCGGCCGTCCGTCCCCGCTACTTCGTGCTCCTGGAGCGCCACGTCTTCGTCCAGGAGCCGCCGGGCGAGCCGACGACGATCCGGCTGCGGCCCGACGTCCTGATCGCGACGCCGCGGCGTCATGAGGGAGGGGGCGTCGCCGTCGCGGACGTCGCCGCGCCGGTGGAGGTCGAGCACCTCGCGCAGGAGGTCGAGCGCGTCTCCTACCTGGAGATCCGCGAGGCCGCCTCGGGCGACGTCGTCGCGGTCGTCGAGCTGCTCAGCTCGGCTCACAAAGACGAAGACCGCCTCACCTACCTCGCCCGCCGCGAGAAGATCCTCGGCAGCGCCGTGCATCTCGTCGAGATCGACATCCTCCGCGGCGGCCGGCCGATGCCCGAGTTCAACCGCCCGCCCTGCGCGTATTCGGTGCTGGTCAGCCACGCCGACGGCCGCCCCCGCGCCGGGTTCTGGCCGATCCAGCTCCGCGAGCGGCTGCCGGAGATCCCCGTCCCGCTGCGGCGGCCGGATCCGCCCGCGAAGGTGGACCTTCAGGCGATCCTCCACCGCGTCTACGACGTCTCGGCCTACGAGGACTTCATCTACCGCGGCCGTCCCGAGCCGCCGCTCGACCCCGACGACGCCGCCTGGGCCGAGGCCCTGAAGCCCAAACCCGCCTGACTTCGAGATCCGCTCACGGGATCATGCGATACTTCCGCAGGACGTCGCGGACGCGGTCGACGGGGATCGCCTCGACCTTCCGGCCGCCGCGGCCGGTCATGTCCTCGGCCTTGAGCAATGCGTCGTCCACGGCCTCCTCGACGCCCTCCAGCGCGGCCTGGAACAGGGGGGAGAGGGCGTCGGAGGGGAGCGTCTCGCGGGCGCGGGGGGACTCGTCGCCGTGGGCGACGCGGAGCCCCGGCGAGGTCGAGAAGGCGACGGCGTAGTCGCCGCTGCCGTTGCTGAACGACGAGCCGGTCCGGGCCAGGCCGAACACGGCGCGCGCGGCCAGCCGCTCCAGGGCGCGGGCGTCGAGCGGGGCGTCGGTGGCGACGACGATCATGCACGAGCCGTCGCCGCGGGCCTCGGGGCCGTCGTCCCCGTTCATGGCCGTCCGGAAGGCGTGGCGGCCGAGTTCCTCGCCGACCGGCGCGCCGACGATCGTCAGCACGCCGCCGAAGTTCGCCTGCACGAGCACGCCCACGGTCCAGCCGCCGAAGCGATCGGGGAGTTTGCGCGAGGATGTGCCGATCCCCCCCTTCCAGCCGAAGCACTCGCAGCCGGTCCCCGCGCCGACGTTCCCCTCGGCGACCGGGCCGGCGGACGCCTCGCGGATCGCGCGCAGGACGTGCTCGCGGCGGACGTGCATGCCCCGGATGTCGTTCAGGCCGCCGTCGTTGGTCTCGCCCACCAGGGCGTTGACCGAGCGGACGTCGGCGTTCGCGGGCCGGTCCAGCGCCTCCCGCGCGACGGCCGCGACGGCCTCGCCGACGGACAGCGTGTTGGTCAGGACGACGGGCGTCTCGATCGTCCCCAGCTCGCGCACCTGCGTGGAGCCGGCGAGCTTGCCGAACGCATTCCCCACGAACACCGCCCCGGGGACCTTCTCGCGGAACAGGTCGCCGCCGTGCGGGAGGATCGCCGTGACCCCGGTGCGGACCGAGTCCCCCTCGACCAGCGTCACCTGCCCGACCTTCACCCCCGCGACGTCCGTGATCGCGTTCAGCGGCCCCGGCTCGAACACCCCTGGCGCCACGCCCAGCTCGCGCAGGCGGGGGCGGGCGGGGGGCTCCTGGGCTGGGGCGGAATGGCACGAGACGGCCAGCGCAACGACGAGCGCGAGACGGGCCGATCTCATGGCTTGCCTTTCCGAAGGGTGGTCCGGGCGGTCCGCCCGGACGTCCCAAGGTTGGGCCTTCGTCTGGTCATGCTGATGGTCCGATCGGTCGTTCCATCGCCCGGATGTTCCCATACCACCAGGGATAATCCTCGGCGCGATTGCACAGGCCGGCTTCGACGGGGTTCTTCAGCATATAGACCCACTTCTCCCAGAACTCTTCTTCATCGCGCATGATGCGATCGTATCGCTCTTCTTGCCAGAGCGAGCCGGACCGGCCATGCAACTTGCCGATCGCTCGCGAAGAGAAGCCCTTGTTCGTCCGCAGGATATCGGCGAGCGGGAGATATGAGCCGTCGGTCGCCCGAACGGGCGTCAGCAGGACGTGCACATGATCGGGCATCACGACGACGGCGTGCAGGTTGTAACGTCGGCCGTCCCAGTGCTTCCAATTGTCGAGGATGACCGTGCGATCCGCGTCGTCGAGGCTTCGCCCAGGGACGCAACGATACGTCAAGAAATAAGTCGAGCCGCCCATCTGCCAGTGTGGGAGCGTTCGTCGCTTCCGGATCAAGAGACCATCGACAGGCCGACCGCCGGGTCGAGGATCGGGGGGATTGGGCTCGGCCACGACTCGCCCCCTGGCGCGCATGCCTCGACACGGACGGACCGGAAGGGTGGTCCGGGCGGTCCGCCCGGACGTCGAAGGCTTCGGAATGGGGACGTCCGGGCGGACCGCCCGGACCACCCTTCCGGTCATGTCGCCGCCCTGGGCAGGCCCCCAGGGGGCCTGCCCAGGCCATCAGCGAACGGCGTCACCGCGAGGCGACGGCCTTCGACGACTTGTCGCCGGGCTTGGCGAGGGGGTCGTGGGCGGCCTCCTCGTGGCCGATGAGGTCGATGAGGATCGGCGTGGCGATGTAGATGGTGCTGTAGGTGCCGCTGAGGAACCCGACCACCAGGGCGAAGGCGAATCCGTGGAGGCCCTCGCCGCCCAGGAGGTAGAGGACCACGACGACGAGCCAGGCCGTCAGCGACGTCAGGATCGTCCGGCTGAGGGTCTGGTTGATGGCCTCGTTGACCAGGGCGGGGGTTAGGTGGGGGGTCTTCCCCTTGATCTCCCGGATGCGGTCGAAGATGACGATCGTGTCGTTGACCGAGAAGCCGATCAGCGTCAGGAACGCCGCGACGATCGGCAGGTCGATCTTGAACTGGTCGATCATCAGGAGCGAGTTCAGGCCGGGGATCAGGGCCAGCCAGTAGCTGACGGCGATGGCGCCCAGGGTGATCAGGACGTCGTGGACCACGGCGAGGACCGCGGCCAGGCCGTAGGTGAACGAGTGGAAACGCCACCACAGGTAGAAGATGATGATGAGCCAGCTCGCCACGGTGGCGATCAGGGCCAGGGTGCTGGTCTCCGAGGCGACCGTGCTGCCGAAGTTCGCGATCCGCTCGAAGAGCATGTCGCGGTTGTTCGCCAGCGAGTCCTTCAGCGCGGCGAGCTGCGCCTTGGCGACGTCGGCGTCCAGGTCGGTCTTGAGGGCCAGCTTCGTCCCCTCGACGGCCGCCTTGTCGGCCGACGAGCCGGCGGCGACGATCTCGAACCGCGAGGTCGGGTTGACGATCCCGGCGGCGTCGAGGACGCGGGCGAACTCGGCCGAGACGACCTGGGCCGGCGGCTGGGTGCTGTTGAAGGCCGTCGTGTTGAACGACAGCTCATACTCGCGGCCCCCGGCGAACCGGGCGGCGACCGTCGGCGCCTTGGCCTCGCCCCCCCCGGCCGCGGCCGGCGCGCCGGCGATGGCCTTCTCGGCGCCGACCGTCATGTCGATCTTGGCCAGCGACGGGCCGAACGCCTCGATGATCCTGTTCTTGACCTGCTGCACGTCCTGGTCGGTCGTCCGGATGTTGAACCGGGCGGCCTTCGCCGCCTGGCCGCCGCTGACGCGGAGGCTCTCGATGGTCACGTCGGGCAGGACGCCGGCCTTCTCGCGGACGAACTCGGTCCGCTGGCTGTCGGTGAGGCTGCGCACCGTGGCGTCCCCCTCGTTCAGCCGGATCGTGACCAGGGTGCCGCCGGTGAAGTCGATGTTGTACATCGTCCGGCCGCGGGCGAAGAACGCCCCCAGGCCCAGCAGGATGACCACCAGCGAGATCGCCATGCAGTAGTAGCGCGGGCTGACGAAATCGATGCTCGTCTTGTCCCACATCTTGCGGAACCGCAGCTCCTTCAGCCAGCCCTCGGCGTAGGCCGTCTCGAAGATGAACCGCGACATGAAGACCGCGGTGAAGAGGTTCCAGAGCATGCCCAGGATCATCGTCAGGGCGAAACCCTTCACCTCCTCCGTCCCCACCGCGTAGAGCACCACGGCCGCCAGCAGGTTGGTGACGTGCGAGTCGAAGATCGTCACCCACGCCCGGTTGAAGCCGTTGCGGATCTGCTGGGCCAGGCCCGCCCCGCGCTCCTTCTCCTCGCGCATGCGCTCGAAGACGAGCACGTTGGCGTCGACCGCCATGCCGATCGTCAGCGCCAGCCCGGCGAGGCCGGGGAGCGAGAACGTGGCCTGGATGAAGGCCATCGAGCCGACCAGCAGGATCATGTTGACGACCAGGGCGACCACCGCCACCACGCCGGCGAAGCGGTAGTACCAGATCATGAAGATCGGCACGACGAGCATGGAGACCCAGATGGCCCGCCAGCCCTTGGCGATGGAGTCCTCGCCCAGCGTCGGGCCGACGTTCTCCTCCTGGAGCGGCGTCTTGTTCAGGCTCGCGGGGAGGCTGCCGGCCTGGAGGATGTTGATGAGGTGCTGGACCTCCTTCACCTTGAAGCCCTGGCCGCCCCCCTCGATGATCCCCGAGTCGCGGATCTCCGAGTTGATCGCCGGGGCCGACATCACCAGGTTGTCCAGCAGGATGGCGAGCTGGTAGTGGAACCGGCCCCCTTCCTCGGGCAGGTGCTCGCGGGTGAGCTGGCCGAACTTCCGCGCCCCCTGGCGGTTGAACTGGAAGCCGACCGCCGGCTGGAGCTTCTCGTCGGTCTGCTGATAGGCCCGCGAGAGGTTGGCGCCCGTGACGTTCTGGCGGTCCTCGACCACCAGGATGTAGACCTCGGTCCGGCCGGCGGCGACCTTCTCCTCGCGGATGATCGGGTCGGAGGGCTGGGGATCCGCCGGGTTGCCGCCGCGGATGCCGCTGGGGTTGTACGAGACCTCGTAAGACGTGATCGTCTTGAGGCCGTGGGGCTCGGCCAGGGTCAGCGTGTCGGCCGTGTTGTTCTTGATCGGGATCGCCAGCCGCTTCTCGGCCCCGCCGGCGTCCTTGCCCGCCACGACCACCTCGGCCCCGGCGTAGATTTCGCGCTTCCAGTTCTGCTGCGGGTCGGTGATCGTGTCGGCCGTGAACCGGGGGTCGGAGCCGCTGGAGGTCTCGCCGAGCCGGGCCCACTTGTATCGCGCCGGGGGCTTGGCCAGGCCGCCGGGGCCCATCGCGCGGGCGACGGCCTCGGAGTCGTGCTTGCGGTTGGCGAGGATCCGGAACTCGAGCGAGCCGACGTCCGTCAGCATGCTCTTGACCTCCTCCACCTCCTCCGGGCCGGCCTTGGGCAGGATGATCTCGATCCGGTTGTTCCCCACGTTGCGGATCGGCGTCTCCTTCACGCCCTGGGGATCCGCCCGCTGCTTCAGCGCCGCGATCAGCTCCTGCATGTTGAAGTTCGGGGCCGAGACGCTCGCCTTGTCCACCTCGTAGACGAGGATCGTCCCCCCGGAGAGGTCGATGCCGAGCTTCAGCTTCTTCTCCGGCGGATACATGGCGATCAGCCCCAGCAGGGTCGACCCCACGATCAGGAAGCTCTTCCAGTTCAACAGTCTGTTCATCGGCGTTCCTCGGGCCCCGCAGGAGGCGGCCGACCGCGGTCCATGGTCGGCGTGGTTGGGAGTTCGGATCGGATCAAGTCGAGTCGAAGTTGACGGTGTCTCTCGAGGCCCGGCGAGGGGCGGCGAAGGTGGACGGCCCCGTGCGTCTCGTCGTCCCCTCTCCCGGCGGGAGAGGGGACGAGATCCGCGATCGCCTCCAAGCCCTCGCTCCCTTCGCGGCCTCGTCTTACTCGGACGCCTCCACCACCCGCGAGACGCTGGAGCGGGCGAACTTCATCCGGACTCCATTCACGTCGTCGACCCGAAGGACGACCGCGTCGCCCCCCTCGTCGACCGACACCACGACCCCGTAGACGCCGCCGGCCGTGACCACCCGGTCGTTCTTCTTCAGGGCGGACAGCATCGCCCGGCGCTTCTTCTCCTGATCCTTCTGCGGCAGGTAGATCATGAAGTAGAAGAGCAGGGGGATCGGCAGCAGGAACAGCAGCGTCGTGAAGTTGCTGGGCGCCGCCGCGTCCTGGGCGAGCAGGGGGGCGATCGCGTCGAACAATCCGGGCATCGTATGGGGGTCCGTTCGGTCTCGTTGCGTCTCGCGAGGGCCGCGCGGCCCGATCGGGGCCGGCGGCGGCCGGAATCCCTGCACTCTAACGCCTAGGGTCCCAACGCTTCAAGGACGTCCAACCGCAACTGGACGAATCGGCCCTCGCATATCGCCTCGCGCATCCGGCGCGTGAGGCGGTGGAGGTACGCCAGGTTGTGGATCGACGCCAGGATGGGCCCAAGCATCTCCTTGGCCATGAACAGGTGGCGAAGGTAGGCCCGCGAGAACTTCGCGCAGGCCAGGCAGTCGCACCCTTCCTCCAGCGGCCGGGGGTCGCGGGCGTGGGCCGCGTTCCGCAGCTTGACCGGCCCGGCGTCGGTGAAGCACGTCGCGTTGCGGCCGTTGCGGGTCGGCATCACACAGTCGAACATGTCGATCCCGGCCAGGACCGCGTCGAGCAGATCCTGCGGCCGGCCGACGCCCATCAGGTAGCGCGGGCGGTCCTCCGGCAGCCGGTGGACGGAGACGTCGAGCGCCTTGCGGACCTCCTCGCGGCTCTCGCCGACGCTCACGCCGCCGACCGCGTAGCCGTCGAAGTCCATGGCGATCAATTCGTCGGCGCAGCGGGCCCGAAGGTCCTCGTGCGCGCCCCCCTGGACGATGCCGAACAGGGCCTGGTCGGGCCGGGACTTCGCGGCCTTGCAGCGCGCGGCCCAGGCGACGGTTCGGTCGACGGCCTTCTCGATCTGCGCCTTCGCGGCCGGGAGGGCGGGGCACTGGTCGAGGCACATGGCGACGTCCGCGCCGAGCGCCTCCTGGATGGCCACGGCGCGCTCGGGGGTCAGCTCCAGGAGCCGGCCGTCCAGGTGCGAGCGGAACGTCGCGCCGCGGTCGGTGATCTTCGCCTTGTCGGCCAGGCTGAAGACCTGGAAGCCGCCCGAGTCGGTGAGGATCGGGCCGTCCCAGGCCATGAAGCGGTGCAGGCCCCCCAGCGCCGCGACGGTCTCCTCGCCGGGCCGGAGGGCCAGGTGGTAGGTGTTGGCGAGGATCATCCCGGAGCAAACGTCGCGCAGCAGGCCCGGGGTCAGGCCCTTGACGGTCGCCTGGGTGCCGACGGGCATGAAGACGGGGGTCTCGACCGGCCCGTGGGGCGTGTGCAGGATCCCCGCGCGGGCGTCCGATCCGGCGTCGCGCGCCGTCGGGGTGAACCGGACGGGGCGGACGCCGGGGATGATCGGCGCGGGGGGGATCTCGGGGGCGTCGCTCGGGCTCAAGGGGGGCTCAGTCGTTCTTGAGCTTCAGGCCGAGCGCCCCGAGCTTGTCGCGGACCTCGTTGAGCGAGGTGACGCCGAAGTTCTTGCACTCCAGCAGGTCGTCGCCGGACCGCTTGGTGAGGTCGCCGACGGTCTGCAGGTTGAGCTTGCTCATGCACTTGCGGGCCCGGACGGAGAGGCTCAGCTCGCTGATGGGCTTGCTGAGCATCGCCTGGACCTCGGGCGAGACCTCCTGCACGGGCTCCGAGCGGTGGTCGACGCCCCCCGGCCCACCGCGCTCGGCGCCTTCCAGGGCCATGCCCAGGCGGACGCCCTTGGACCGCATCATCTCCTTGATCTCGGCGAGCGAGGTCTCGCCGAAGTTCTTGGAGGCGAGCAGGGCGGCCTCGGTGGTGCGGGTGAGGTCGCCGAGCGTCCGGATGTTCATCTTCCGCAGGCAGTTGCGGCTGCGGACGGACAGCTCGAAGTCGGTGACGGGGATTTCGAGGAGCTGCTTGAGGACGGTGTAGCCCTTCTCGGCCTCCTCGTCGTAGTACATCCCCTTGCTGGCCTGGCAGTCCTTGACGAACAGCCGGGCGCGGGGGTGGTTGGGGTCGTGCTCCAGGACGTGCCGGTAGCACTGCTCGGCCTCGCGGAACTTCATCTCGTCCTCGTACAGGACGCCCAGGTTGATCCAGGCGGCCAGCGGGACGGGAGGGCGCTCGGTGCAGCGCTTGTAGAAGTCGACGGCGGCGTCGTCGTTGCCGTAGAGGTCGTTGATGTAGGCCAGCTCGAAGAGGGCCCCGTTGTGGTCGCGGTCCAGGCTGAGGGCCTTCTCCAGCTCGGCGGCGGCCGGCTCCAGGTCCCCCTCGGCGGCGAGGATGGCGCCGCGCTGGAAGTGGTACTCGGCGGACGAGCCGACGGTCTTCTCCAGCCCTTCGAGGATCTTCTTGGCCTCCTCGACCTTGGCGAGGCCGGCCTCGACCTTGCCGTCGGCCACCTCCATCCGGCCCAGGCGGCGCAGGGCCCCGGCGCGGCGGAGTTCGGAGTTCCGGGCGTCGTAGCCGAGCTTGGCCGACTGGGCGAACGCCGCGGCGGCCTCGGCGTACTTCTGGAGGTTCTCGTAGGCGAGGCCCTGGAAATAGAGGGCCATGCCGAGGTCGCCGGCGTTCTTGAGGCAGACGAGCCCGGCGGAATAGCGGCCCAGCAGGACCTCGCCGACGCCCAGGCGGAGGAAGCTCTCGGGCGTGCCCGAGGGCTCCTTCTTCTCGCGGTCGCGGATCGTGGAGACGGCGTCGCGGAGCGTCCGATAGCGGGAGGGGTCGCGATTGAGCACCTCGCGCAGGTCGGCGACGGCCGATGCGTCGAAGGGCGTGCGATCCATGATCGCGCGGACGTCCGTGGTCATCATCTCAGTCATCGCCGATTCATCTCCCTGTGCCGCCCGCGTCCCGAACCTTCATCCCCCGCGCGCCCCGGGCCGCGACGCCCGCCCGCCGGGATCTGGAACCCAACATCTTAGCGATTTCGCTTGACTTGTCAAAGACCGGCGTTTCACGACCGCGGGCCCGCCCGCCCGGGAGGTCGGACGGCTCGACCATCCCGAGGACGCCGAGTTCGCGGGGCCGGCGCGCATCCCGATCGCGCCGGTCGGGATGCGCCCCCGGGCCGGTCGCGCGGAATTCACGGCGTCACGATGCCGAACCAGAACTCGAAGCTGTCGAGGTTCGAGACCAGCTCATCCAGCTTCGCGCGGTCCCCGGCGATCTTCACGTCGCCGGCCTGAATCGCGTCCGCCAGCTTCGTCTCCTGGAGGATGATCTTGTTGAGCGTGTCGCGGGAGAGGGCGACCGTCGCGTCGGCGTCGGCGGCCTGACGGTCGGCCGTATGGTTCAACACGCCGTTCTCCATCTCGATCACGTACTTGCCGGAATCGCCGAAGTCGAAGTTGAACGTCGCCTTCGCCTCGGCGGCCTTCTCGCGATCGAGGCGGACGGAGAGGTAGTCGAAGAACATCTCCAGGGTCATGGCCCGCACGGTGTCGGGGCTGGCGGTGTTCGGCGTCGGGAGCTTCTTCACGCCCTCGCGAAGCTCCTTGGCGCCGGACAGGTAGAAGTTCCGCCAGGGCCCGGCCTCGGCCTGATAGCCGAGCTGTTCGAGGGCGTCGGCCTGGAGTTCCCGCGCCGCCCGGTTGCCCGGATCGGCGAAGACGACGTGGTTCACGACCTGGGCCACCCACCGGTACTCGCCCCGGGCGTAGGAGTCCTTCGCCCTGGAGAGCACGGCCTCGGCCCCGCCCATGAACTCGACGTACTTCTTGCTGGACTCGACCGGCGGCAGTTCGTGCAGGGTCGCCGGGTTGCCGTCGAACCAGCCCAGATAGAGGACGTAGGTGGCCTTCACGTTGTGGCTCACCGAGCCGTAGTAGCCGCGGCCGGCCCAGACGTGGGCGAGGCCGTCGGGGATCCGGAAGCGCTCGGCGATCTCGTCGCGCGTGTAGCCGTGGTTGGCGAGCCGGAGCGTCTCGTCGTTGATGTAGCGGTAGAGGTCGCGCTGCGACCTGAGGAGCTTGTCCACCCCGGCGTTGCCGAACGTGGGCCAGTGGTGCTGGGCGAACATCACCTCGGCCTTGCCGCCCCACATCACCAGCGCCTGGTTGAGGTACTTCGACCACGGCAGCGGCTCGCGGATCTTGGCGCCCCGCAGCGAGTAGGTGTTGTGCAGCGTGTGCGTGCAGTCCTCGGCCGCGGCGACGGCCTTCTTCTCCTCGATGAACCAGAGCATCTCCGACGGGGCTTCCGAGCCCGGGGCCATCAAGAACTCGTAGGTCAGCCCGTCGATGACGTGCTTCTCGCCCGTCTCCTTGACGAAGTCGGTCGGCGGGATGAGCGTCACGGTTCCCGCCGAGGTCGTCGTGCCGAGGCCGGCCCCGACCTGCCCCCTGGCGTCGGGGGGCAGCAGATTGCCGTACATGTAGCTCGCCCGGCGGCTCATCGTGTTGCCGGCGAAGACGTTCTCCGCGACGGCCGCCTCCAGGAAGCCTTCCGGCGCGTAGACCTTCACCGTGCCGGACTTCACGTCCGCCTCGCTCGTCACGCCGCGGACGCCGCCGTAGTGGTCGACGTGGCTGTGCGTGTAGATCACCGCCTTCACGGGCTTCCGCGGGCGATGCTTGAAATACAGCTCGAGACCGACCTTCGACGTCTCCTCCGAGACCAGCGGGTCGACGACGACGATCCCCTCGGCCCCCTCGATGATCGTCATGTTCGAGAGGTCCAGGTTGCGGACCTGGTAGATGCCGTCGGCGACCTGGAACAACCCGCTCACGTTGATGAGTTGGGATTGCCGCCAGAGGCTGGGATTGACGGTGTCGGGGGCCGCGACCCCTTCCTTGATGAAGCCGTACTTCGTCGGATCCCAGATCAGGTTCCCGGCCTGGCCCTTGATCAATTCGCTCGGGAGCGGCGCGACCAGCCCTTTCTTCGCGTCGTCGAAATCGGACGTGTCGGCGAAGGGAAGCTGCTCCAGCAGCCGGGCGTTCGCCGCCTTCGTGGCGTCGGTCGCGTCCTTGCGAAGATCCTGGGCCTGCACGGAAGCGAAGGTCGCGATCGCCGCGATGGAGGCGGCGATCGCCGACGAGCCGAGAGGACGAAAGCGTAGGTCCACGGCCGTGTTCCTTGAGAGGGAGGTGAGAAACGCCACGCCCGGCCGATCTTCCCACCGGCCGCAAGAGCGCGTCGCCCCGAAGGGTCACAAGGCTGAGCCTCGTCGCCGGGGCCCCCGGCGATCTGCCGCAGAGCGATCGTAATCCCGGAGCCCGGCGAATGGTGGAAGTCCGCCGATGCGCGGGCCCCCTCTCGGGGCCCGCGCCACCCGGTTTCGCTTCAGGACGACCGTTCAGCTCGGAGTCGCGGGCTTTCAGGGACCCGCAAATGCCGCCTCACCCCTCGTCCAGCGCGAACGCCTTGCGGAGGCACTGGAGGGCCAGCTTGCCGTTGGCGCTGTCGGCGCCGACGTTGATGCGGACCTCGCTGGTGTTGATGAGCTTGATGTTGATGGAGGCGTCGGCCAGGGCGCGGAACATGGCGGTGGCGACGCCGGTGTGGGTCCGCATGCCGACGCCCGAGACGGCCAGCTTGGCCAGGTTCGGCTCCACCGCCACCTTGCCGCCCCCGAACGGGCGGGCGACCTCGGCGGCGCGTTCGGCGCTCTCGCGCGGCACGGTGAACGAGAGGTCGGTGTGGCCGGACAGGCTCACGTTCTGGACGATCATGTCGACGAAGACGCCGGCGTCGCCGATGGCGCGGAAGACCCTCGCGGCGTAGCCCGGCTCGTCGGGGACGCCGAAGAGGGCCACGTTCGCCTGCGTCTCGTCCAGGTCGACGCCGGCGATGACCAGGTCTTCCATCCCCTGCGGGAGGTCGGGGTCGGCGTCGGAGGCGACCAGCGGGACGAGCTTCAACGGCCGCTTGCCGGCCGGGCTGGGGTGGAACGGCTGGGGGGCCTCGGCGTAGACCTCGTCCAGCAGGAACGCCTTGTGGACGGCGCGGAGGGCGGCGGCGGCCTTCGTGCGCCCCACCAGGACGCTGATCTTGATCTCGCTGGTGGTGATCATCTGGATGTTGATCCCCTCCTTCGCGAGCGCCTCGAACATGGTGGTGGCGACGCCGGTGTGGGTGCGCATCCCCAGGCCGACCACGGAGACCTTGGCGACGTCGGCGTCGTGCTGGACGCCGGCGGCGCCGACGGCCCGGGCGGCCTCCTCGGCGGCGGAGAGGGTCTCGGGGAGGTCCCCCTTGGCGACGGTGAAGCTGACCTCGGCCTTCCCCTCCACGGCGACGTTCTGGACGATCATGTCGACGACGATCGCCGCGCGGGAGATCGAGTGGAAGATCCGGTGGACGACGCCGGGGCGGTCGGGGACCCCCTGGATGGTGATCCGGGCCTCCTCCTTGGCGAGCGCCGCGCCGGTGACGGGGACGCCCAGGCGGCGGGCGTCGGCCTCGGCGACGATCCAGGTGCCGGGGGCGTCGGAGAAGCTGCTGCGGACGTGGATCGGGACGCCGTACTTCTTGGCGAACTCGATCGACCGCGAGTGCATCACGCCGGCGCCCAGGCTGGCCAGCTCCAGCATCTCGTCGTAGCTGATGCGGTCGACCTTGCGGGCCTCGGGGACGACGCGGGGGTCCGTGGTGTAGACGCCGTCGACGTCGGTGTAGATCTCGCAGGCCGAGGCGCCGAGCACGGCGGCCAGGGCGACGGCCGTGGTGTCCGACCCGCCGCGGCCGAGGGTCGTGATGTTGTAGTTCTCGTCGACCCCCTGGAAGCCGGCGACGATGACGATCCGGCCCTCGTCGAGCGCCGCCTGCATGCGCTCGGTGGAGATGTTGCGGATCCGGGCCTTGGTGTGGAAGCTGTCCGTGACCAGGCCGATCTGGGCGCCGGTGAAGCTGATGGCCGGGACCCCCAGGGCCTCGACCGCCATGGCCATGAGCGCCACGGTGATCTGCTCGCCGGTGGAGAGGAGCATGTCCATCTCGCGCGCCGGGGGCCGCTCGTTGATCTCGCGGGCGAGGGCCACCAGTTCGTCGGTGGTGTGGCCGCGGGCCGAGACGACGACGAGGACCTGGTCCCCCCGCTGATGCGCCTGGATGGCCCGCCGCGCGGCGGCCAGGATCTTGTTCGAATCGGCGACGCTGGTGCCGCCGAACTTCTGCACGAGCAATCCCACGATCGACCCCCGTCCCGTCTCGTCTCGACTGGCTTCGCCTCGGACTCCGCGCGGGCCGGGCGCGGCCCCCGCGATTCAGGGGACTTATTCTAGCGGACGGGGCGGCCGGCCGCGAGTGCGGGCCCGACGTCGGCTTGCCGGGGGGGGCGGCGGTCGCCTATAATCGCGGCCCTCGATTTAAGGAGAGCCCGCGGGACGCCCATCGGGCCCCCGCGCCCCGTCGGCCGCGCCCCATCCCGCGCGGCCTCCCTCCGGGACGCCCGCCTCGCCGCGTCCCGCCCGGGATCACCCCGCCAGGAAGCACCCATCGTGAAAATCGCTGTGATCGGGACGGGTTACGTCGGGCTGGTCCAGGGCACCTGCCTCGCCGAGAGCGGCAACGACGTCGTGTGCATCGACAAGGTCGAGGAGAAGATCAAGGGCCTGAAGCGGGGGGTGATCCCCATCTACGAGCCCGGCCTGGCCGAGCTGGTCCACCGCAACTACCGCGACGGCCGGCTGAAGTTCAGCACCGACCTGGCCTCGGGGATCGCCGACGCCGAGATCATCTTCATCGCCGTCGGGACGCCCCAGGGGGACGACGGCGGGGCCGACCTCTCCGGCGTGTTCGCCGTCGGCCGGCAGGTCGCCGAGAACCTGAACGGCCCCAAGATCATCGTCATCAAGAGCACGGTCCCCGTCGGCACGAACGCCGAGCTGGCCCGCCGGATGGCCGAGGTCGCCAGGGCCCCCTTCGACGTCGCCAACAACCCCGAGTTCCTCAAGGAAGGCGCCGCGCTGGAGGACTTCAACAAGCCCGACCGCGTCGTCGTCGGCGTCCGCCGCGAGGAGGTCGCGGAGAAGCTCCACGAGCTGTACGCCCCGTTCCTCCGCACCGACCGCCCGTTCCTGGTCATGTCGCCCGAGAGCGCCGAGATGACCAAGTACGTCGCCAACTGCCTGCTGGCGACCAAGATCAGCTTCATCAACGAGATGGCCAATCTCTGCGAGGCCTACAAGGCCGACGTCAACGACGTCCGCCGCGGCATCGGCCACGACCAGCGGATCGGCTTCCACTTCCTCCACCCGGGCGTCGGCTACGGCGGCAGCTGCTTCCCCAAGGACATCCGCGCCGTCATCCACATGGCCCAGTCCCGCGGCCTGGACCCCCGCATGATGCTGGCGGTCGACGAGGTCAACGAGGCCCAGAAGCAGGTCCTCGTCCGCAAGGTGACCGAGCACTTCCAGGGCGACCTGGCGGGCAAGACGATCGGCGTCTGGGGCCTGGCCTTCAAGCCCCGGACCGACGACATCCGCGAGGCCCCGGCGCTGGTGCTGATCGACGCGCTGCTGGCGCAGGGCGCCCAGGTCCGGGCCCACGACCCGGAGGCGATCCCCAACGTCCGGGCGATCTACGGCGACCGGATCACCTTCTGCGACCGGCCCTACGGCGCGGCCGAGGGGGCCGACGCCCTGGTGATCGCCACCGAGTGGAACGAGTTCCGCAACCCGGATTTCGAGGTCGTGAGGCGCCTGCTCAGGCGGCCGGTGGTCTTCGACGGCCGCAACGTGTTCGAGCCCGATCGGATGGTCGAGATGGGCTTCACCTACTATGGGATGGGCCGGCTGGTCCCCGAGCCGCCGGCCGCCGGCTGAGCCGGGGCGGGGGGCAGGTCGCGCCACGCCCGCGCCAGGCCGTCGAGCCCGACGCGGGCGCAGGCGTCGGCGATCGCGGCGCGGGAGCCGGGGCGGTCGGCCTTCGAGAGCGCGTCGTCCAGGCCGCGGCCCGACGCCATGGGGTCGAGCGCCTCGCGGACGCGGGCGACCGCCCTCGCCTCGCGGTCGGCCTCGTCGCGACGCCCCAGGGCGGCCAGGGCGCGGGCCAGGCGGTATCGGGTGCGCCAGTCGTGGGGGGCGGCCTCCAGGGCCCGTCGGAAGGCGTCGGCGGCGGTCGCGGGCCGGCCGTCGTACTCCAGGTCCCAGCGGCCCCGGAGCCGTTCGTAGCGGGCGTCGCGGGCGGCCTCGGGCCAGGCGTCCAGCACGGCGCGGCCCCGCTCGACGTCGCCGTCGTCGGCCAGGGCCAGGGCCAGGGCCTCGCGCGGGCCGGGGCGGCCGGGCTGGTCGGCGACGATCGCCTCCAGCCGGGCGAGCCGAGCCGTACGGTCGGGGTCGTCGGGCCGGGGGTCGGAGCCGATCCGGCGCATCAGGGCGGCCTCGGCCTCCGCGTCGGCGGGGTCGGCGGCGATCCACTTCCGGAGCGTGTCGCGGGCGAGGTCGTCGGGGACCTCGGACAGCGCCGCCAGGGTCAGCTCGCGGAGCACCGCGGCGCGGTCCTCGGGCGCGACCTTCGCGAGCGCCTCGCGGCCGACGGCGGCGGCTTCGAACCAGCGGTCCTCGACGCGGAGGATCTCCAGGCGGAGGAGCCACGCCCGCGCGACGCCCGGGTCGGCCTCGGTCGCGCGACGCAGGGCGTCTTCGCCCCGGGCCGCGCGCCCCAGGGCCAGGCAGGCGCGGCCTTCCTCCAGGAGGGTCGTGGCGGTGGCCGACGGCGAGTCGTTGACCCGTCGCCACAGCTCCAGGGCCTCGCGCCAGTCCTTCTTCGCCGCCGCGGCCTCGGCGCGGCGGCGCAGCCGCGCGGGGTCCTCGGGCCGGGTCGCGAGGAACGCGACCAGCAGCGCCAGCGCCGCGACGCCAGCCCCCGCGGCGACGGCCCGACGCGGCCCCCGCGGCCTCGGCGGCACCTCCGCCCGGGCCGACGGCGACGGCGACGGCCGATCCCTGCGACGTTCCGGACGACGACGAGCCATGCGACGGACGACCCCGCTGCCGAAGTGACCCCCAAGCGCCCCATCCTGCCCGATCCGCGACGGGTTGGGAACCCCCACGGGAGCGGTCGGCCGGCGCATGACCCCACGGACGGGGCGGCCCGGATCACGAGCCGGCCCGGGGCCGGCCCTCGACGACGGGGGCCGGATCGGGGGCGAGGGCGCGATGCTCCAGCTCGATCAGGCGGCGGTAGACGCCCAGGGCCTCGGCGTCGCCCAGCTTGGGCAGGTTGGAGCCGAGGATGACGGCGTCGGCCCGTTCGAGCAGACGCTGATGCTTCACCCACCGGCGTTCGGGGCTGCGGGCCAGGGCGGCGGGGTCGGGCGCGCGGCGGGCGATGCGCCGGGAGAACGCCGCGTAGTCGGGCTGGGCCTCCAGCACGCGGCGGATCTCGTCGCGCTCCTCGGCGAGGATGCGGGGGGCGTCGGGATGGAAGGGGACGGTCAGCTCGGGCCAGCGGTCGGCCAGGGCGGCGCGGAGGCGGGCGGCGGCGGGGGAGGGCCCGCGGCCGTTGAAGTTCGGGCCGCCCGGCGGCGGCGCCTGGGCGGTCGGCCCATGGTCCTCGTGGCCTTCGGCCGGGTTCGGGCCCTGGTCGCCCCCGCGGCCCCGCCGGCGGTTGCGCTCGGGGTCGATCTCCCCGGCCTTCGAGCGGGCCTTCGCCAGCCGGTCCTCGCCGTCGAGGCCGAGGGCCTGCGAGAGGCCCTCCAGCGCCGCGCGCTGCGAGGGCGAAGCGGCGGCGAGGACCGTCGACCAGGGGGCGTCCTGGGGGAGGAGGCCGCGGGCCTCGTCGTCGCCCCCCCTGGCGAACCGGCTCCGGTCGCGGATCAGGCGGTCCGAGGTCGTCGTCGGGATGTCGATCGTGTCGGACGTCAGCAGGACGTGGGCGAACGCCTCGTCGAACGTCGTCCGGCCGTCGCCGTCGAAGTCGGGCTTCGCGACGGCCCGGCCGGTGCGAGTCTCGCCCAGGATCGCCTCGAAGAACGAGGTGGAAAACTCGTGGTAATCCTCCTCGTCGACGTCCGGGGTGCAGCCGGCGGCGGTGCGCGTGGCGACCGTCGAGAAGAACCCGGCGCGGGGATGGCGGGCGAGGCCCTTCGCGGGGTCCCCCTCGTTGTAGATGACGTTCGCAAACCCGCCGGAGTAGCACTGCACCATCACCAGCGTCAGGTCGACGCCCGGGTCCAGCTTGTCGAGTTGGGCGGCGAACTGCCGGACCGAGAGCGCGTTCGGGTGGCCGGGCATGACCAGGGTGGTGTCCCGGGGGGCGTCGCGATGCGCCGGGTCGGGCCCGCCGTGGCCGGTGAAGTAGAACACCAGGCGCTCGCCCGGCGGCAGCGACCGGCCGACGACCTCGAACCAGGCGTCGACGTTGGCGACGCTCGACGGCCCGACCAGGCCCGGCAGCCGGACCTTCTCGTACCGGATGTCGGCCTCGTCGTTGTTCATGAGGATCATCCCCAGCGCGCGGGCCAGTCGCTGGTCGTCGCCGTCGGGGAGCCGATACTGGACCGAGTTCCGCGCGCCGCCGTCGCCGAAGTAGACGTCATGCCGCGCGTCCCCCAGGCCGACGCCCGCCAGCACGCGCCGGAAGTACTCGACGTTCCGCTCCAGCGAGACCTGGTTGTGCGACGGCGGGCCGCCGCCGAACGTCACCACGTGCGTCCCGGCCGCGACCGTCGCGGCCCAGCCTCCCACGATCGCGAAGGCCAGCCCGTGCGCGAGTCGCATCTCGATCCCCCCCGGTGACCCAACCCCGCCCGGGGCGCATCGCCCCCATTCCAATAAAGTAGCGTCGACGCAAGCCGGCGTGGATTCGGTTTCCGCCGGGGCGCCCCGGAATCCCCGGGGGCGGAAGCGGCCTACGGCCGAGGACCGCTTGTCGGGATCCGGGCGATCCAGGAATAATAGGGATGGCGTCGAGCCCATCGCTCCACGCCATCCCCCGCGAGGGACGCCGCCGTGAGTACGATCACGATCCAGGAAGCCCAGGCCCGATTGACGGAGTTGATCCGTCAGCTGAACCCCGGCGACGAAGTCGTCATCACCGAGGGCGATCGGCCCGTGGCCCGCCTGACGACGGCCCCCCTCCCCGAGCCGAGGCCCCGCCGCCTGGGGACGCTCCGGGGGACCGTCCTCCGCATGGCCCCTGACTTCGACGAGCCGCTGGACGATTTCCGGGAGTCCATGGAGTGAGGCTGCTGATCGACACCCACGCCTTGATCTGGGCCGTCGAGGCCCCCGAAAGGCTCGGTGAAACGGCGGCCGAGGCCATCCGGACACCCTCGAACATGCTCCTCCTCGGGGCCGGATCGATCTGGGAACTGGCGATCAAGACGAGCCTCAAGAAGCTGTCCCTCTCGATCCCCTACAGGTCGTGGATCGAACAGGCGATGGAAGCGCTGGGGGCGACCCTCCTCCCGATCACCGTCGATCACGCGGACGTGCAGGCCGGACTCCCGTGGCATCATCGCGACCCGTTCGACCGCCTGCTCGCGGCCCAGGCCAAGGTTGAACACCTTCCGTTGATCAGCGCCGATCTCGTCTTCGACCTCTACGGCGTCACCCGCATCGGGTGAGGCCGCGTCTTTCCATCCCCCGCAACCTCCAAAGAAAGAACCAACAGCCGTGGCGCGTGAGAAGATCGTCCTCGCCTACAGCGGCGGCCTCGATACGTCGGTGGCCGTCAAGTGGATCAACGAAACGTACGACATGGACGTCATCGCCTACACCTGCGACCTCGGGCAGGGGCAGGACATCCACGCGATCCGCGACAAGGCGCTGCGGACCGGGGCGATCGAGGCCATCGCCGAGGACGCCCGCAACCTGTTCATCGACTACTTCGTCTGGCCGTCGCTCATGGCCGGCGCCCTGTACGAGGGCAAGTACCCGCTGGCCACGGCGCTGGGCCGGCCGCTGATCGCCCAGCTCATGGTGCGCGTCGCCCGCGAGCACGGCGCGACGGCCGTCGCCCACGGCTGCACCGGCAAGGGGAACGACCAGGTCCGGTTCGACGTCACGTTCCAGACCCTCGCCCCCGACCTGAAGATCGTCGCCCCGGTCCGCGAGTGGAAGTGGACCCGCACCCAGGAGCTGGAGTTCGCCGCCAAGCACGGCATCGAGGTCGAGGCGACCAAGAAGTCGATCTTCAGCACCGACCAGAACATCTGGGGCCGCTCCATCGAGGCCGGCATCCTGGAGGACCCCTGGGTCGCGCCGCCGCCCGAGACCTTCCAGTGGACCGTCGCCCCCGAGGAAGCCCCGGACCAGGCCCAGGAGGTCGAGATCACCTTCGACCAGGGCCGCCCCGTCGCCATCGACGGCAAGGAGATGGACGGCGTCGAGCTGATCGAGACGGCCAACAAGATCGCCGGCAAGCACGGCGTCGGCCGCATCGACCACATCGAGAACCGCCTCGTCGGCATCAAGTCGCGCGAGATCTACGAGGCCCCCGGCGCCATCCTGCTCCACCACGCCCACAAGGAGCTGGAGACGCTCACGCTCTCCAAGGAGTCCGACCGCTTCAAGACCCTGGTCAGCCAGGCCTACGCCGACCTGATCTACAACGGCCTCTGGTTCAGCCAGCTCCACCAGGACCTGATGGCGTTCACGGTCTCCAACCAGCAGTACGTCAGCGGCACGGTCCGCATGCGGCTGTACAAGGGCGGGATGATCGTCGTCGGCCGCAAGAGCCCCAACAGCCTCTACCGCCACGAGCTGGCGACGTACGAGGAGGGCGACCAGTACGACGCCACCGCGGCCATGGGCTTCATCAAGATCCACGGCCTCGGCCAGACCACCCAGGCCAAGCACCAGTTGCTCAACAGCAAGGCCGGCGGCCCGCGCCTGGAACTCCCCAGCATCATCCCGCCCGACACCACGAAGTGACCCCCGCGCCGGCCGCCCCCCTCGGGGCGGCCGGTCATGCGAAGGGAGCGACGCATGGCGACGAGCACGACCCGCCCCGCGGGCAACGAAGCGACGATCCTCGGCCGACTCCTGTCGCGAGGAGACGACCCCATGCCCGTCGACCTGGCCCGCTACATCACGACCCTGGATTTCACCGGCGAGGACCGGGCGCGGATGGACGACCTCGCCGCCCGCAACCGTGAAGACGCCCTCTCGCCCGAAGAGCGGGCCGAATTGGAGGACTTCGCCAGGGCCGGCACGGTCCTGGCCATCCTCCAGTCCAAGGCCCGTCGCGCCCTGGCCGGCGCACGGCCCTGATATGGAATCCGCCCTCGTTCGGCTCGTGCGGGAGCGGGCCGGGGATCGCTGCGAATACTGCCGGATGCCGCAGGCGTTCGAGCGGACGCCGTTCCAGGTCGATCACGTCATCGCCCGGAAACACGGCGGGCCGACCTCGCCGGGCAACCTTTGCCTGAGCTGCTTTTACTGCAACAGCTTCAAGGGCTCGGACATCGCGACCCTCTCGCCCGACTCGCGCCGGCTCGTCGCCCTCTACAACCCTCGGACTCAGAACTGGCCCCGCCACTTTCGATGGCGGGGCGCGCATCTCCAGGGCCGGACGGAGACGGCCCGTGCGACGATCATCCTGCTCAGGATCAATGAACCCTTGAGGATCGAACTCCGTTCGGCCCTGATCGCGGAAGGGATTGACTTCGACTGACGCAGATCGGTCGTCGTCCCCGCCGCACCGTCACGACGCCGGCCGCACCGAGATCCGGAACTCGCCCGTGCCGGACAGCGGCTTCGCGTGGCGGACGGCGACGAAGTAGTCGCGAGACTCGGTCAGGCGGACGGTCATCGACAGGTTCGAGCCCTCGGCGGCGTAGAGCCGGCCGGCGGCCGAGTCGCGGTCGCGCTGGACGGAGAGGAGCAGGGGGGTGACGCCCTCGGCCCGGATCGCGAACAGGCCCGGCCTCGCGGGGCGGAAACGGTAGCGCGCCACCTGACCGGCCGCGGCGATCGCGCCGGCCTTCGGCGGGTCGCCCGCGACCAGGGCGGACTCGGCGGGCTGTTCCACACCCGCCTTCGGGTAGGCGAGGTTCGCCATCACCTTGTCCATCGGCGAGAGGGCGGCGTTGTTGGGCGACACGAACGGCGAACCGTCGGCGTAGCGGGCCAGGCCGGCGGGGAACTGGTACATCATGATCGACGACGGGTCGAACATGCCGGCCTCGATCGGCCCGCCCCGGTACACGTCGATGATCTGCTCTCGGATCGTACGCGGGCTCCAGTTGTTCGGCGGCGCGCCGAAGACGCGGTTCGCCGCCGCCTCGTCCCAGACGATCGGGCGGTCCGGCCTCATATGTTCGTGGATGAACCCGAGCGCGTGGCCGAACTCGTGGAGGATGACCCGGCTGAACTCCGCCCGCAGGAACGCCGGGTCGCTCGCCAGCGACGGGTGGAAGACCAGGTTCATCGCCGGCTGCCCGCCCTGGCGCACGACGCCCAGGCAGTCGGACCCCAGGTACGAGCAGTACGTCCCGTAGCCGATCCCCAGCTGCGGCAGCGGCAGGACGTTCACCGTGATGTGGGCCGTCGGCTGGTCGAAGTCGAACGCGACGTCGGCGTAGTCGCTCCAGGTCGGCGCGATGTCGCGCACGGCCTGGCGGATCCGCGAGCCCCAGGCGTCCGCGCCGTTCAGGAAGCCGACGTGCAGCTTCGAGCCCGTCGGCCAGCGCTTCGACAGGTCGAGCGCCGCGCGGCTCGGCCGGGCCTCGGTCTCCGGCCGCCTCGGGTCGATCGGCCCGCCCGCCGCCTGGTTGGCGCAATAGCCCATCGCGGGCGGCAGGTCGAGAGGGGTCGCGGGGCCCCCCTCGCCTTCGGGGATGAACGGAGACACGTCGACCGGCAGCGGATCCATGGCGGCCATGGGGAGACTCCTGGGGTTCGTGGCGGGGGTGGGGG
>Ga0209958_1000644_pt1 | contig 48581 bp, 63 predicted proteins | sample ThiBio_inoc_plan_FD_183942 | JGI IMG/M metagenome (GOLD analysis project Ga0209958, IMG submission 183942) | Wastewater bioreactor microbial communities from Cape Town, South Africa - Thiocy_inoc_plan (SPAdes) | ecosystem: Engineered > Bioremediation > Thiocyanate > Unclassified | place: South...
AATTTTTACTAAGCTTTATTTATACCATTTAAATAAAACTAAATTATAAATTTGTCACAATTTTTAAAATCCCATCAAAAAATGCTTTCGCTTATTTCTAAGGGGCCGATTTACTCGCTGCTTCATAATAATTGCAACGAAAACCTTGAATTTTCGGCGACAATGTACAAAAACTCCTAATAAGTTTTTATGTTTTGTTTTACGCTACTCATGCCAATATTCTCACCTCTGATATCTCCAAAAGATCTTAAGATCTTTCTTCTTTAAATTTTTGATTTACAGAGCGTTCCGCTACCATTAATTTGTAATTTCGATATAAAACTTGAGTCTTTCTAAATCATCGACGCAAAAAAACTCGATCAGTGAGCTGTTACGCTTTCTTTAAAGGATAGCTGCTTCCAAGCTTACCTCCTGATTGTCATAATTTTTTAACTTTCTTTATCACTTAGTTTTATTTTTAAGATCTTAATTAACAATCTGGGCTGTTGCCCTTTTGACGAAGAACCTTAGCGCTCAACGTCTGTCTGTATAAAAATATTAAAGTATTCGGAGTTTTTTTAGATTTAGTAAGACTAAAAGCCCCCCTTACCTTAAAAGTGCTCTACCCCTTTAATATCTTATTATACGCTCTACTAAAATAGATTTCGCGGAAAACCAGCTATCACTGAGTTTGATTAGCCTTTCACCCCTAACTACAAGTCATCCCAGTATTTTGCAACATACACGAGTTCGGCCCTCCAAGGGATATTACTACCTCCTTTTCAGCCTGCTCATAGTTAGATCACTCAGTTTCGGGTCTTATTAATTTAACTTAATTGCCTTTTTCAGACTCGCTTTTGCTACGCCTACACTTTTTGTTTAAGCTTGCTAAATGTAATAAACTCATTGGCCCATTATACAAAAGGTATGCCGTTACTTTTTTAAAGCTTCGACAGCTTGATAGCATTAAGTTTCATTTGTCCTTTACCCCTTTCCCTCACGGTACTTGTTCACTATCGGTTATTAAAAGTTTATAGACTTTGAGGGTAGTACCCCAATTTTCAAGCAAAATTTGAAATCGCTTTACTATATATATTTTTTTTATTTAAAAATTTACAGGACTTTAACCTTCTTTGGTAAATTTCAATAATTAAAATAAAAATAAGTCTAAATTGCATTCGCTCGCCACTACTAACAATTTCTCGGTTGATTTTTTATTAAGTTACTGAGATGTTTCACTTCACTTAATTAGCTTTCACCATTCGTGTAAATTTCTTTTAGGTTATTAAACTTTATGAATAAGGAAATATTCTTGTTCTTTTTAGTTTACTTTGTGCAGTACACAACCGCTTTATTTTTAATACCTAGGTATCCTCTTAATGCTGTTTTTTGTTTTAGGAATTGAACCTAAAATTTAGCCTTAATATCTAACAAATTTTTTTCTTGTTAAGGGATTCGAACCCTTATTCTTCCGAAATAGATTTTGAATCTATTGTGTATACCGTTCCACCAAACAAGACACTATTTTAACATAATTATTTATAGTTATGCTTTCCAAATATCTCTAGATTTAATTGGTTTACCATGAACTAATGTTTCATAGACAATATAAAAGAATAATAATGCAGAGAATGCAGAAACATATGAACCAAATGACGCTATAGCATTCCAACCTGAAAAAGCATCTGGATAATCTGGAATTCGTCTAGGCATACCTGCAAGTCCTAAGAAATGCATAGGGAAAAATGTTAAGTTTACACCTAAAAAAAATATCCAAAAATGTATCTGTCCTAAAATTTCTGGGTATTGTAAACCTGTAAGTTTACCAAACCAAAAATAAAATCCAGAAAATATACCAAAAACGGCACCCATAGATAATACATAATGAAAATGACCTACAACATAATATGTATCATGTACGGCTACATCAATCCCAGCATTTGCTAATACAACACCAGTTAATCCACCAATAGTAAATAGAAATACAAAACCTAATGCAAAAAGCATTGGAGTTTGTAAGCGTATAGACCCGCCCCACATAGTTGCAATCCAACTAAAAACTTTTATTCCAGTTGGGACAGCAATAATCATTGTAGCAGCTGTAAAATAAGCTCGAGTATCCACATCTAAACCCACTGTAAACATATGATGCACAAAATCCAATAAATTTCTTATATTGGGCGGACTCTATCTTCAACTAATAATTTGTGTGTATCTAAGTATCGTTAAAAATTATTAAGACTTTTGATTAATGTTTGAAGTTTAATAAAAGCTTTTGGATTATTAACGACAGAATATAAATTTTCTTGTTTGGTATAAAAAAATAAACGTTTCCATCTTAAAAAGGAAATTTTTTTTGTTGTTTTTAATGGAAAATTTGATAAATAATTTAGTAATAACTCAAAATTAGAATAGATTATTAAACGATGCATATCTTTTAATTCTTTTCTATCTGCTATTTGATTTTTACCAAATAAAACTCCTATATAAAGTAGTGTTTCTTTTTCAAATTTTTGATCTAAAATAAATCGTAAAACTAATTTATAGCCACTTTTATAGCGTGGATCTTTACGTAAACTTGCTGTAAAACAACCTTCCGCATCTATAAAACCAGAGATCCAACTATTAGTTAATGAAATTTTATTAATAATATTACTATTTAACAAAGATTTATTTTTGATCTTTGTATAACTATTATATTCATTAAACCATAAACTAAGTCGCTGTTTTGTTTTATTTAATTGTAAATTACCATTAAAAATTTTAATTAGAATATCAATATTAATTTGATCTGAAACATAATACTGATAACTAATTTCTTTTTTATAAACTATACCAAACCCTAGCATTTTTTTTATATAATATAATGCTTTAGGATCTTTTTGTGATATAAGAAAATAATTTCGATGATTATTATTATCAACATGAAAACAACCATCACCTTCTGTAAAACCAATAAACCAGCATAAAAAATGTTTATTTACATTTAAAATATGATTTGGTTTAACACTTAAATACGCATCAAAATTAAAACTTGTTTTGCGTATAGTCTCTGAGGAACCTTTTAATTTATTTATCATTATTTGTCGAACGAATAAAATCTATACATTTCCAATAATCTTGTCTTGCATCATTACATTTTTGTTGAGTCTTCATTTTATACCCACTGCTTAGAATATTTGTAATACGCGTTATCCAGCGTGTTGATAAAGTACCACCACCATTAGGAACACGAGGAATAGCTTTAACATCTCGTGCGTGATCACATTTCATATTCATTTTGTTTAAATATTCTTGACAAGGATTTTGATCCATACAAAAAATTCCTATACCTAATTTTGTTAAGGTATAATCTAAACCGGCATAAAATGCATCTGAACTAAGACCTGCTTCAATATTTTCGATACCATAAAAATAAATAAAAGAAAACATGTCTATACAAATCTGAGTAGAAAGTAAAGAAAGGATTAATAAACATGCAAACTTAATTTTATTATCTAATTTTGTATCAAACCATATTAAACAATATAAAAGTAAAAATAAGATATTTGTTAAACAACCTATAATAAATGCAATTGTAAAAATAATATGCTTATTAAAAAGATTATTTTCTAATATTAATAAATATATATATACAAATGAGCTTAATAAATATAAACTAATAACCAAAAAACATAAAAGAATACTAATATTAAAGTAATTATATTTAAAATTTAGATTCTGTTTTCTATTTAATAATATGCAACCAACTAAAATGCATAAACATGCAAATATAAATAAAGCATAAAAAAATTGATTTGCTGTTATTGAAAAAGCTATAGTTTGGCAATTTGTTAGATCCATACTTATTGTATTTTGTATATTAAAATTTAATAATATTTTATGTATAACTGATGGAATTGTTTTAAGATTAATTAATAATCCTAATAAAATAAGAATGTACGATAAATAATTTTTTAATTTGTTTATAATCATATATAACATAATTTTTAAGTTTCCTGCTGATTGTCCAATCTTTAAGATTTTTCCTTTAAACATAAATTTATGAGGACTTAAAGCTCTAAGGAGGTTCCAGCATATAGCAAAATTTAATTACCTATGCTTTGCAACATAGGAGGCCCATCATATAAAATCGAGCCCAAACAATACAACCTAAAATACCAATTGAAACCATAGCAAAAACCATACCTAAATAACCAAACATTGGTTTGTTTGAAAATTTACTTACAACATGACTAATAATACCAAATGCAGGTAAAACTAGAATATAAACTTCTGGATGTCCAAAAAACCAGAATAAATGTTGAAATAATACAGGATCACCTCCACCAGCCGGATCAAAAAATGTTGTATTAAAATTACGGTCTGTTAAAAGCATAGTAATTGCACCACCAAAAACAGGTAATGATAATAAAAGTAATACGGCTGTAATTAAAACTGACCAAACAAATAGTGAAATTCTATCCATAGTCATACCTGGAGCTCGCATATTTAGAATAGTTGTAATAAAATTAATTGCGCCTAAAATTGACGAAGCACCTGATAAATGTAAACTAAAAATAGCTAAATCAACAGATGGGCCCGAATGTGCTTGAACACTACTTAATGGTGGATATAAAGTCCATCCTGTACCTGGACCAGCTTCTACAAAAATGGATGAAACTGCTAAAAATAATGATGGGGGTAATAGCCAAAATGAAATATTATTTAATCTTGGAAACGCCATATCTGGTGCTCCTATCATTATAGGAACGAATAAATTACCAAAACCACCAATTAAAATAGGCATAACCATAAAAAAAATCATTAAAATTGCGTGTCCTGTTACTAAAACATTATAAAGTTGATAATTTCCTGATAAAATTTGGCTACCTGGTTGAGCTAATTCCATACGAATTAGAACAGACATTGTTGTTCCTACAACACCTGAAAAAGCACCAAAAATTAGATAAAGAATACCAATATCTTTATGATTTGTTGAAAAAAACCAACGGCTAATCCAACTATTAATATTATTTGAATAGGTTGCCATACAGAAAAATCTGCATGGAACCTTTTTTACTTAATCCTGTTTTTATAAAAATTAAAAAAACCCAATCTCCTTACCAAGTTGATTTTTTATACCCTGGTACTAAACCTAATGCAAAAAGTTCGCGTAAACGAATTCTAGATAATTTAAATGTTCTAATATTGCTTCGACTTCTATAAGTGACTGAACAACGATTTTTAATTTTAGTTAAAAATCCAGCTTTTGTTGAAATTTTAGCAAGTTTTTGTAATAAAAATAACCGTGTTAAAATAGCTAGTTCTTGATTTTGAACTAAATATTTTAAAATTTTATATTTTTTTTCTTGTTTTAAAAAAGCTATACGACGAGTTTTATCCTTAATATATAATGATTTCATTTATATTTTATTCCCATTCTAAAGCACCAATAAGCCAAGCATAAATAAAGCCTATAATTAATTCAAATAAAAAATCAATCATACCCCAAAAAGCGATAGAACTATTTACGCTAAGTGTTATACTCCAAGGAAAAAAAAACATAGCTTCTAAATCAAAAATTATAAAAAGAATAGCAACTAAATAAAATCGTACATCAAAACTATTTCGAGCATCTTCATAAGGATCAAATCCACATTCATATGCAGAAATTTTTTCTGGATCTGGATTTTGTGGTCCAATTAAATATGAAGCCAACATTATAACTGATGCTAAAAGTATACTAATTATTAATAAAATAATAATTGGATAATATTCTTCACGTAAAAGATTCATAAATTAAAATATTATAAATAGATTTAAAAAAATCTATATTTATTCCACGAGTCCCTATAAATCAGTATTTATGGATAAAATTAAAATAACATTTGAAATCAAATAAGGTTTCAAGTTTGATTTTAATTTTATAAAATTATTAAAAAAATATTTTTATTCCAACTGCTCGTTCCCGAACAATTACCTTGTGTCGACTTCTTAGCGGTCACCTTCCAACAATAAGCTATTAACTCTTATTTTAAATTATTAATATCTTTTCTTAAAAATAAATAATAAATTTCAAAAAGTTGTAAAATAGATTTCAAGCAAAGAAAGCTCCCCCTAAATGACGGGCGGTGTGTACAAGATCTAGGTACAAATTCACCGTAACGTTCCTGATTTACGATTACTTGTGATTCCAACTTCATGCAGGCGAGTTGCAGCCTGCAATCTGAACACGGAAAAGTTTAATAGATTTGCTTAAATTTACATTTTTGCTTCTTTTTGTCTTTTCCATTGTAGCACGTGTTGTAGCCCAGCCTATAAGGGCCGTGAGGGCTTGACGTCGTTCCCGCCTTCCTCTAGCTTGTAACTAGCAGTATTCTATAAGTAGTTTTAATTAAATTTTCAACTAAAATACTAATATAGAACGGGAGTTGCGCTCGTTAAAGGACTTAACCAAACATTTCACAACACGAGCTGACGACAGCCATGCAACACCTGTAAAATTAGATTTTTTTTATTTACACAAAGAAAAATAAAAAAAAAAGATAAATTATAAAATTTATCACTAAAAATATGCAAAAACTGGTAAGGTTACGCGCGTATTATCGCATTAAACCACATGCTCCACCACTTGTGTAGACCCCCGTCAATTCCTTTGAGTTTTAGCCTTGCGGCCGTACTCCTCAGGCGGAGTGCTTAACGTGTTAACTTAATATCTAAAAAAAATTTCTAAATATTAGCACCCAGCATTGACAGCGTAGACTACCAGGGTATCTAATCCTGTTTGCTACCTACGCTTTCGTCCCTCAACGTCAGTTATAGTCCAGATAGTTGCTTTCGCTATTGGCATTCCTCCATATATTTTAGGATTCCACCCCTCCACATGGAATTCTACTATCCTCTACTAAACTCAAGTAAAACTGTACTTAAAGCATTTCAAAAGTTAAGCTTTTGTCTTTTACTAAAAGCATACAAATTACCGCCTACGGACCCTTTACGCCCAATTATTCCGGATAACGCTTGCCCCTCTCGTATTACCGCGGCTGCTGGCACGAAATTAGCCGGGGCTTCTTCTTCAAGTACGGTCATAATCTTCCTTGATGAAAGCGCTTTACAGCCAACATTATAAATGTCTTTTATGCTTTCCTCGCGCACGCAATATTACTGGATCAAGCTTTCGCTCATTGTCCAATATTCCTCACTGCTGGCTTCTTAAGAAGCCTGGACCTTGTTTCAGTTCCAGTGTGGCTGATCATTCTCTCAAACCAACTAAAGATCATCGGCTTGGTAAGCAATTACCCCACCAACAACCTAATCTTGCATAAGCTCATCATATAGCGAATTATCATTCTTTATGGTATTCATAATAAGTTTTTTAAACTTTTCCCTAAATTTCTATATTTATAATAAATTATAAACAAGTCCAATAAGTATATTTTAACCAAACTTTATGGTAGATTCTTATGTATTACTCACCCTTACGCTACGAAATTAATTTCGTTCAACTTGCATGTGTAAAGTATATTGCTAGCGTTCATCCTGAGCCAGGATCAAACTCCCTATAAATTTTAATATTTTTATATTAAATTAATTTTCTAAATTCAATAACTTTTACTTATATTAAATTAAATAAAGTAAAAGTAATGAAAAAATTGTAATTGTTTCATTATTTTGTTTTAACATTTTTCTCTTTTCTCTCAATTTTAAAACCTCTGATATTTTAGGTAAATAAATTTGAGTAAAAACGAAATAAAATGTATAAAATAAAATTAATGACCAAAAAACTTGACTTGAAAATGCATAAAAATCAAATTGTGGCATAATTATTTATAGATTTTAATTAATTTAAATTTTAACAAAACTTTATTTTTTTTTATCATTAATAGCGGAAGGTGGATTCGAACCAACGACCATCAGATTATGAGCCTGATAAGCTAACCACTGCTCTATTCCGCTAAAAATTTTTCTTTATATAATTTAAAATTTAACAAATAAATATTTTTAAATATATTTATTCATTTTTAATTATAAAATATATAAACTTTTACAGTGGTTCAAAAACAACAAAATAACTTTTAATATTAACAAACCCACCTTATAATAAATTTAACAAACTAAATATTATATAAAATTTATTCTAACCCTAATAACTCCCTTTAATTTACGTAATCCTCATAATAGAAAAAAACGTGCCTTAGGTTACTTAATGGGGTTTTAATCTCTATCTTATTAATTGAATGTCAAAATTACGGGTTACTTTTTACTTGTCAAATGATGAGTTCTGAAATAAGATTGTTGATTGAAAAAGTAAGACACTTAGGGATTAAAATCAAACTAATGAATTTACAAAAATATATACAAAACGCCTATAGAAAGTTTTTATAACAACTTACTTACTAAACTAGAGCCTTTAAATTTAAAAGATCAAGAATATTTAAATTTATTGCACTTTATAAAAGAATTGAAACGTAATAAAGTCTTATATTAAAATATATATGTACATTGAGTGTATAACAATAAAATCTATAATTTTATAGGTTTTATGCCCTTTTTCAATGTACAAGTTCCCTGTTCCTTTAAAAACCCAAACATGTTCCTTCTTTCTTCTTTATTTCGTCTCAACTTCTTAATAAAGAAGAAGGTTAGGATTGACCATAATCACATTTGTTCCATCACTACAACAATTCTGTTTCATCTACTTTAGCAATAAAAATAATGTTCTATCAACGTTTCGTCTCAACCACGTTTAACTTTAATTAAGAAGTTGCCACGAAAGCATAATATAATGATTGCTGTAAATTTTTCTATTATCTCATATTGTGCTCGGTTAGTTGTATTTTTAATATTTTGTATTTCTTTCATATTTATTAGTAGTCTTCTTTATAATTACCATTTTCATCAATCCAAGGGTACTCTAGAGGACGTTCATGTTTTCGACAAATTTCATTAATATACTTAGATAAGCCCCTATTTGCAATTGCATCAGCGACACCGTCATCTCCTAAAATTATACTGTTTCGTTCACGTATAAATGTTAATTCTTTTTGTAAAGTAACAATTTGTTCGTGCTGTTCTAATATTAATTTTTTATCACCAATATAAGAATCAATATTACGGTGAATTAATTGTTCTAAATTTGTAGGTACAGTTTTAGATTTTGTTTCAGCTATTTCTGGAATATCATTTCCTTCTATCATACAATAACTTATTTGTATATTATTTATTATTAAAAAAATTATTGTATAAATAGCTAAATTAATAAAAATTTTATAATTAGATTGTAAGATTTTATGTATTTGATAATTTATATAATTCATAACTTTTTATATAGTAGCAAATAGGGGGACTCGAACCCATAACTTTTTTATGTACTAAAAACGCTTTACCATTAAGCTAATTCACCTTTCTGAAACATCTAAATTATTTTAAAACAAAAATAATTTAGAAACATGCGTTTTTCATAGGGAAAAATGATACGTCTCTAAATAAATTTCAATCAAAAATTTTTTTATTTTAATTTTTAAAGAATTTAGATTCTAATTGTTTATATAACTTCTCCATTTCTGGAGTTAAAATGACTTCTTCTAATCCAAGATCTAAATAATAAATATCATAAATAAGGTAAAAATTTATAAAAAATAGAGCTAATAGTATAACAAAAAAAGAAATAATTGGTAAATTATTTTGATTAAATTGTTTTAACATAATATTATATATTTATAAAATAGTACAAGGGGTTGTATAACGAACTTGACTACGTCTTGCTGCTGGAAATCGATAATTATCATTTTCTGGATGATAAGCCGGGTAATAAGTATCCCTAAAATGTAAATAACCATTATGCCTATAAGCATCTCTAACATCTCTAATAACACGACCATCTCCTAAAACTTTTTCATTCACTATTTCTAAATTTTGGTAATCTAATTCCCCAAAAGGTTGATATGTATATACATTTTCTTTAAGAGTACTTTTTAAAGCTCTTAATTCAAACAAATGTTGTTGTTGTAAATCTTTAATTTCTCTACATGTATTTTCCAGAGTAGATTGTAAGCTTTTATTTTCTTCTTGTAAAAAACGAACTTGTTTTTCTAAATGATCTAAATATTGATCTCTTGACTGACTAAGTTCTGGTAATGCTTCAGCAAAATTAGGATTATAATCAACACCTAATATTACTTTTTTTTTAACAGGCATACATTCTGCGACATTTAGATCAACATCAAACATAAATAAACTACGAATAAAAAAATAAACACTTAAAAAAATTAATAATTGTACCCAATGTGGGCTTAAATTATATTTTGTTATTAACATTAGCATAAATTTAACTAATATATATGTACTTTACAAAAGTACTAAACTAAAAACCCATAATTTAACAAATTAAATTTCCCTAAAACAATAAGGAAATTCGAATCCCTAAGGGGGTCGGTCATCCACCTTAGTTACTAAACATGCGTTTTTCATAGGGAAAAAACACACGTTTAAAACTGTAACCTTATACCTCACTTAGTTCAATACAAAATTAGTATTTTCCCTATAAAAAATTAATCTTTCTTTTTTAGTATTTTAAAAATACTGATCCAATATTTCTATAATAAAACAAAAGAAGAATATTAAAATAGGATGAATAAAAAACCAAATACATACTAAAAAGTATTGTTCATAAAACAATAATAGATACCAGATATAAATCGTTAAAATTATATATAATACAAAAATATATTTATTAACAACTTCCCCTAAATTACCACCTGTAGTTCCAGTCATAAACCAAGAAGGAAAAATAAATAAGGGTATTAATAAAAAAATAGTTAAAAATTTAATAATTTCTATAAGTTGATTCATGTTCTTTTTTTACTTTTTTGTAGCAAATCTAATAAGATATAAATTTGCTTATTTTTATCTGCAATTTCTTCTAATAAATTTTTTTTCATTGCCTCTATTTTGGGTGCTAATATACTTAATTCTTTGTCTAAACGTTCTTTTTCACTTAATAATTCATTATTTAGTTGAACATAACGCATATTATCTTGAATTAATGTAGTATATAGGCGCTTAATACGGGATTGCTCTTCACTAGATAACTTATTTGAGTCCAATACTTGAACTAAAAATTCAATATCTTGTTTTAATTCCAATATTAATAATGGTTGATCTAACAAATCTTTCATATTTTATTCTTCATTACTAATAGTAATACTCCTAGTGTTACTATTACTATTAGTATTACTATTTCCCCACAAACTCCAAGAACTTTCAGCTGGTGTTTTAATACTCGTTATATCCGCTTGAATTTTATTTATTTTAGTATTAGTAACTTTAACTTCGTCTTTTAACAAAGTTTCCATACTGACAATTCTATTTTTTGCATTTGTTTCCACGTTTAAAACTTCACTCTCTACAGAAGCTTTTATAGCGTTAAATTTACCATCAAGGGTTTCTAAACCTTTAATAAGATCCGCATCAGTAAACGCTCCTTTTTGATTAGTAATTACTTTATCTAATAAATCTTTATTTTCACCTAAAAGAGTTTTTTGACTCTCCATTATTTTTGTTAGAAGGTCTTTATTCTCTGTAACAGAACTAGAAAGGTTTGTAGTACTTAAATTTAATAATAAATCTTTAGTACTTGCAGATAAAGTATCTAAAAAGGTTTTAGTACTTGAATTAAGAATAGTTTTTAGTTCGCTTAAGCTAGAAACTTGCACTGTAAATTTTTCAGATAATAAATTATGAGATTTTACACCTTGTTCTAATTGTATCTTTTGTAATTCTGAAAAACTCATTAACTTTATTAAAAATATTAGTCATGTTAGTATTTAGTGTTTGTAAATTAACACCTAATAAAGTTTCTATACTTTTAGTATTAATTTCAGGTAAAACAATTTCTGGTGCAACAGGTATTATTTTTGAAGGAAGTTCATTAAGCACACCTTTCAAACCTTCAATTTCTTTTTGATATTCCTTATTTAATTCCGTATTTAGCGATGTAATATCTTGTTTTAAATTAGGTATAGCTTGAGTTACATCTTTCAATTGACCTTTAAGCTCTAAAATACTAGCATCTTGATAAACAATCATATTAGATAAGATATTGCTTCTTAAAGTTATTTCATTGATTTAAAAATTTGTATGCAATCATTATAAGTGCTGCGCGCCTTATCGCAATCTTTTTGTGTTTTATATTTTGTAAAACCAGTAACTAAATTAGTAATACGTGCAATCCATATAAAAGATTTAGAACCACTTCCATTTGGGATTCGTGGAATATTTTTAATATCATTTGCTAAATTACATTCATCTTGCATTACACGCAATATCCCATCACAAGGTCCAGAATCCATACATAATGAGCCTAACCCTAAATCTGATAAAATATAATTATACCCCCCAATAAAAATGTCAGGGTTTTGTCCTATTATTCCATGAATATTAATAAAAAACAACATACTAAAACAAATATTATCAGCGAAACAAAATAATAATATTAGATAAAAAATTTTTAAATTAAAGCTTAATGTTTGATCAAACCAAATTAAAATATAAATTGTTATTACTAAAATATATGTTAAAGCTGCTATTAAAAAGGATATAGGGAATATAATATGGCTAGAAAATAAATCATCTTCTATCATTAACAAATAAATATGCAGCAAAAACCCTAAATTTAAAAAAATAATTATTAAGCCCATTATTAAAAAAAATAAATTGGTATAATTATATTCGATAATAAATTGTTGTTGGCGAAATAATATTAATAAACCTAAAATAATACTTAAACACGAAAAAAGAAATAAGGCATAATAAAAATCAGTAGCAAAAGCAGACAGTGCAAAAGTTTGATAATTTGTTAAGTCCATTCCAATATAATTTTTAATATTTAAATAGCCTAAAAATTTGTGTAAAGCTAAAGGAGCAGTTTTTAAAGCATAAATTATTCCCAAAAATAGTATAAAATAAGCAAAATAATTTTTTATTTTTTCGTTTTTCATTTTTTTAATTATTAATTAAATTTACTTTCTTAAATGTTGAGTTAAAAACTGATCAAATTTTGCAGGATCACCATTATTTTGTAAGTAATTAGCATATATATTAAATAACTGTGAATCAAGAATACCTGTTTTTTCTAAAGCAATTATAAAATTCGAGTGTTGTGCATTTAAAATCATTTGTTCATTTCCTTTCGAACATAACATATCTAAAACCTGAATATGCTTTTGTACAAAATCTGTAGGTACATTCTCAGTTATCGGAATGTTATTTGCAATATACCAATCTTTTATAGGTTGTATTAAATTGACAGAATTAAGTTTATTTAATTCAATAAAGTGTTTTACTTGGTCAGCATTTAAATAAACATTATTTGTATTAAGAAGAATATCCTCATTAATTAAATTTCCATTGGCATCTAAAGTAAATATATCTAAAAGCTCAGGGGAGTTAGTAGATAAAACACTTTGTGTAACTAAATTTGCTCCCTGATCGATTATTGATGATATATCAATATCAGATCCGGAATCTGTTGAACTGTAACTTTTTAAAAATAGAATAATAATTATACTTCCTATAAATAATGCACTACCTATTAATTTATTATTTGTATTAATTGAATTAGGATTATTTATAGAATTTTGTTGATTTTCTTCACATAAAACTATATTATTTGAATTATTAATATAAATATAGCTTATGTAGAAAATAAAAATAAAAAGAAATTTGTATCTTGACCATAATAAATTATGGAAGATTATGTTTAATTGCTGTATTAACGACATAATGTTATTGAGTGTTTTTAAATAAGGACTTTTCCATTTGATTATACAAATTTTCCATTTCTGGAGTTAACAATACATGCTCATATATATCAACATTTAATTCTAATAGCTGATATTGTATTATGAAATCACATGTAATTAAAAATAAAACTAATACTAAAGTTAAATAGTATACAACTGATATATATATTTGTATACTTTCTTCTATATGTTTTAGTATATATTTATTTATTTTTGGGTATCTTAATATATCTTTTCGTAAAATATTTTTATTTATATTTTTCATATTTATTAAGAAGCATCTCCTGGATATATAGTACTATCCATAAATTGTTGTAAACGTATCCCAGGTACCCTATATTCTTGCATTATACTTTCATTAAAAATCATTAATTTTTTACTAAACCAATTAACTTTTTTATACATTTCTATTACTTGTTGGTGCTGATAATCCAATCCTTGTAAAACTTTATGTTTTTCAAGAAGAGCTCCACTTAAATTTCTATTTACTGCTTCAATATTTAGAAGTTGAGATTCTAAATCGAAAACACGTGATTGTAATGTTGTATTAGCTAATTCTAAACGAGGTACAATATGCTCTAATTCAGAAAGTTTTGTTTGTAAGCTTGTAATATAAGTAGTATTTAAACTATCTTTAATAGGTTCTATTACAGTTACCATATTTTTACTTGTTTTTTCCATTAATTCAGAATCCCAACCTATTATAATAGAATTTGAATCTTTAACTACAGAATTTATTATAGGTGTTATAACATCAGGACTACCAGAATTACTATTATTTAATATATAAATAACAAAAAAAATAGTGCCTACAAATAATGTTAACCCCCAAACTAACTGATTATTGTTAGTTATTTGATTATTTTCTAAATTTTCTACTGATGATTCTATTATTTCATCACAAAAAGCTAAATTAAAATTTTGTGTTAATAAAATAATAAAAAAAATAGGTAAAATAAAATAAATTTTTTTTAAATTTAACATAATTTAATTATAAAATGTTTAAACAAATTCATTTTTGTTTGAATTTATTTTAAATTTTTGGTATTTGAATGACTACTGGCTTCTGTGATACATAATATTGGACAAGAGGTTGATGATACAAATTCCAATATTTTATGAAATTAACCTGCATTGAATTATCTATACACTTTTGAAGTGTGTTTTTCATACTAGAGCAACCCGTATAATAATCAGTACCTGCCGGTATGGCTATTTGACCAATAAGATTACTAGATAATCCTTTTCCATAAAGAGAAAATTGATTTAAAATTTCATTTGGGGCACAAATTTTATCCATTTGTTGCTTAATTTTTAAACAAGGATTTAAAACATCAGGGTTACAAAAAGAAACATTTAAGCCATAATATTGATAAATTTCATTTAGCGCTTCAAATAAATAGGTATTCTGATTATTCTCGGCAAACTTATTTAAAATGTTTGCTGCTACACCTTCCTTCCAAAATAAAACGTTTTCAAAGGCAAAACAATAACCTGTGCATAAACAAATTAAAATAAAAGAAAGTACTAGTTTGGTGAATAAATACCAATTTTCATATTGAAATATTAAATATAGAACTATTCCATGTATTATTATATTATAAGTAATTACAAACTGAAAAATTTTAAAAAAATACGTTGTTTTTAGTATGTTTAATATTTCAGTAGTCTCATACGCTAATGTAAAAATATCTTGTAAATAATAAAAATAAAAAACTAATGTAATAAACAAAAAGACTAAATTTAATTTAGCTAGTATTGTTAAATTTTTAAAATTTGTAATAAAAAAATAAGTATTTTTTTTTTTTTTAATAAAAAAATAACACAGCCAACTAATGACAATCGTTTGCATTAATAGTAAATCGATAGAGGGTATAGAAATTAATGTTATTTGGTTATTACTAAAATTTAGTAGATTAAAATGCTCCGGTAAATATTGCCATAAATATTCATGAGCGTTTTCGTCACTAACTTGTAATAATTTTAATACTATTCCTATTGGCATTTTCAAATAAAGATAGCCAGCTAAATATGTAATTTTTAGACTAATTAATAAGGATAGGAATAAAATCATATTTTTAAATTGTTTCATATTTTTATAATTATTTGGCATAAAGTGGAATTGCACCACAATTATTTATTTTTGTTTATTAAATTAATAAATTACTTAATTATGCCTTAGGAATATTAAATTGAATTGAATTTTTACTATTTTTTAATAAATTTATAAAATACTTTTAATTAGAAATTAGAACCTTGTTTATAATCATTCTCTTCTTGTAATTCTAACAATGTTTCTTCTATAAATTTATTAGATTTTGTCCAAACATTGTCTAATGCATTAACAATTTCATTATTCTCATTTCATCTATTTGGAATGCTTTTAATAAATCTTAGGTAAAAAATACAGGCTTAGAAGTAAATACACTCACTTTTTTTTAAATTTATTCTAGAGCCATAAAAACTTATATATGCTAAGCTTAATATTAATACATTTATAACCTATAGTTAGACCATAAGGATTTTATATATAAAATATTGTATATTTTGCATAAATAATCTTATTTTTTGCTTTCTGCTATAAGCATTTTACAATGTTGGCTAAGAAAATCTAATAAGTCTTTACAGTGTAACGTTGTATTTGGGTTTCTTGTTTTCATTGCGTTTTTACATATTTTTTTGACCATTCATGATGTTCGAAGCATTTTTCTATTGACATTTTAGATTGAGCGTTCATACAATCAGCTACTGGTATTCCATAACTTTTATATAAAAATACAGCTCCCATATCTGTATCTCCTATTTTTGAATTCTATTGAAGCATCTAAAAAATCCCAAGTAGCCATAAGAAAATAATACATGAAACAAGATAACGCTAGAACATAAAATATTTTAATATTTAAGATAATAGTTTTATCTTGTATAATTAAAAAATTACAAACTAAAAAAAATAAAAATGATAAAATAAAAATAAAAAAAACAGTATATTGAAATATATTAGTAAAATTATTATTGTAAAAATGTTTTAAATTTAAGAAAAAAAACCTATAACCCTCGGCAGATTCATAAAATATAATACTACATAAACATAATAAAACTAATAAATATAGAAGTAAATTTTTTTTTAGGTTCAAAAAATTTAAGCTGATTGTATTTTGTTTTAATAATAATAATAAAATAATACTTAATAAAGCAAATTTAAAAAGAACTTCTTCAAATCTGAATTTTATATAATAATCAAAAATTATAGGCGCCTTGTTATATATATCGCCTAACTGTATTGTTTTTCTAAAATAAATATCATATATTTCAAAAATGTGTTTAATATATTCTTGTTTATCTAAAATATTACATAAAATTGTTAGATAATGAAATATTACTGTTTTTAACGTAAATATTATCAAAATACTGAATATAATTATTAAAAAATTTATAACGTAATTTTGTTTTATAATCATAACATCTGTTATTATATTATGACATGCAAGGATTTGAACCTTGAAATTATAATACTTTAAATGAAAAGTATAGAGTGCTTCTTCCATTGAGCTACATGCCACTACGTTTAAAAAATAAAGGAGTTTATTATATTTTATTTAAACTATCTTTGATTATACATAATATAAATCAGCTTTATATTTTTTAGCTTTAGCTAATATGTTTCTGAAAGTTATAATGCTTGTGTTTTTATTCGTAACCCCTTTTCGGAAAAAAGAATGGTGTCCTATATTATATTTATATTTTAAAAATTAAAGAATTAAACATGTGTTTTTTATAGAAAAAAAACACACACATTTAAAACCGCAACCTTTTTATATAAACCCCTAAAAACTTGTTATTGAATAATTATTTTGCTTTAAATTCTCAAGAAGAAAACGTAATTAAGTAATAGTATTATCTTAACACATTATTAAATAATTTAAAATGAAGAAGGTCTTAGGTATATGATTCAAAATATACTTAATTCAACATATATTTTTTATAATAAAAGGGTTATTATTTCCCTTCTAAGTATTAAAATATCCTTGTCTATTTCATACAATTTTTTTATAACCTAATTTTTTTCGTATTTTATTTTCTATTTTTTTAAAAAATTCACTCAATAATTTAGATATAAATAAATCTAGTAAAAAAGCAATAAAACAAATAAAAGCTAAAACTAATATACCAATTAAAAATATTTTTGTTTCCATATTTTTTTAATTTCTTGTTATTAATATTTATAAATTAAATAAAGAATATAAATAAATAAAAATATTATGAAAATAGTACCTAAAACTACCATTATGTAATATTCTAATATATATATATTAAGAATAAATTTTGTAATTAATTTTTTAATGAGTTGTATAAAGTTAAAAAATATTTGAATCATAATTTCTGTGAATGAATAATGGTATAAATCTATTTTTACGTTTTGTATATATTTAAAAAAAAAAAAAAGTAATTTTATACTTTTTTTAATCTTTTTATATAAGAAAATAATTATTTTAGTAAAAACATAAATTAAACCGATACTTAAGATAAATAATTGTAAATAGACACTTACAGTTAATTTAAATTTAAACAAAATAAAAAATTCTTGTAAATGTTTTAATTTAACAATAGTCATAACCTTTGCTGCTAAATTTTGACAAATATCTGTTAAAATTAATTCTAATAATAAAGCAACAATCATAATTAATTTATTTCTTTTTCATTTTCATTTTGTACAACCCATGAATCAAATGAATTAAATTTATCTGGTGTTCCATTTATTAAAATTGTTTTGTTTTCATATTTATGTGTTAACTCTTCAATATATTCTGCTTGCAAATTAAATTGTTTCGTTATTTGTTGATCGTGCAAGGATAGAGATTTATATAATTTACCAGATACCCAATCAGTATCTTTTAACATTAAATTTTTTTCTTTTATTAAAATTTCTGTACCCGAAGAAAAATGTTCACCAGTTGGCATATGAGTATTGGTTAAACAAATTTGTTCCTCATTTGAAATAGTTGATAGATTAGAAAAAGGTACGGTTTCTAAATTAAATGTAGGTGGGAAAGTTCCACCTCCTTTATAAACTATACACCAATAATAGCAAATAACTGTTGTTACAAAGAGTGCAAGCCCAATCATTTTAGTTTGAGAGGACAAATTTGAATTCTCATTATCAATAATTTTTTCATTTAATTCCTCTGCACAATAAGAAAGATTTTGTATTTGTACTAAATTTTGAGCTAATATCAAAAATAAGCAACTATAAATTAAAAAAAGTTGTTTTTGAAACAATAACAACTTTAAAACTGTAAAATTAAACGTTATTTTCATAAATAATTTTTTATAGCAGGAATAATGGAATCGAACCATTCTAATATACATATATAATATATATTAATCAGCCTTGAATTCCCTTTTTTTTTAATGGATAAATTTGTTTTTAAGGTGTATTTTTACAGGTATATTTTTGATAATAAATAATAAGACAGTTTAACGGTTTTGAATAAAATTTTTTATACTAAAATAATATAAAAATAGATAAGAAAAATTAAAATCTTAAATAATTAATATATTTTTTACCACCAGCCACTACCTGTAATAAATCTCCAAATAGCATCCCAAATATCAGATAAAGCAAATAAATATATAAAATAAATATGAGGGAAATAAATTTTTAAAATAAAAATAGTTAATAAAACCATAAATAAATGAAAAAAGATATTAAATTTGGTCATATTTTTATTTTTTTAATATTATTTTTAGAACCCAAATTATTGTATAAAAAATTAAGGACCAAAATGCATTGAAGATTATAATTTCTTTAAGTAGATCTAGTGAAATTAAGTTTTGATTTATATAATGAACATATGGTATTAGTTCATTAGGAATTTTAAAAATTTCTATTAAAATACGTGTAACATTTGCCATTTGACAGAATAATGTTATATTTAGAATAGTATTTTCTAATTTTTGAAGTTTATAGTGCATAATTTTGTTTACTTTATTTGAATTTAATTTTATTTGAATTTAATAAAATGACCACACAGAGTATTTATATCTTGTTTAGTATTAATTTTTTCTTTATTATGAAAAATACATTCATAAAATTGATTTGTAATATATTTTTGTTGTTTTGCTTCCGTTGTTGTTGCTTCTTGGTATACTTTTTCAAAAATAGTAGGATCATTATGATTTTTAATTGCCATATTTTTAATTAATGTAACAAATTCTAAATCATCTAAACAAAATACTAAATTATACGAAAAGTAAATAATACAACTAAATAAAACCATTAGCAAAATTTTATTTTTATTAAAGATTTTTAATAACATATATTTTTATTTTTTAAGTAAATTGATTGTAAAGCAACACCCTTTTAAAAGTGTTAGCAAAAAATTAAATTTTAATTCTTACCAGTTTCTTTTCAACTAAGCCTATAAAAGGAACTAAAAAAAAGAAAAAAAAGAAATAAAATACTGTTGCACAAACCCCAATCATAATATAAGGATCCTCAACAGGTTTTTGTCCAATCCATCCTAATAATAAAAAATCTGCAGCCAAAAACCAATAAAAAAACCCAAAAATAGGTCTAAATTCAGTGCTACGTACTTCAGATGTATTTAATAAAGGTAAAGTTAACCATGCAGCAATAGCGCCACCCATGGCTAATACTCCTCCTAATTTATCTGGAATGGAACGTAAAATTGCATAGAAAGGTAGAAAATACCATTCCGGTACAATATGTGTAGGGGTTACTAAAGGGTTTGCTGGAATATAGTTATCCGAATGCCCTAAAGTGTTTGGATAATAAAAAACGAAAAAAGAAAAAAAAAGCAATAATACTAAAAACGCTAACAAATCTTTAGTATAAAAATAAGGATAAAATGGGATATTATCTACAACTGAGTTAATACCAACAGGATTATTTGATCCTTCTTTATGTAATAATGATAAATGAATTAAAACAGCACCTGCAATTAAAAAAGGCACTAAATAATGTAAACTAAAAAAACGATTTAATGTTGCATTATCTACTGAAAAGCCACCCCATAACCATTCTACAATAGAAGGCCCAATTAAAGGTATAGCTGAAAATAAATTAGTAATTACCGTAGCACCCCAAAAACTCATTTGCCCCCATGGTAACACGTAACCCATAAAACCAGCAGCCATCATTAAAAAAAAAATTAAAATTCCGGAATACCATAAATGTTCTCTAGGATACATGTATGAACCATAGTAAACACCTCTAAACATATGGCTATAGACTACAATAAAAAACATTGAAGCACCATTTGCATGTAAATAACGAATTAACCATCCATTATTAACATCACGCATAATATGTTCTACGCTATTGAAAGCTAAATCAACATGTGGAGTATAATGCATAGCTAAAAAAATTCCTGTTAAAATTTGAATAACTAAACATAAACCTGCTGCAGATCCAAAACTCCATAAATAGCTTATATTTACTGGAGTTGGATAATCAATAAGATGACTATCAACAAAAGATAATAAATAATCTTTATTCCAACGCATACTTAGCTAATATTTAAACCATCTAAGCGAATTGCAATCCAGCTTACATACTCATCTACAGGTACGCCGCGAACAACTATGGGCATAAAAGCATGGTTTACACCACAAATTTCACTACACTGTCCATAATAAACACCAGCTCGTTTTAAAAATAAAGAAGCTTGTGTTAATCGTCCTGGACAAGCATCAACTTTAATACCAAATGACGGCACCGCCCAACTATGTAAAACATCTGCTGCTGTTACTAATAATCTAATATGGGTATTTATAGGTAATAAAACACGATTATCTACTTCTAATAAACGAAAAGAACCTTTTACTAAATCATCTTCAGGTAACATATACGAATCAAAATTTAATGTATCACCTCCTTCTAATGTTGAATAATCAGAATATTCATAGCTCCAATACCATTGATGTCCAACAATTTTTAAAGTTGTGGTAGGATCAATCATTTCATCTAATGAATATAATAAAGCAAAAGAAGGTATTGCAATAACTAATAAAATACATGCTGGAATAATGGTCCAAACAATTTCAAGAACCGTTGAATGTGTAAATTGTTCTGCTTTAGGGTTTTTTTCTTTTGTAAAATAAGCTAAAATACGGCTTAGCATCCAAAAAACAAACATTGCGATAAATACCATAAAAAACATTAAATGATTATGGAAATTTATAATACCTTCCATTACAGGTGTTGCTGGATCTTGTAATCCTAATTGCCACGGTTCTGCAGCGTCACAAAAAATTATATGAGAAAACATTTAGATTTTTAGTTGTCCAAGAACGGGATTGAACCGCTGACACAAGGATTTTCAGTCCTTTGCTCTACCAACTGAGCTACTTGAACAGTGTAAAAGAAGTAAACCTTTTAATATAAAAATTATCTATTTTTATTTTTTATTGTTCTTCTAATTTTTTTTTATTAATTTAATAAATTATGGTGGTATAAACACAAGATATTGTTAAAAATTAATAATTTTATAAGTTAGAGAGAGACTTGAACTCTCAACATAAGATTTGCAATCTTAGGCATTACCAGTTATACAATCTAACCTTTAGCAAAAAATAATTGCATTTTACAGGATTTGAACCTGTAGCCTTCGGCTTAGAAGGCCGTTGCTCTATCCATTAAGCTAAAAATGCGCTTTTTATATACATAATTTATATTTTAATTTGAACTTTACAAGTTAATTCTATTGGTTTATTTATTAATAATTTTTTAATAAAATATATATCATTTAAATTTTCTAAGATTACTACAGCTTGGTAATAACGAATTTCATAATGATCTTTTGCTTTTTTATATACGTGTGGTGATTTATATAATGCAATTTTAGAAATACTTGTTGGTAACATTTGTGTTTTTAAAATAAAATTTAGTTTTTTTGATAAATTTTCAAAAAATTTTAAATAAATTTCTAATAAGTATAATTTACTAGATTTTAAATGGATAGTATATTTCATAATAAATTTTTTAAACGGAAAAAAGAATGGTGTCCTATATAACTTAAAATTATAATTTTAAGTTTTTAATGTAAATTTAATGCATCATTTAAATAAATGCAACTTAAAATACTAAAAACATATGCTTGAATTAAAGCAACAGCTAATTCTAAACCAAATAATGGAAATAAAACAGCAATTGGTACATAATGAGCTAAAAATAATAAACCACTATAACCCATTAAACTCCAACCAAAACCTGCAATAACTTTTAATAATGTATAACCAGCCATTAAATTCGCAAATAATCGTACAGATAAACTTATTGGTTTAAACATATATGAAACGAATTCAATTGGAACTAGTAATAACGATAAAGGAAATGTTGTACCAGCAGGTAAAAATAATGAAAACATTTTTAATCCATGAACTCTAGCTCCGGCAATATTTACCGATAAAAATACAATCATAGCAAGAGAAAAGGTTACAATTAAATGGCTAGTCAATGTTAAACTATAAGGTACTAAGCCTATTAAATTTGTTAAAACAACAAATAAAAATAAAACAAAAATAAAAGGAAAATATTTTTCACCTTTAGGACCTACATTATCAGAAACCATTGAAACCATAACTTTATATAAGGTTTCAATAATAGATTGCCATCTATTCGGAATTAAAAATAAAGAAAAATTTTTTCGATTTGTTAAAATAAATAAATAAGTTAAAAAAATAAAAAGAATAAAAATAGTAATAAAAGTGTAATTTGTAATTGAAAAATCTAAATTACCTAAATGAACCGAAAAAATCGGTATAATTTGAAATTGTTCTAAAGGACTATAAAACATAAATTTTTAAATATTAAGAACCCCACCAATAAATTGATAAGAATAAAAATAACCATACTACATCAACAAAATGCCAATACCAAGCTGCCGCTTCAAAACCAAAATGGTGCTCTTGTGTAAAATGATGTAAAAATAAACGGAACGTACAAACAGCAATAAAGCAAGTACCAATAAAAACATGAAAACCATGAAAACCTGTTGCCATATAAAAACTAGAACCATATACACCATCTGAAATAGTAAATGGAGCATGAGTATATTCTAAAATTTGTAAAAGCGTAAACAAAATTGCTAAACTTAAAGTAGCAAATAAAGCGGTTAAAGCTTCATCTCGATTACCACCAATTATAGCATGATGAGCCCAAGTAATAGTTGCTCCTGAAGATAATAATAAAATAGTATTAACTAAAGGTACTTCCCAAGGATTCAAAATTTCTAAATATGCAGGCGGCCATACACCACCAATAAATGGAGATGGATTTAATGATGAATGAAAAAAACCCCAAAAAAATGCAACAAAAAACATAACTTCTGAAACAATAAATAATATTACGCCCATACGTAAACCTTTTTGCACAATTTTAGTATGTTGACCTTCATATGTACCTTCACGTACAATATCTCTCCACCACACATACATAGTATAGATAATAGTAAAAAACCCTAATAAACATAAAGCTTTACCTCCAGCATATCCGTGCATTGCTAAAACACCACCAAAGGTTGCCATTAAAGCTCCAAAAGCCCCCATTAAAGGCCACGGGCTAGGATCCACAAGATGAAATCCATGCTTTTCTTTATATTTCATTTGTAATGACATATATTAAATTAAAATTTTAATAGAATTGAACTATTATTAAACTAAAACCTTTAAATTTATAATAGGCCTAAGTAGATTTGAACTACTGACTTCGCCCTTATCAGGGGCGCACTCTAGCCTCTGAGTTATAAGCCTTTTAATTTATGAATAAATTTTATAAAATTTTTTATTACGAAAATTAATTGTTGTTATAAAATTAATTCGTCCATTTTTATAAATAATAAAATTTGTTTTTTTTATTGTTCGTAGCATAAATGTTAATTGTTACAATTTTAATACCAGCGATAATGCATAAACGAACGACTTTTTTCAGCTTTTTTATACATTTCTTTTTTTTTTTCTATAGTTTCGCCGCGATTTAACAAAATTTTAATTATTTCTTCTTTAAATTTTATTTGAAAATTTAATTTACGTTTATCTTTTCGTATTGTATCTAATAACCATTGTGCTGCTAAATGTTTTTGTCGTTGAATATTAGTTGGGAAAGGAACCATATAAGTTGTTCTTCGTACACGAACTTTTTTTACTTCTACATAAGGTCTTATTCTATTAAAAACATCAGTATAAATTATAAATAATTTTTTATTTGTTTGTTTTCCTAAAAAAAGTCCTGTTTTTACAATAATATTTTGTGCTTGTTGTTTTTTCCCACAACGCATTAAATGATTAATTAAATTTTCTACAAAAATTTTATTTTTTTTTTCTATTATTTTTGCCACCATATTTTGATCTAGAATTTTTACGCTCATGTAAGCCTGTTAAATCAAATTTACCTCGAATTAAATGGTATTTCACTCCTGGTAAATCTTTTACACGTCCGCCACGCATTAAAACAACTGAAAACTCTTGTAAATTGTGTCCGATACCTGGGATATAAGTATCTATTTTTTTTTGATTACTTAATTTAATTTTCGCTACTTTTCGCAGTGCTGAATTAGGTTTTCTAGGTGTTTTAGTAAAAATTTTAACACAAACTCCCTTTTTTTGCGGATTTTGCTCTAACGCTGGAACTTTATTCCATTTAAGTTTTTTATTTCGATTTTTAAGTACTAATTCTTTTAATCGTGCCATAAGTGTTTATTTTAAAATACCTGAAGCTAAAGTTGCAATACGCATAAATTTAGTATACCGTAATTGACGAGGTACTGAACCAACGACACGCGAACCTATCGGTTTTCCTTGTTGCGTGATTAAAACAATAGAATTTTCAATATGCGAAGTATAACTATTTTTTAAAGAGCGTTTAGTTATTTTACTACGAACTAAAATACCATAAGCAACTTTTCCTTTTTGAACTTTTGATTGTGCTCGTCGTTTTGCTCTTAACATAGTAATACTTACTACAATTTTATCTCCTATTTTTGCATATTTGCTTTTTGATCCAGATAAAATTTTTATACACGAAGCATAACGAGCTCCTGAATTATCACTAACTCGAACTTTTGTACCAATTTGTATCATAGTAAAAGTATAATCTTTCGAGGTGGTGTGATTTGAACACACGACCTTCGGTTCCCAAAACCGACGCGCTACCGCTGCGCAACACCTCGAATTTGTTAACGAAAGAGGGATTCGAACCCCCGACTGTAGATTTATGATACCTATACTCTAACCAACTGAGTTATTTCGTTTGTTAGTTAAAAGTTATAAGGATAAGGTGGGATTCGAACCCACGGCATTTATTAAACGCGACAGATTTCAAGACTGTTACCTTAAACCACTCGGTCACTTATCCCAATTAATAAAATAACTTATAAAATTAATGGGCAAATAATGGGATTTGAACCCATACTCCACAGAGCCACAATCTGTTACTTTAACCAATTAAGCTATACTCACCTACCAAAAATGGGACTTGAACCCATACTCTATAGAACTAGATCCTAAATCTAGCGCGTCTACCAATTTCGCCACTTTGGCTCAATAAAATTTATTCTTTGTTATACAACAAGAAGGAAGGGACTTGAACCCTTAACTGCGGTTTTGGAGACCAAAATTTTACCATTAAACTACCTTCTCAATATAATTTTATTTATTTTTTTGGAAAGAATGGGATTTGAACCCACAACCTTATGCGTGCAAAGCATATACTCTACCAATTAAGATATCTTCCCTTTTAAAAAATAAAGACTAAATTACTTTATAATAATAATAAAAATAACAAATAATTAATGCGAGTAATGAGATTCGAACTCATACCATTTGTTTGGAAGACAAATAATCTACCATTAATCTATACCCGCTAATTAAACAGCACATAAAATTATTTAAAATACGTATATATTTTTTCAATATTTAAAGCTGTTGGATACAAATAAACTAATTGTGAAATATCATATTCAGAAATTTTTGTAAAAAAACTAAGAGCTAAAATATCACCATTTAACTCTAAATAAAATGGAAATAAATTATTTAATACTTTTTTTTTTATTTCAAATTTTTCTGTTTTAGATTTATTTATTAATAAATATGAATTTTTTACTTGAGTTTGAATATTTTTTGAAAAAGTTAAAATATCACCAATATTTAATTGTTTTTGGTATAAGTTTACACATTTCGTATTAATAAACACATTTTTATGATTAATATAAAATCGAGCAATACCAGGACTTTTAAAAAAATTAGCACGCCATAAAAAAATATCTAATCTAGTTTCTAAATTACTTAAAAAATTTGAATTTTTTTTTATTTTTGTAATACCATAAAAAAGAGCTAATTTTGTTTTTGATAATAATTTTTCTTTATAATTAAAACGTAAATTAATCCAACGATTCGGTATACTATAACCCATCGGATAATAAAAATTAGGTTTAATTTTTTTATTATAAAATTTTTTTAAAAGAAACGTTTTTGAAAATTTTGATGCATATATTTTTTTTAAAAACGACCATTTTGGTCTTTTAAAATTTAAAATACGTAAATTTTCATGTATAGGTTCGCGTACGCGTAAAAGTTGTTTAAACTTAAATTTTTTATAATAATATTTTTTCATTAATTTTTAATTTGTTTCATTGATTCTATTAATAATAACTTTAAAAATAAAATCGAACTATGAAATAATAACATATTAGGATTATAAAAATCAAAACCACCTTTTGTTTTAGTTGTAAAAAAAATAACAGGGCACGTTAATTGTGACAAACTTTTAATTGATAATTCATTATTATTTCCAATATATATAACAACTGAAACATTATTGGATAATTTTGTTCGTTGTAAAAAATCTAAGGCATTTTTTAAATTATCAGTATAAAAATGTTTATGTACATCTAAAAAATCTTTAAAGAAATTTAAAATAGTATCATCACAAATAAATAAAATTTTATTTTTATCTGTATGTTTTAATAAAATATTATGTAAAACAGATAAAATTAATTTAAGATTATATGAATATGTATAACTATCTAATATACCCCAATGTCCAATTTTTGCATGCATATTGATCATTGGATTTAAAGAATTTTTAGGTAAAATAAACGAAAAACTTTCATAAAAAGTTTTTAAAAATGTATTATTAATATGTTTCATATTTATGCTTTTTTCCCTATTTTTAACGTTAAGTTTTCTCCTTTATATAAAATACCTTTACCTTTATAAATATCTGGCATACGCAATTTTTGTAAATTTGCTGCTTCTTGGCCGACTAAATTTTTTAAAGGCGATTTTACGTGTAATAAAATATTTTTTGAAACATCAATTTTTGTACCAATTATATTTTTATGGATTAAAGTATGACTATAACCTATTTTTAATTCTAATATATTTGATGCTATTTGAGACGCTTTAAACCCAACACCTTTGAGATGTAATCTTTCAGAAAAATTTCTTGTTAAACCTAATAAAATATTTTTAAATAAAAAAGACCATGTAGTTAAATAAGCAGATTTTTTTTTTGCTTCTACTATAATTAATGAACCTTGGCGTGAAAGAGAAATTTCAGATGGGATATTAATACTAATGTATTGTTTTGCTACATTAAATATTAATGCTTCTTTTATTTTATATATTTTAACTGTATGTGGTAAAAAGATTATTTTTTTAATTTCATTTTGCATAAGTTTTTATCCTATAAAAAAAAGAACTTTTCCTCCTAAATTTTTTTTTAAACATTCTTCATGTGTTTTTAAACCCTGTATAGTTGATAAAATTAAAAGACCGTTATACCGATTAAAAAGCCATAAATGTTTTTTTTTTATATAAAAAAAATGTGACGGTTTTGAAAAATTTTTTAATAACCGTATACTATTTTTTCCTTGATAATATCGCAAATATATATAAATGTTATTATTTTTAACAATATAATTTTGAATAAACCCTTCCTTATATAAAATAGTTAGTGGTTTTAACCATAGTTTTGAATATGGTAATTCAATAATTGTAGCTCGTGTTAAACAACCCATTTTAATTTTGCTTAAAAGCTGTGTTAATTTTTTCATAATAAGAAAAATTTCAAGAATTTTTGAGTATACAGGGATTTGAACCCTGGGCCAATAGATTAAAAGTCTAATGCTCTACCAACTGAGCTATATACTCCTTAAACAATTTTATTTATAAAATAAAAAATACAACAAAAATAAATAATAGAAATAGGTTTAAAGAAAACAATTTTAAAAAAAAGGTTAAAGCAAAAATTAATAAAGTAACACCTAATAAAATTGAAAAAGTATAGTGATATAAAAACCCACTTTGTAAATTTAATATCTTTTTTGAAGCTTGTGAGATTTCATTTGTAATTCCATATGGTCCAAAATATTCAATAATACCTCTATCAATATTTTTATAAGAGAAATTAAATCCAAAATTTAATATTTGTTGAGTTATAATTTCATTATAAATACGGTCAAAATACCATTTACGATTAAAAAAATTATAAAAATTTAAACCAATTGGTGATGTTTTTATTAAATATAACGTTTTAAAATTAAATGTATATAAAAAATAAGCTAAAATAGCTCCACTACAACTTAAAATTAAAGGTATTAATTTATATGTGTGAGGTAAAAATTCAGCGTCAACTAATTGAAAGGTAAATGGATTTTGAATTAATGCGAATCCCCAAAAATCTGTACCTAAGCCAATAAAAAAATCTTTAGTTAAATATCCAATGAAAATACTCGGAATTGCTAAAATACCTAACGGTAATAATATTTTCCATCCAGATTCATGAGCTTGCTCAATAATCGGTTTCTTACCATTAGGTTCTGCTAAAAAAGTTAAATATAGTAAACGTATAGAATAAAACGCAGTACAAAAAGCAGCGAAACAACCAAGCCAATAAGCAAAATGAGACGCAATTGTATATTTACCAAAGGCTACCTCTAAAATAACATCTTTTGAATAAAAACCTGTTAAAAAAGGGAATCCCATTAAAGCTAAAGAACCAATTAACATCATAGCATAAGTAAAAGGTAATAAGCGACGTAATCCACCCATTTTACGCATATCTTGTTCATCTGATACTCCATGAATAACTGAACCTGCACCTAAAAACAATAAAGCTTTAAAAAATGCGTGATTTGCTAAATGAAATATAGCCACCGCATAATTTGAAACTCCACAAGCAAAAATCATATAACCTAATTGGCTACAAGTAGAATAAGCAATAACTTTTTTTAAATCATTTTGTAATAAACCCGTAGTTGCTGCAAAAAAAGCAGTAATACCTCCTATTATTGTAATAATCGATAAGACATGTGGCGCAAATTCAAAAATTGGGGAACAACGAGCAATTAAAAATACTCCAGCTGTAACCATTGTAGCTGCATGAATTAAAGCCGAAACAGGAGTCGGTCCTTCCATAGCATCAGGTAACCATGTATGTAAGCCTAATTGAGCAGATTTTCCTACAGCCCCAATAAATAAAAAAAAACAAAATAATTCTAAAACATTTATTTTAAAACTTAAAAATTCAATAAAAAAATTTTGATATAATGGACTTAAACTAAAAATAGTTGCATAATCTAAACTATGAAATAAATAAATAGATAAAAAAATAGCTAACGCTAATGCAAAATCACCTATTTTATTCATAAGCATAGCTTTAATTGCTGCTTTATTTGCTTGTATACGCGTAAACCAAAAATTAATTAATAAATATGAACATAATCCTACACCTTCCCAACCAACAAACATTTGTAATAAATTATTTGCTGTTACCAATATTAACATAAAAAATGTAAATAAAGATAAATAAGACATAAATCTAGGCAAATGAGGATCATGCGACATATATTCTGTAGAATATAAATGAACTAATGTTGAAATTAAACAAACAACAACTAACATAACAACTGTTAAAGAATCAAATAAAAATCCTAAAGAAACATTAAATAATTCTGCATTAACCCATGAATACAAGATAATAGAGTAGTTTTGGCCTAAAATACCTACTTTATAAAAAACAATAAAGCAGAAAAATAAAGTAATTAACATACAGATAGTAGATATAATTCCTGAACCTTTAGGTCCTAAATATCTACCACCAAACCCACTAAATAATGAACCTATTAAAGGTAAAAATATAATTAATAATGACATAATTTAAAATAAAAATAAATTTGATAATAATAATTTTTTTTCTTCCTTTGTTTTACAGTTAATAAAATGCCAAGTTAAAAAAATTTCTGAAATTGTAGCAAATTTATCATATAAAATTAAAAATTCATCAAACAAATTTTGTTTAATATGAATCCCTAAACTTATACCGTTATTTTTATCCAAATTATTTAATAATTTTTCAAAAAGTAAAACATTATTTTCCTCATTTTTATAACGAAAAAAAAAAGAAAAAAAAGAAAACGCTTTTAATGAAATTTTAGCGCCTAAAATTGTATTTTTTAACTTATTATCTATTGAATGTTTTAACCGTAAAATAGTAGGTTCTTGTTCAAAAAGTAATATAAGCGCTGACATATTAGAATAAATATCTTCCAATTCTGTTTTTTTTTTTGTTACTGTAAATTTACTTAATTTAGGTAACGTATGTACATTTTTTAAATTTAATTTATACATTAAATCTCGTTGTTCATATAAAGACCAACTAATATATGATTGATTAAAAATTAGCATAGTTTAAATTAAAAACGGAGAAATTAACATAAAAGACCAAGAATGTACAAAATTTAAAACAATATTAGGAAAGATACCTAAAACTAATGTTCCTAAAATAAGAGGTAAAAAAATATAAAATTCTCTTAAAGTTATATCCTTATATGAAGATATATATTCTATTTTTAAATTACCATATGCGATACGATTATATAACCATAATGAATAAGCACTACCTAAAATCATACCAGTTGCACCTAAAATACCAGCAATTATATTAAATTTATAAAGACCAGCTAAAATTAAAAATTCACCAATAAAACTTGAGGTACCAGGTAATGCTATGTTTGCCATCGTAAAAAATAAAAATATAATTATATATATCGGCATCATATGAACAAGACCACTATAATAAGTAATTAAACGTGAATGATAACGTTCATATATAACCCCAATTAAGAAGAAAAGAGCACTTGCAACAAATCCATGACTTAAACTTTGTACTAAGCTTCCTTCAATACCAGGTAAATGAAAACTAAATATTCCCATCATAACTAAATTCATATGTGCTACTGAAGAATAAGCTATTATACGCTTAAAATCAGTTTGGCGCATTGCCGTTAAAGATGTAAAAATAATACCTAAAATAGATAAAGTAAAAATTAAAGGCGTAAAATAAACAGATGCATCAGGGAAAAATGGAATAGAAAAACGTAAAAATCCATAACTACCTAATTTTAATAGTATTCCAGCTAATAATACGGATCCTGCAGTTGGTGCTTCTACGTGTGCTTCAGGTAACCATACATGAAAAGGAAACAAAGGCATTTTTGTTGCTAAAGAAAAAAAAAAAGCTAAAAATAACCAATTTTGTTCTGCTGTAGATAATTCTAATGATAATAAAACATCATAATTTGTGGTACCCGCTTTATTATATAAGTATAAAATTGCAAGTAACATAAATAAAGATCCAATTAATGTATAAAAAAAAAATAAATATACAGCTCTAATTTTTCGCTCACGAGATCCCCAAACACCAATAACTAAAAACATAGGAATCAATACACTTTCAAAAAAAATATAAAATAAAAAAACATCACGAACACTAAATACTAAAATTAGCAAAACATCTAATGCAATAAAACAAAGAAAATATTCTTTAACAGAAAATTGAATATTATCCCAGCTACCTAAAATACAAAGAAATATTAATAAAGTTGTTAATAAAATAAAAAATAAAGATAACCCATCTACCCCAAAAACTACATTATAATTATAAAATGAAATCCAATCAAAAATAATTGCATATTGTAAAGTAGAACTTGTATTATCAAAATTTATCCATAAAAATAAGGTAATTAAAAAAAGAATACCCGAATAAAAAAGAGAATATTGTTTAATAACTAAAGTTCTTGAAGAATTAATAGTTAATAAATGTAAAAAACTTAAAAATGAAAATAAAATTAAAAAACTTAGCATAAAATATAATTATCGATCAATTTCACCAAAAACAATATCTTGTGTTCCTATAATTGTTACAACATCAGCAATCATATGCCCTTTTGCCATTTCATTTAATGCTTGTAAATGTCCAAAACCTGGGGCTTTAATTTTACAACGATAAGGCTTATTTGATCCATTTGAAATTAAATATATACCAAATTCACCTTTTGGTGCTTCAACTGCAGTATATGTTTCACCAGCTTCAATAACTAAACCTTCAGTATAAAGTTTAAAATGATGGATTAATGCCTCCATAGATTGTTTCATTTCACTACGTGATGGTGAACTTATTTTTTTATTAACAACTTTAATAGGTCCTTCCGGCATTAAATTTAAACATTGTCGAATAATATTTAACGATTGACGCATTTCCTCAACACGTAATAAATAGCGATCAAAACAATCCCCATTTGTACCTACAGGCACATTAAAATTAATAGTTTCATAAACATCATATGGAAAAGCTTTTCTTAAATCCCAAGGAATACCAGAACCACGCAATAAAACCCCACTAAAACCCCATTCTATAGCTTGTTTACCGGTTACAACTCCAATATCAACTAAACGTTCTTTCCAAATTCTATTTGTTGTTAATAATTCTTCCATTTCCTCTAAACGAATAGGAAATTGCTCAATAAATTGATAAATATCATCTAATAAACCTAAAGGTAAATCTTGTGCTACACCACCAGGTCTTATATAAGCAGCATGAAAACGAGCACCTGAAACTCGTTCATAAAATTCCATTAATTTTTCACGTTCTTCAAATGCCCACATAAATGGTGTCATAGCACCAACATCCATAGCATGACAACCTACCGCTAGCAAATGATTTAATAAACGAGTAATTTCACAGAATAATACACGAATATATTGTGCACGTAAAGGAACTGAAGATTGCATTAATTTTTCAATAGCTAACGAATAGGCTTGCTCTTGAGCCATCATGGATACATAATCAAGACGATCAAAATAAGGTAATGCTTGTAAATAATTTTTATATTCAATTAATTTTTCAGTACCACGATGTAATAATCCTATATGTGGATCAGCTCTTTCGACAATTTCACCATTTAATTCTAAAACTAATCGTAAAACACCATGAGCTGCTGGATGTTGTGGACCAAAATTAATAGTAAAATTTTTTATTTGTCTAACTAATTGGTCTTTTTTAATAACCATAATAAAATAATTTTTTTTTAATTACCATGGAGTTTCGAAATCAAAAAATCGAAACTCTTGAGCAAATTCAACAGGCTCTGCAACAATACGTTTATGATTTTCATCATAACGTAATTCAATATAACCATATAAAGGAAAATCTTTACGCATTGGATATCCTTCAAATCCATAATCACTTAAAATACGACGTAAATCAGGATGATTTTCAAAAAAAATACCATATAAATCCCATATTTCACGTTCCCACCAATTTGCATTTATAAAAATTGTAGTTAAACTAGGTATAGGCATAATTTCATTAACAAATGTTTTTATGCGTAAACGCTGAGAAAAAGTAAGACTTAATAAATCATAGCTAACACAAAATCGGTAATCTTTACCGATAAAATCTACACCAGATATACATGAAAGTAAATTAAATTGAAAACCAACATGTTGTTTTAATATTTTCATATTAAGTAATAAATTTTCAGAAAGACTTGTAAGTATCCATTCATTTTGAATTAATTGTCCAGAAATTATTGGACTAATATTTTGAAATTTAGTTAAAAATTTTTGAAATAACATATTTATATTTAAATAATCATTAAACCTAAAACAACTTTATACGAATACAATAAAAATAAAGTTGGATCAATAAAACCAAAACAAATAACAAATAAGCTTAAAGAAGCTAATAATAAAGTAATATCATTTATTTTTGTTTCTGCAATAAAAAAATCAAATTTTTCCTGTTTTTCAAAAAATAAAATTTTAATAAAGCGTAAATAATAAAAACTACCTAATACACTTAATAAAATAATAACCAAACTAATCTCAAACATTTGGGCTTCAATAGCAGCTGAAAATACAAAAAATTTCATACTAAAGCCAATTAATGGTGGAATACCTGCAAACGAAAAAAACCCTAAAGCTAATGCCAAAGCAATTGCTGGGTTAGTTTTGATTAGCATAGCAAAATCAGTTAAATATATTGTTTTTTTAGTGTTAGCATATATTATACTAATTAATCCCCAAATTAAAAAACCGGTAATTATATAAAAAATAATATAATAAAAAACAGCAGTTGCCCCTAATACAGTTCCTGTTGAAAAAGCTAATAGAATAAAACCTACGTGGCTAATTGAACTATAAACAAGTAAGCGTTTTAATCGTTTTTGTTGTAATGCTAATATTGAACCAACTAAAACAGATAAAATTCCACAGAAAATAAAAATACTTTTAAAAGCAAAAAAAAAAGAAAAAAAACTCGAATAAAATAAACGTAAAATTAATAAAAGAAAAACAGTTTTAGGTACTAAAATAAATATAATAGTAGAATTTAAAGGAGCTCCTTCATAAACATCAGGTGACCATATATGAAATGGTGCTGCTGTTAATTTAAACAAAACTGTTACTAATAAAAAAATAATAGAAAAAAATAAAATAGAAAAATTAATACTAACTAAATCTAAATCTGTTAATAATAATGCTAAATTTGCTAAATTAGTCGTTCCTGTTAAACCATAAATAATAGATGAACCTAATAAAAATAAACAAGATGAAAATGCGCCTAAAACAAAATATTTTAATCCGGCTTCAGTTGAATAAATAGAATACCGATTAAATGCTGCAAGTACATAAAAACATAACGATTGCATTTCTAAACATAAATAAATAGAGATTAAATCAGTTGAACTTGTTAAAAATAATAGCGAAAATAAAGCTAATAAAACTAAAACATAATATTCAAATAAATTTATTTGTTTAGATAAAAAATAAGGTTTTCCACAGATTAAAGATCCTGTAATTGCAATTAATATTAATGTTTTTAATGAAATAGAAGTTGTATCATTAGAAAATAACGTTAATGAAGAAAAACTTCCAAAATCTGTATTTATACTAAGAAGAATACAAATAGCTAATATAAATAATGATTGCGCATATGTTTCTTTATCTAAAAGAGGAAAATTATAGGTATTAATTGATATAATTGAGGCATTATATAGCAAAATCGCTAAAATAGAGCCTAATAAAAAAAATTCCATAATAAAACTTTTTAATAAATAACTATCCATAAAATAAAATAAAAATAATATTTTTCATAAAGAGCAAAATTACTCTTTAAATTCCTTTGGTTTTAAATGTCTTTTTTCAAAAGTAATTGTTTGTTACTTTTTTATTTAAATAATAAAAACTTTATTAATGTCTTTTTTAAAGAAAAAAAAATTTAACAAAACTACAATTTTTCAAAATTTGAAAACAATTTATGGAATTGGGGCAAATTCCGCAAATTTAATTTGTCATAACACGGGATTTAATCCAGTAACTACTTTAAGTTTTTTACGTGAAGATCAACTATATAAAATTTTTGCATATATTGAAAAAGAATATTTTTTAATTGAAGCTAATTTAAAATTTTATCAAAAAGAAAATATAGCCTACCTTTTAAAAGTAAAAAATATTCGTTCTATTAGAAACCGCTTAGGTCTTCCTGTACGAGGGCAACGAACACATACAAATGCAAACACTAAAATAAAATTAAAACGAAATAAAAAATAAATGATAAATTCTTCTTCTTCAACTAATTCAAATATTATTCATCAACAAACTTTATTTTCTTTTTTTTATCCACAATTAAAACGTCGTAGACTTAAGAATATATTAAATATAACAAAAGAATATAATTTAAAACGTTTTACTTTATATAAAAAATTCGTAACAAGTTATGATCTTAAAACATCTAAATTACAAAAAAAAAAAATAAATAAATTATTATTTAAAAATTTTTTTTTTGAAAAATTTAAACATAATTTTTCCAAACCTAAAAATATTGTTTATATTAAAATAAATCCAAATAACACTATGATTACTTGGACTGATAAACAAGGAAATGTTATTTATAAAGTTAGTGCTGGAATGTTAGGTCTACACTCTTCTAAAAAAAATTATAAATTAATTAATAATTTAGTAATTTCTGAATTTTTTAAAAAATTAAAATCAGAAAAAAAAAATAAATTTATTTTATTTAAATTAAGTGCACCTAAAATTTTACGAAGACGTATTCTTAGACGTTTAAAATTTTTTTTAAGAAATAAAAATTTTTTTGAAAATTTAAGAACATTAAGTTTTAATGGTTGCCGTCCTTCTAAAGTAAGACGTAAAAAACGTAAAGGTTTAAGATTATATAAACCTAAAATTTAATGGAGAAATGGCTGAGTGGCTAAAAGCGTTGGTTTGCTAAACCAAAATATTCTAATTTGAATATCATGGGTTCGAATCCCATTTTCTCCAAATTCATTTATAAATTTATGTTAATTTTAATTATTAAAATACTTATTATTATTGTTCCTTTATTGTTATCAATTGCTTATTTTACATTAGCTGAACGAAAAATAATGGGATCAATGCAACGTCGACGTGGGCCCAATGTAGTTGGTGTTTTTGGTTTATTGCAACCACTATCAGATGGTTTAAAATTATTAATAAAAGAAACGATCTTACCAAGTAGCGCAAATAAGATTATATTTATTTTAGCTCCAATTATCACCTTTGTTTTAAGCTTAATGGGTTGGGCTGTAATACCATTTAATGAAACTGCAGTTTTAGCTGATATTAACATAGGAATATTATATTTATTTGCTATGTCAGCACTAGGTGTTTATGGTATAATTTTATCAGGTTGGGCTAGTAATTCAAAATATCCTTTCTTAGGGGCATTAAGATCTACCGCACAAATGGTATCTTATGAAGTTTCTATTGGTTTTATTATCGTAACAGTAGTTTTATGTGCAGGTTCATACAATTTAACTGAAATAATTTTAGCTCAACAAAATATTTGGTATTTTATACCTTTATTTCCGAGCTTTTTATTATTTTTTATTTCAGCTTTAGCTGAAACAAACAGAGTTCCATTTGATTTACCAGAAGCTGAAGCTGAATTAGTTTCAGGTTATAGTGTTGAATATTCAGCAATGGGTTTTGCATTATTTTTTTTAGGAGAATATGGAAATATGTTATTAATGTGTGCCTTAACTGTTATTTTATTTTTTGGTGGTTGGCTTCCTCCTATTGCTATACTTTCTTTTATACCAGGTTCTATATGGTTTGGGTTAAAACTAAGCTTTTTTGTAATAGTTTTTATTTGGGTTAGATCAACTTTACCTAGATATCGATATGATCAATTAATGCACTTAGGATGGAAAGTATTACTACCTTTATCCTTAGGTTATTTAATCTTTACTTTTTCTATTTTATTTACTTTTAATTGGTTACCTTTTTAATCAAAAAATAATTAAAATAAAAATATTTTAAAAACAAAATAAAAAATAATATTTCTAAGCATATGTATAGACTAAAGAATAAAAAAATTTGAAATTCTAAGTCTGGTGGTGTAATTATTGTACTAAATAATAAAAATATAATAATTATATATTTTTTAAACTTTAAAATTAAATTTATACCAAATAAATAAATACTAAAACAGCAACAAATAAAAAAAAAACAAGCTAAAATTAAACTAAAATGAGTTGAAAATAAAAAATAAAAATAATTTAATGCACTTAATTCAAAAAAATAATTTGTTAAACTTTGTTGTACTGATAATGATATAAAAAAAGACCAAAAAATAGGTAAAAAAATAAAAAAGCTTAAAATGCTAAAAAAATAATATAAGTTTAAAATTAATGTTTGGAATTTTTTAATTTTTAACCATTCATTTTTATATAAACCTGCTTTAATAAAATCAATAATTAAAATAAGAACATAAGGAATCAATGCATTTAATAAATAAAAGAACCCGATAAAAATTTTAAATAAAAAAATTTCTTTAGGTTCAGTAAATATAAATGAATCAATTATATAATATTTATTTAATGAAGGTAAAGTAAAAATAAAAATAAAATCGTTTAAAGTAAAATATAAATATATAATACATAAACTAATAGCTATTAGAGAATATATAACTCTATAACTAATATCTTTTAAATAAATCATTTTGTTTTAAAAATCTTTAAAAATTTCTTAAAAATTAGTATTAATTTTTTAAAATCACCAAAAATTAAAAAAAGAATAAAGATAACAAATAATATTTGTGTTATACTAATCATAACTTTTTTTTAATAGTCAAGGCTTATAGTTTAATGGTTAGAACATACCGCTCATAATGGTAAAAATGTAGGTTCAAATCCTACTAAGCCTATAGTAAATTTAGTTAAAACTATATATAAATAATATAATTTTATGCTTTTACAAGCTGCAAAATTTATTGGTGCTGGTTTAGCTACATTTGGTTTAGCTGGTGCTGGTGTTGGTATTGGAACTGTTTTTGGTGCATTAGTATTAGGTATTTCACGAAACCCTAGTCTAAAAGAAGATATGTTTAGAATGGCTATCTTTGGATTTGCTTTAACTGAAGCAATTGCCCTATTTTCAATGATGTTTGCTTTTTTAATTTTATTCGCACTATAAAATAAAAAAGAAACGTTAATTTTTTTTAACTGAGTAAATTTTTAAAATTTTAATAAATTTAATATAAAATAAAAGTATTGTTGTTAGTTTAGAATAATTTTTAAAATTATCTAAAATAGAATTTTGAGTGTCTAATAAATACACATTATTATAAACAAAAAAAATTGGACGAAATTTTTGTAAATTATTTTGTTTATTTGATAACGTGGTAATTAATGCATTTGCTGGAATAGTTTTTAAATTAAAAATTTTCGAATTTAATTTCAAAAACGCAGACTTATTTATTCTAAAAAAATTTTGTTTAAGAATAGGATTTGGTAAAAAAATAATAAAATTTTTTAATTCTTGTAATTTTTTTTGAACTAATTTTTTTTTTAAATTTTTTTTTGTAGAAAATAAATGTGATGTCATAAGTATAAATTAGATTGAATTTAATTGATTACTTTTAAAAATTAATTTTACTTTAGGCTTTACTAGAACTTTAGTATAATGTTTTTTAGTTTTTTTAATAAAAAATTTTTGAGTTTTAGCCTTAAAAAATAATTTAATAAATATTTGTTTAATTTCTATAAATAAATTTGTTTGTAACCGATATAACATTAATTTAATTAATTTTTTATATGAAAAAATTGTTAAATTATTTTTAGTAAAATTTGACCAAATAAGTGCATACTGAGTTAAAAATTGATATTTGGTAAAAGTACCCAATAAGCCTAAAAATCGAATATAAAATTTTGTTTTTTTACGCTTAAATTGTATACCTATTATTTTAGAAATTTGTTGTTCAGAAAAAAATGTAAAAAGAATAGGCATAATTTTTGAGTAATTTAATGGTAAAATATTTAAACGTGGATATACTTTATATGTTTGTTCAGCGATTTCATTTTTATAATTAAGTTTATTAAATTGAAATGGCAAATTTGTATATAATAGTAAATTTTTAAAATTATTATAGTTTTTTAGCTCTTTTTTAGTTAAAGAAAATGCTATACTATTATTAGCAATTAAGGCTAAATTTTCTGATCGTGTTTCTGATTTAACGATAAGAAAACCACGTAAATTTTGTAAAGCATATAGGATAATATTTAAATTAATTAATAACATAATAATTTACATTTTAATGATAATTTTTGGGAACTTTCTTTAAAAATTTCTTGTGCTAATTTTAAAGAAATACCCTCAATTTCATAAAGAATAGTTCCAGGATAAATTTTTGTAATCCAAATATCAACAGAACCTTTTCCTTTCCCCATTCTAACTTCAACAGGTTTTTTAGTTTTTGGTAAATGTGGAAAAATACGTATCCATAATTTACCTTTTTTTTTTATTTTTTTTGAAATTACTTTTTGAGCAGCTTCAATTTGTTTACTAGTTAATATACCAAAATCAATTGCTTTGAATGCAAAGCTACCATAATTTAAATTATTTGCTGAAGAAATAATTTTATTAGGTATATTCCCTTTTTGAATTTTTTTATATTTATATTTACGTGGTGATGTTAACATATATTTTTATTTAACTAATTTTTAGCAATCCATAATTTCCAGCCAAAGGTTCCTAACTTGCTAAAGGATGTTTTAGAAGAATAATCTAATTTTGCAATCAATGTTTGTGAAAAAATACTACCAATTATACTTCTAAAATTACTAGCTTGTGATTTACCAGAAATACGACCACTCACTAACAATTTGATACCTAAGATATGCTTATTTTTTTGTTGATCCAAAAAATATAATAATTTAAAATAATCACGTAAAAAAATAAAAAATCTTTTATGTTGTTTCTTTGGAATCCACGCAAAATGTTTTGCTAAAATAAAATTAATAGTAGCAGCTTTAATTTGAGCTGTATGTAATAATAAAGAACTTATTATTATTAAATCTTTTACACTACGTGATTTTAAATGTTTAAATAAACCTATTTTATTACCATTTGATAAAATAGTAATCAATATTTGTCTTGAAATTTTTGTTTCTAATCTATGACTTTTAATAAAAACTTTTTTAACATTATATAATTTACTTAATGTAAATAAAAAAGAAGTAAAATTCTGGTTTATTTTATTTATTTTAGAACGAAGTTTTAAACCTCGACGAAATTTTTTTGTATAAATATTAGAATTACGTGAAATAATAAAATTAAAATCAATATATAAAATATTATTTTCTATTTTAAAATTGGATTCATTAATTATAATACCACGTTGATAAAAATAATTTAAAAAGTATTCACGTAATATATAATTTTTTGAATACTGTTCAGTAGATCCATAAATTGGATAATTAAAATTTGTTCGTAAACTTAATGGTGCTGCTTTTTGACCCATATATTTTTATTTACGTTTTGTTATAATTTTTTTTTTACCTTTATACATATAAGGTTTACGTGTTGTGACAAATTCACCAAATTTATAGCCGATTTTTTCTTCAGTAATTTTAATAACTTTAAATTCTTTACCTGTATGTATTTTGATTAATTGTCCTAGTAAAAAAGATGGAATAATTGTACCTCTATTCCAAATTTGTTTTGGTTTAGTTAAAAATGAAGAACGTAAAAATGATTTTGGTAAATAATTAAGTTTCCAGCTAGATCTTGACATATTTTTTTTTATTTTGTTTTGTAGGCTTTCCTTTTGTAGGTTTACCCCAAGGTGTAACCGATGGTCTACCACCTGCGCCACCATGTGGGTGATCAATTGGATTCATAGCAACACCACGTACTTTGGGGCGTAATCCTTTTAATCGAGATTTTCCAGCTTTTCCTATGATTTGTAAATTATGCATTTCATTAGAAATAGAACCAATTGAAGCAAATGTATTTGAATTTAAAAATTTTATTTCTCCTGATGGAACTCTAATTTTAGAAATAATAGGACCTTTTTGTAATAATTGACATGAAGTACCAGCCGCACGCGCAAATAAAGCTCGTTTAGAACCTACAGCCGAAATAATACTACCAGCAGGTATTTTTAATAGTGGTAAACGATTACCTATTCGAATTTCAGTTAAATTTGGACCCATGGAAATTTTAGATCCTGGAAATAAAAATTTATTAGCTAAAATATAACTAAAGTTTTTTGTTTCTGAATTAAATACACGTGCTAATAAACTAGAACGTAATGGATCATATTCAATACCTACTACAACACCTTCATTTAATAAATTATTCCAATTTATAGTACGATATAATTTTCTAAACCCTCCACCTCTATGACGTATACAAATATGTCCATTATTATTGCGTCCAGAATTTTTAGGTAATCTTTTAATTAAAATTTTAGGTATTTTTTTAGTGTATAATAATGTTTTATCTGAAAGTAATTGATGTCTTAAACTTGATGTTTTTGACTGTTTTTTTTTTAAAAGCATAAGAGAAGTTTATAAAACGAAGATAACGGGGTTTGAACCCGCGGCCTTTGGCGTGACAAACCAACACTCTACCAATTGAGCTATATCTTCTTTAAACAATTTAATATCGTAAGCTTGGTGTATTTCCTACTGAAATATCACCACGTACTCTGTAATGTAAAATAAAAATAGCTAAGCCAATTGCTGATTCAGCAGCAGCTACAGCTAAAACTAATAATGCAAAAATTTGACCTATAATATCATCTAAAAAAACTGAAAAACAAACGAAATTTAAATTTAGTGATAATAATGTTAATTCTAAAGACATAAGTATTAATATTAAACTTTTACGATTTAATACTATACCCATAATCCCAATAAAAAATAATAAAAAATTAAAAGTAATTTGAAGGTTAAACATAAATTTTAATAAATATGAATTAAAAAAAATTTGTTGAATTTTTTCGTAAAGTTTGTGAACATTGACCCATAATAGCAGATGCTTTAGTAAATTTTGTATTAAGATAAAAATCTTCTACATTACTTTTAATTGGGTAATGTGTAATTAAATTAGAATCAAAATTTGATAATAATTTAAATTTTTGAGCTTTAAATTTTGAATAATTAATTGAAAATAAATTAGTAATATTAAAGCAAGATTTAGAATTAAATTGAATCCCAAAAAAAAGTATTAAAATTTTATTAATAGCTAAAATATTATGCAATTTAGGCAAAATTGCAAATGTTTTTTGTTTTTGACCTTCTGCATTTAGATACGTATTAGAAGTTTCAAAGAAAGAAGCAACAGGTAAAATATAATTTGCGTGTTCTGCTAATTTTGAGCCATGTGTATTTAACCAAACTATTTTTTTTTTTGATAATAAAATTAATTTACGAATAAATAAAGTTTCTTCTAGATTTAAATTTAAAATTACGGTTGACCAAATAATATCTTTTTGAGTTAATTTTTGAAAATTTAAATATGTTAGTGCTTTTAAATTAGGCGAACTATCAATTAATAAAAATTTTACATTTTTATTAATATTCGTTAATAAATTTTGTAATAATATTACATTTATTCGTGAATAAACACTACGACCAATAAAAAAAAAAGGCAAATTATAACAACTAATAATTTGCTGTAAAATCGATTTTCCAGTACCTAAATTTAAAAAATTTACTAATTTTAAATTTAAAAAATTCGTATTTAAATTATTTACAAAAGGAATACCATAAGTTGAAATTAAAAAATTATTTTTTAAAAAATATGTGCGTAATCTTATTTGTAAAATAGGAGCTTCTATTTTTAAATTTGTTCCTAATAATAAAAAAGAATCAGCTTTTTCAATATCATTAAAAGTTGTCGTATTTTGTAAAATTTTAATTGCTTCAATTAATCGTATTTTTACATTAGGTAAAATTTGTAATTTTTTTAAAATTTCTAGGCTTTGTAAATCTAAACTAGATTGTACTGGTATTAAAATATTATTTCGTAAAAATAAATTTTTTAAAAAATTAATAATAGTAATAAATTCTTTAATTTCAAATTTATTTACAAATTTTTGATATGTAGCTTTTATTCTTAATCTTTTTAAACTATCATATGAAAATCTGATTTTATCTGAAATCCATTCTTGATTAATACTATTTGAAAAACGAGGTAAAATACGAATAATTTCTGATTCTTTTAAATCAATAGAAATATTGCTACCTACACAGTCTAACGGATCAATACTAGAATATTTTCTTAATTCCCATGGGCGTGATGTAAAAGCATAAGGTTTTGATGTTAATGCTCCTACTGGACATAAATCTATAATATTACCAGAAATTTCAGTATTTAAAAGTTTTTCTATATAGGTTCCAATTTCTGTTTCTTCTCCTCGCTTTAAAGTACCTAAAGTATCAATTCCTGCAATTTCAGTAGCAAAACGTACGCATCGAGTACAATGTATACAACGAGTCATAATCGTTTTAATTAAAGGGCCACAATTTTTGTCCTCAACACTACGTTTTAATGTATAAAATCTACTATAATCTCCTCCAAATTGACGAGTCTGATCTTGTAAATCACATTCACCTGCTTGATCACAAATTGGACAATCTAATGGATGGTTTAATAATAAAATTTCTAATACATTTTCTCGTGCTTTTTTAACTAATGGACTATCTGTAAAAATTATCATATTTTGAGTAACAGGCATAGCACAAGCAGCTACAGGTTTTGGGCTTTTTTCAATTTCAACTAAGCACATTCTACAATTACCTGCAACAGATAAGTTTTCATGATAACAAAAACGTGGAATATCAATTCCAATTTGTTTACAAGCTTCTAATATGCTTGATCCGCGTGGAACTAAGATAGCTTTATTGTTTATAGTTAAATTTATCATTAAAATTTAATAAAAAATTTTTTACTTTTTTCTAAAAAAAAGAATAAAAATTTTACTTGCTATCGGACTTGAACCGATACTCTTTAGGAAACAAATTTTAAGTCTGTCGTGTCTACCATTCCACCAAGCAAGTATATAAATTTTATTGCTCCTTATGGGATTTGAACCCATATCTCTACTGCGAAAGAGTAATGTCCTAAGCCATTAGACGAAAAGAGCTTTTTATATTGTTATTGAAGAAAGTTGGATTCGAACCAACGATAGATTTAACTAACAGTTTTACAGACTGCCACCTTAAACCGCTCGGTCATTTCTTCAAGAAAATTTACATTAGGTAGGATTTGAACCCACAACCATTGAATTCGAAGTTCAAAACTCTAATCCGATTGAGCTACTAATGTAAATATTTCTCCCTAGGTAGGATTTGAACCTACGACCTTATGGTTAACAGCCATTTGCTCTACCTATTAAGCTACTAAGGAAAACAAATATATAAATTAAAAAATTAATCAAAAAATCTCATTAATTTAAAAAAATTTTTAATTTTTTTTATATAAGAAGCATCTAATTTAAAAGATAAATGAGTATCATAAATATACATTTCTGGTTGTATAACAAAAGGTTTTTTAATAAGGATATCATAGGCTGGGTAAATATGATCTAATGGAAATTTTATTTGATCCAATGGAACGAATGCCCCCTTTGTATGAATAATTAAATCAAATAAAGCAGGTAAGAGAATTGACCACATTGTTACGTTTAACCAAATTAACCATCCGAACCCAAAAATAAATCTCATATCTTTGTATAATGCTTTTATTTCTTCTTCTGTCTGGAGTACATAAAAAGAACGAAATCGTTGTTTTAAAGGTTTTTCAATAAGATCCATTATAGCATTTCCCATAGGGCTATTATCGATTTTTTTATAATAAATTATAAATAATTTCCAAAATTCATTTTGTTCTAATTGTTTTTTTAAATTTATAAAAGTTTGTTTTAATTTATTGAAATTTGTTTTTAACATCTATAAATTAAGTTTTTTCTTTCTTTTTATTTTTTAAAAAATAAAAAGATACCCTGATTTCCACGTGAAAGTTGTTTAGCTACAATTTCATTAGTTTTATATGAAGAAAAATTTTGTGTTAATACAATAGCCCCTAACATTGCTATTAATAAAAGTATTCCACACAATAAAAAACATAATAAAAATTCTTGATATAATATTTGTCCTATTAATTCAGTATTTGTTAAATTATCAATAAAGACATACCATGATAAATTTGTTTCTTTAAAATTTATTTGTAGAAAAAGGTCATTCATTGACATATATAATTCTAATATAAATAAAATTCCAAATATAAGACCAAAAGGTAAATATTGTAATAAAGATGTTTTTGATTGATTTAATTTTATATCTAACATCATTACAATAAATAAAAATAAAACTGCGATCGCTCCAACATAAACAATAATAAACATTAAGGCAATAAATTCTGCCCCTAAATATAAAAGTATACCAGCTCCACCTAAAAAAACTAAAATAAGAAACATAACAGAATGCACAGGATTTTTGCTTGATAATACTAATAAAGAACTTATAATCATACTAATCATTAAAATTTGATGTAAAATATTTTCCATAAATTAATTTTTATATAAAAAAAAACTTAAATAAATATGTATATATTATATATATTTAAGTTATTAAATGGAATAGTAGGATTTGAACCTACACATAGTCGAATCAAAATCGACGGCCTTACCATTTGGCTATATTCCAACAAGGTTTTGTTTAATCGGTAACTGATAACTAAAATTTAGGCAACAATGGATTTGAACCATTAACCTTCTCGTTGTAAGCGAGATACTCGACCAATTAAGTTAGTTACCCTTTAAAAAAATTAGTATCAATAAGCTTAAAATATTACTATTCTTATACTTTTGACCTATCTGCGTGATAATCTTTCACGAAATTATAACAAAAATTTATCTTGAGGCAAGTTTCTTGCTTATATGCTTTCAGCAATTATCTTTTATAAACGTAGCTACTCAGCGTTGCATTTGGAAATACAGCTGATACACAATAGGTTTACATTTCCGGGTCCTCTCGTACTACGGTATGGTCCTCTCAATTTTTTACGCTCCCAGAAGATAGGGACCGAACTGTCTCACGACGTTCTTAACCCAGCTCAAGTACCACTTTAATCGGCGAACAGCCGAACCCTTGGAACCTTCTTCAGCTCCAGGATGTGATTAGCCGACATCGAGGTGCCAAACGGTCCCGTCGATATGAGCTCTCGGGAACCATTAGCCTGTTATCCCCGGCGTACCTTTTATTCGTTGAGCGATAATCTTTCCACACAGAATTACCGGATCACTATAACCGACTTTCGTCTCTGTTTGATTTGTCAATCTTACAGTCAGGCAGGCATTTTTGCTATTACGCTCTACAATAAAGAAACTTTATTTGAGCCTACCTTTGTACGCCTCCGTTACTTTTTAGGAGGCAAGCGCCCCACTTAAACTACCGCCTATATAGTGTCTTAATAAAAAAATTAATGAGTATAACTTTTTCTTAAGAGTGGTATTTCATTAATGCTAACGCTCCCACTTATTCTACACATAAAAAAAAATTATACAGTATATATTCATAGTAAAGGTGCACGGGGTCTTTCCGTCTATCTGGGAGTAAGCCGCATCTTCACGGCTAATTCAATTTCACAGAGTCTATGTTGGAGACAGTGGAGCAGTCGTTACACCATTCATGCAGGTCGGAACTTACCCGACAAGGAATTTCGCTACCTTTGGACCGTCAGAGTTACAGCCGCCGTTTACGGGGGCTTAAAATCAGAGCCCAAGCTCATCATCTTAACCTTGCCGCACCGGGCAGGTGTCAGTCCCTATACGTCTTCTTTCGAATTTGCAGAGACTTGTGTTTTTATTAAACAGTCGCTACTCCCGATTATGTGCCAACAATTTTTAGCTTTCGCTAAATTGTTACTCCTTCTTCCGAAGTTACAGAGCCAATTTGCCGAGTTCCTTCAACATATTTATCTCTTACGCCTTAGTATTCTCTACCTATTCACCAGTGTCGGTTTACAGTACGGCTTTAATTAAAAATGCTATTTCCTGAAATTTTTACTAAGCTTTATTTATACCATTTAAATAAAACTAAATTATAAATTTGTCACAATTTTTAAAATCCCATCAAAAAATGCTTTCGCTTATTTCTAAGGGGCCGATTTACTCGCTGCTTCATA
>Ga0209958_1000647_pt1 | contig 48389 bp, 38 predicted proteins | sample ThiBio_inoc_plan_FD_183942 | JGI IMG/M metagenome (GOLD analysis project Ga0209958, IMG submission 183942) | Wastewater bioreactor microbial communities from Cape Town, South Africa - Thiocy_inoc_plan (SPAdes) | ecosystem: Engineered > Bioremediation > Thiocyanate > Unclassified | place: South...
GAGGTCGAAGTGGGGGGGGCAGTCGGGCGAGCCGCACGACACGGCCTTGCAGCCGTAGACGTCGGCCTGGCGTTCGAACCGCCGCGAGAGCGCCCCGAAGACGGCCCAGAACAGCGCCCCGACGCACGCCGCGACCGCCAGCCCCTCGACCGCGTCGCGCCAGGCGGTGGGGCTTTCCGGGTCCACGATCGTCAGGCCGGCGAGCCACGATTCCAGGCCGGCGAAGGCGTCCGAGGCGGCGGTGAGGAGGACGATGAAGCCGACGAGGAAGAACAGGAAGTAGGGGAGGTGGCGGTGGGCGACGTGGCCGACCTCGTGCCCGAAGACCGCGGCGATCTCGGCCGGCGTCAGGCCGTCGATCAGGGCGTCGGAGAGGAGGACGTAGCGGAACCCGGGCAGGACCCCCGTGACGCAGGCGTTCACGACCATGCGGTCGGTGTCCCAGACCAGGATGTCCGTGCATCGGAACCCCGAGCGCCGGGCGATCTCCTCCAGGCGGCGGCGGAGCGGCCCGTCCGCGAGCGGGCGCGTCGGCCAGGCCAGCCGGATGAACAGCGGCGAGGCCGCCAGGACCAGCGACCCCAGCACGGCCAGCTCGGCGGCCTCCGCCCAGGGTTCGGACCGCCAGGCGGGCCAGAGGCGGTCGATCACGTCGTTGCGGGCGACGAAGATCGCGACGATGGGGAGGATCAGCGCCAGCGACTGCCGCTCCTTCAGGTACAGGTGGCGCAGCACGCGGCGGCCGGCGTGCGCGGCCGGCAGGCCCAGGACGGCCCGCTCGCCGTAGAAGGCCCCCCACCAGGCGAGGAGCTGCATCGCCAGGAAGGGCGCGACGATGAGCGCGTCGTCCACGAGGATCGACCCGCGCCATCCCCAGGCGTCCAGCACGATCCCCGGCCACCCCCAGCCGTGGACGATCCAGCCGTAGGCGACGAGCGACCCCAGGGCGATCAGCCGTGACCCGATCCCGAACGTCCGGCGCACCCGAGAGCCGGCGTACCCCCTCCGCCGGACCTTCCATGCCGTCCACAGGCCCAGCGCGAACGCCGAGGCCGCCACCGCCGCGACCGCGGCGACGACCTTCGCCAGCGCCCGCGGCACGTCGCCCGGCGGGTCGGCAGGGGCCTCGACCCCGAAAGCCAGGAGGAGCGCGATCAGCAGCGGGATGGGGATCATGAGGGCCTGGAGGCGACGACGGAGGGCTTCGGGCTCAGGCCGGATTATCCGGCCCGTCCCGGACGGCCGTCAAGGGGCGTCGCCGGGGCGACGGTCAGGGAAGTTCGCCGAGGGCCAGGAGTTCCGCCCGCCGCTCCAGCCGCCGTTCATCATTCATCTGGAGGACATGGACCGTCGCCCGACCCCTGGGAGTCCTCCCCACGATGCGGGCCTGTTGGAACTCGAAGTGCTCGTCCCAGGCGTCCTGGCGCGGGTGGAAGAGGGGCACGAGCGCCGAGGTATCGGCGTCGATGCCCGTCAGATTCGGCCCCTTGCATACGTTGCAGCGATTGCAGGCGAGGGCGAGGTTGTCCGGGTCGTCGCCCCCGCCGTGCTGCCGGGCGATGATGTGTTCGACATGGTGGGCGAGCCCGGTCTGATCCTGGCGGAGCAGGCAGTATTCGCACCGATCGCCGGCCCGCGTGCGCACGAATCCTCGCGTCCCGGCGTCCATCAGGACCGGTCGAGGGCCGCGAGATGCCGCCTCGCCTTGAGCTTCAGGATGGCGATGAAGTCGTCGGTGTTGATGCAGGCTTCATACTCGGCCCGTTCGGCGTCGGTGAGGAGCCCCTCGTTGGCCTTCTCCGCCAGGACGGCCACTCGCTCCTGGACGGCGGGATCGACCCGGAGGTCCAGCACACGCCTGGCGGAATCGGCGTCGAGGCATCGGCTGAGCGGGTCGAGCATCAGGTCGACGACGGACGTCGGCGAGTGGGGGTGGATCTGGCTCATGGGGCCCTCGTTCGTGGCCTGAGGGGCTTCGGGCTCAGGTCGGATTATCCGGCCCGCTCCGGACGGCCGTCAAGGGGCGGTGCGGGCGGGGGCCCAACCGTCGCGGGGGGGCGGGGGTCCTTCGTGTTCGGTGGGGATGGGCTTGCGGCGTTCGTCGCGGCGGGCGGGCTCGGGCGCGTCGTCGGGCTCGCGGTCGTCCAGGACGACGCGGCGGTCGCCGTCGGCCGCCAGGGCGGAGCGGACGGCGGCCGGGAGGCTGTCTCGCAGCTCGCGATACGAGTTCTTCAACTCGTCGCGCTCGGCCTGATAGGCGTGGATGCTGCTGCGGTAGTCGCCGACCGACTCCGCGAGCGCGGCGATGCGGCGGCCGTCGTCGACGGCGCGCTCGGAGAGGTCCTGGTTCTCGTTGCGGAGCGTCAGGAGCTGGTCCTGGAGGCGGTCGTTCTCCGAGCGCAGGGCCTGGATGGTGCGGCGGCTCTCGTCCAGGCGCTGGCGGGGGCCGAACTGGTTGCACCCCGCCCCGGCCGCGGCGCAGGCCAGGACGAGCATCGACCAGGCTGTTCGGCGCGGCGCGCGGGTCATGCGTCCCGATTCCCTCCGGGGGCGCCCGGCCCACCGTCGCGTCGGGCGCGACGCGACCCGTCCCTGCGAGCGTCGGCTCGGCGGGGGCGGGTCGTGGTGTGGGCGCGTGGGGTTCCCGACGTCGTCTTAGCGGATCCCGGCCGAACGGGCAAGCCCGACCGGCCGGGGGCGGCGGCGATCAGCCGAAGACCATGCCGGAGATCGACTTGACGAGCCCGGAGGCGACGCCCCCCTCGTTGAAGTCGTAGAGGTTCCGGACGAGGTCGTAGGCCAGGAACGAGGAGAGCAGGACGAACACGCTGGCGAACGCCAGGAGCCCGACCGAGAGGCCGTCCCAGTCGGCGGCCGGCTCGCGGGAGATCACGACGCCCGGGGTCGAGGCGCCGCTGACGGGCGAGTCGTCCGAGGCCCAGGCGGTGCCGATCTCGGCGGAGACCGCGTCGTCGAAGCCGTCGTCCTCGTCGTCGTCGTCGCCGAGGTTGGCCGGGGCCATGGCCGTGGCGGCGTTGATGTCGACGTCCTCCTCGTCGATCGCGAAGACCTCCGAGGCGCTGTCGCTGTCTTCCAGGTCGAAGTCGCTGCCGGCGTTGAGCTGGACCGTCTTGTCGTCCGACTCGTCGTCGAGCGCGGCGTCGACCTCGAAGTCGGTGTCGTCGAAGATGTCCTTCTCCCCCTTGCCGACGGCCGGCGGGGGGGTGGCGGAGAGCGACGGCTTGGGCTTGGCCGGCGAGGCGGGGGGCGCGGCCTTCTTGGTGGGCATCGCCTCGTCGCTCAGCGGGGCCAGCTCGATCGACTCGGCGCCGCCGCCGCCGAAGGCGCCCAGCAGGTTGATGCCGGAGTCGCTGGGGCGGGAGAGGTTGATGCCGGAGAGGTTGGGGTCGGCCGCGGTGACGTCCGAGTCGCTGGGCTTCAGCGGGGTGGCCTCGAACTCGTCGCTGGCGTCCAGGGCGCTCAGCTCGAAGTCGCTGCCCGACTCGGGTTGGAGGGCGTCGACCAACTCGTTGGAGGGGCTCAGCTCGAAGTCGCTGTCGGCCCCGGCGGCGGGGACCTCGGCGGAGGAGCCCAGCAGCGGGGCCGGGCCGATGGACGAGCCCGACGACGAGGCGGCGAAGACGCCGTGCTCGGAGGTGTCGTCCTTGATGAGGGTGACGTCGGAGTCGCTGGGGGCGCGGCCGTGGGGCTGGGCGAGGCGGACGTCGGAGTCGCTGGCGCCCTTGATGTCGTCGGGGACGAGGCGGACGTCGGAGTCGCTGGGGAGCTTGCCCAGGCTGGACATGCCGATGATGACCGAGCTGGAGCCGGTCACCGGGTTGGGGGGGACCGAGAGGTCGTCGATCATCAGGTCGTGCTCGGACCCGCCCTCGGCGGCCGGCGTCGCGCCGAACTGCATGGTCTCGGCGCCGAGGTCGGCCTTGGCCACGCCGAGCTGGAACTCGGAGAGGTCCAGGTCTTCGAACTCGGCCCCGCCGGCGGCGGGGACCTCCAGGTCGGAGAGCCGCAGCTCGGCGTCGCTCCCCAGGCCGTGGCGGCGGGCCAACTCCTCGACGTCGGCCTTGCGGAACTGCCAGCTGCCGCCGTCCAGGAACCCGCGGACTTCGCGCTCCTGGGCCTTGGACTTCAGCTCATCCGGGCTCATCCCCAGCACGCGGGCGGCTTCTTCAAGCGTGTAGAACTCGGCCATGGACAGGGTCCTCGCGATCAGATCGGCCCGCGCGGGCCGTGGGGGTCGATTCCAAGTGTGCCGAGGACCGCGTCCGCCGCGCGACCGCTAGCGGTCCTTCGGGATTCGTCCGGGCTGCGCCGCCTTCAGCGACGCCTCGATGGCGCCGGGCTCCGGCGCCTGGTTGTTGTACTGGTCCAGCTTCAGGTCCCACTCGTACCGGCGGGCGGCCTCCAGCTTCAGCGAGCCCTTGGGGCCCGCCGGATCGAATCGATAGACGGCCAGGGCTTGCGACTTCGTGTCCACCAGGAAGAGGAACTGGCCGGCGGCCGGCCCCTGCGGGGTGTTGATCAGGGCTATGGTCCCGTTGGCCTCGGCCGTCGCCGCCGGCCGCGCCCCCTGCGGGCCGGTCGCCCGCGCCGCCGGGGCCTCGGCCCCCGTCTGGGCCGACAGCGCCGGGGCCCGCGCCCCGCCCGTCCACGCGATCGCCGCCCCCAGGACCAGGCCGGGGAGACCGTAGCGCGCCGCCCCGTTCCAATCGCGAACCTTCATGTTTTCGCCCCCGTCCTTGAGCCTCGCGGCCGGCCTTCGTCCCGAAGCCCGACGCGCCTGCATGACGACGGATCTCCGCGCACGCAGACGGCTTTCGACTTCAGTCTAACACACGCTTTCCGGGTGATTCGACGCTTCGAATCTGCAGGATGGGGCGACCTGCGCCGGCGCGTCGAGAGGTGCTGAGGGCCGGCGGATCGCCTTGAATCTTTATTGTAAGATTTCGCCCCGCCCGGGCAAGGCGAGCCTCGCGACCCGCACCTTCGGCCGTCGATTGCACGCACACGCTTGAAAAACCCCCGCGATCCGGCTAGGTTGTTGAACAATTGCCGTAGAATGGAGGCGGCCCGAGCCTCCTCGACCACCGACCTCGTTGGACGCCGTCGCCCCCCCGACGGTTCCCTCCTCTTATCCCCCCCGAGGGCTAGACGCCATGACCGGACGCCGAGAGCACCGCGGGCGATGGGCCGCGACAGCCGTGCTGATGATCCTGGCGGCGGGCGCGCGGGCCGAGGACGCGGCCGACGCCCTGATCGGCTCGCCGGCCTCGGTGACGGTCGAGCCGGGCGACGCGGTCCTGCGGGGCCGCCGCGCCACCGCCCGGCTGATCGCCACGGCGACCTACGCCGACGGCTCGGTCCGCGACCTGACGCGGGCGCTGGAGTGGTCGAGCGCCTCGCCCGAGGTCGCGGAGGTCTCGAAGACCGGCCTGGTGACGCCGAAGGCCGACGGCCAGGCCGTCGTCACCGCCCGTCGCGGGAGCGTGGAGGCGTCGACGACCGTCCGGGTCGAGGGGATGGCCGGCCCCGCGCCGGTCAGCTTCCGGCACGACGTCATCCAGGCGCTCAACCAGGCGGGTTGCAACTCGGGCGCCTGCCACGGCACGCCCACGGGGAAGGGGGGGCTGAAGCTCAGCCTCCGCGGCTACCTGCCGGATGAGGACTTCGTCGTCCTGAGCCGGGAATCCGGCGGCCGTCGCATCAGCACGTTCGACGCCGACGCCAGCGTGATCCTCCGCAAGCCCCTGGGCGAGGCCCCCCACGAGGGCGGGATCCGCCTCAAGCACGGGACCAAGGCGTTCGAGTACATCCACGACTGGATCGCCGAGGGGGCCCACGACGACCCAGGCGTCGCCGCCCCCGTGAAGCTGGAGGTCGTCCCGGGCTCCCGCATCCTCAACGCCCCGGCGAAGGAGCAGCAGGTCGTCGTCCTCCTGACGATGGCCGACGGCACCAAGAAGGACGTGACGTCGATCTGCTACTACGACTCGTCCAGCCCGGACATCGCCGAGGTGGACTCGACCGGCTACGTCACGTTCAAGGGGCGCGGCGAGGTCGCGGTGATCGCCCACTACCTGAGCATGGTGGCCATCGTCCGGCTCACGCACCTGATCGACGTCCCGGGCTTCCAGGTCGTCGACGTCCCGCAGGGGAACCTCGTCGATCGGGCGGTCTTCGCCAAGCTGAACCACATGCGGATCGCCCCGTCGGCCGACTGCACCGACGCCGAGTTCATCCGTCGCGCGTACCTGGACGTCCTCGGCGCGCTGCCGAAGCCCGAGGAGGTCGACGCCTTCCTCAAGGGCGACCCGGCCGACCGCCGCGGGAAGCTGATCGACGCGCTCCTCGAACGCCCCGAGTTCTACGACTTCTGGGCCCTCAAATTCGCGGACGTCCTGCGCTCGAACGGCCGCCTGATCGAGCCCAAGGGGGCCTACGTCTTCCACCGCTGGATCCGCGCCAGCCTGGAAGCCGGCATGCCGATGGACCGGTTCGTCCGGGAGCTGCTGGCCTCCGACGGCTCGACCTTCTCCAACCCGGCCACGAACTACTACCGGATCAGCCGCGAGCCCGAGGCGGCCGTCGAGACCACGGCCCAGCTTTTCCTGGGCGTCCGGATCCAGTGCGCCAAGTGCCACAACCACCCCTTCGAGCGCTGGACGCAGGACGACTACTACAACTTCGCCGCATTCTTCGCGCAGATCGGCCGCAAGCCGGGCGTGCTGCCGGGCGAGGAGGTCGTCTTCAACGCGGGGGGCGGCGAGGTGAAGCAGCCGCGCACCGGGCGGGTGATGCCGCCGAAGGGCCTGGGCGGGCCGGTCCTGGACGACGCCTCCCTCGACCGTCGCGCCCGGCTCGCCGCGTGGCTGACCTCCAAGGAGAACCCGTTCTTCAGCAAGAGCCTGGTGAACCGGGTGTGGTACCACCTGATGGGCCGCGGGATCGTCGAGCCCGTGGACGACTTCCGCGACTCCAACCCGGCCTCCAACGACGAGCTGCTGGACGGCCTGGCCGCCGAGTTCGCGAACGACGGATACAACCTGAAGTCGTTGATCCGGAAGGTCTTGCAGAGCCGGACGTACCAGCTCTCGGCGACGACGAACCCGCTCAACGCCGACGACGCGGTGTACTTCTCGCACGCGACGACGAAGCTGCTGCCGGCGGAGGTGCTGCTGGACGCCATCTGCGACGTGACCGGCTCGCCCAACGCCTTCGCGGGCCTGCCGCCGGCCGCCCGCGCCACCCAGATCCCGGACGGCAAGATGGACGACCCGTTCCTGAAGACGTTCGGCCGCCCGGCGCGCGAGCTGGCCTGCGAGTGCGAGCGCGAGAGCGATTCCAACCTGTCGCAGGCGCTGCAGCTCATCGGCGGGGCGACGGTCAACAACAAGCTCCGCAACGACGGCGGCCGGGTCGCGGGCCTCGCCAAGAGCGGCAAGGCCCCGGAGGCGATCACCGAGGACCTGTACCTCGTCGCCTTCTCCCGCCCCCCCTCGTCGGCCGAGATGGACGCGGCCGTCAAGCACCTGAAGGATGCCAAGGACCCCCGCGCGGCCATCGAGGACCTCGCCTGGGTGCTCATCAACTCCAAGGAGTTCCTGTTCCGCCATTGAGCGGGGCGGGGGCCTTCGGCGGGGCACGGCCAGGGACGTATACTCGTCCCCGGCCAGGTCCAGCAGCCCGACGGTGAACGTCGAGGCGCGATGGAGCGCGCCGGGATTGATGTGGCGCGTGGCCCCCTCGCGGACATCGCGGCGCAGGTGGGTGTGGCCGGAGAAGATGTAGTCCGGGGCCTCGGCCGCGAGGCGGGCGTAGTCGCGCGGCGAGTCGCCGTGGACGACCGCGATGCGACGGCCCCCCAGCTCGATCAGCCCGCCGCGCCCCAGGCAGGTCGCGCCGGTGCGTCGCATGGCCAGCCGCAGGGCGTCGAGGTCGTAGTCGCAGTTGCCGAAGACGAAATAGGCCGGGACGCCCACGACCTCGTCCACCACGTCGGGCGTGGTGACGTCGCCGCAGTGGATCAGGGCCTCCGCGCCGGCGGCCAGCAGGATGGCCACGGCCGATCGCGCCCGCGCCGCCTGGTCGTGAGTGTCCGAGAGTATGCCGATTCGCATGCCTCGTATGGTGGTCGCCCGCGCCCTCGGCGGCAAGGGACCACGGCGGGGAAATCGGGAAATCCGCGGACATGACTGGCGGGATGGGCCGTCGGCGGATAGATTTATAGTGGATTCACAGCCTTCGGCCGACGACGGGAACATCCCCCAAGCCACTTCAGGGGAGGCCGTCGCCCATCGGAGGCGTCGATTCCGCGCCCGTCGCGTCGACGGGCGCGCGACCGCTTCGCGAGAAAAGGGCGGTCGCGGAGGGCGCGAACCCGACGCGGGGCCGATCGGTCCCTTCGTGCGTCGAGCCCGCACCTTCCAGGATCATCCCGCGCCGCGCGGGGAGGTGTCCCATGACGACCGCGATGAAGACGCGCAAGCCCAAGAGCAAGACCGCCAAGAAGGCCCCCCGCACCGCGGCCCAGCAGCCCCCGCGGGACGTCGAGCAGGCCGTCCCGACGCACGTCGTCGGCAAGCCGGCCGAGGTCGAGCCGACCGAGCGGGCCTTCAGCCGCGCCGAGGAGCCCGAGGCCGCCATGCGGTCCGCCGAGGCCCCGGACGCCGGCTACGGCCGCTGCACCGAATCCTCCGACTGGGAGAACCGCGGACGAAGCTGACCAAGGAGCGGAGCGGTCGGGCCAGGACCCATCCGGACTGTAGGCCCCACCGCACCGTCCCACCGGCGGACCTCCCGCCGGCCGAGCGACGTCCCACGATCCCCGATCCGAATCGAGACGGCCGAGGGCCCCGCGCCCTCGGCCGTCTTCCGTTTCATCCCATCGACGCCGCGAATCGGGCGGCGAGCCAGACCACGGTCGCGACGCACGCGACCATCGCCAGGCTGTGCCGCAGCGAGGCGCGGAGCACCTCCCCCTCGCGGCCCCCTTCGCCGGTCGCCGCGGCGGCCACCACGATCGACGCGGCGGCGATCATCTTGCCCATCGCCCCGCCCGCCGTGTTCGCCGCCCCCATCAGGACCGGCGACAGCCCCAGCTTCGTCGCCGTGATCCGCTGGAGGTTCCCGAACAGCACGTTGCTCGACGTGATCGAGCCCGTCAGCGCGGTCCCCAGCCAGCCCAGCCACGTCCCGAACGCCGGGTAGAGGGCCGCCCCCGTCCGCGTGAACGCCAGGCCCAGCACGGCGTCCATCCCCGAGTATCGGGTGACGAACCCCAGGGCCAGCATGCAGAGGATGGCGACCGCCGCCGTGGCCATCCGGCGCAGGGAGCCCAGGAAGATCCGGCCCATCTCCGCCGGGGGCGTGCCCGCCAGCAATCCCGTCGCGACCGCCGCCAGCAGCACCGCCGTCCCCACCGCCGACAGCGGCGCGAGGTCGATCACAGCCGGTTCCAGGTCGGCCGCCGTCGGGGTCGGCCGGCCGGTCACGGCCTCGCCCCGGGCGACCTGCTTGTGCAGGGCCGAGACCTCCGCCTTCCAGGTCCCCCAGGCGTCGAGTCGGGCCTTCACCGCGGGCGTCGCCCAGGCGAAGACCGTGACCGTCAGCAGCGCGAACGGCAGCCACGCGCGGGCGATCTCGCGGGGCCGGGGCGCGGCCTTCGGGGCGGCGTCGGGCTCGCCCAGGTCCCCATCCTCGCCCTCGAAACGCCACGCCTGCGCCGGCCTCCAGGCCCGAAGGACCAGCACCGCCGCGACGAGCGAGAGGATCGCCGAGGCGATCGAGACCAGCTCGACGTTGAGGTACCGGGCCCAGAGGAGCTGGACCGTCGCATAGGTCAGCCCCACCGCGAGCAGCGGGGGCCAGGCCCCGAGCGCCCGCCGCGGCCCGGCGACGATCGCCGCCAGGCCGAAGGGCGTGAACAGGGTGGTCGGGTAGAGGATCCGGGCGGTCGCGACGCTGAGGGCCTGGACGTCCATCCCCGAGACGGCGCCCAGGGTCGTCAGCGGGATGCCCACGCTCCCCCAGGGGACGCAGGCGGTGTCGGCCGCCAGCGCCAGGGTCGCGGCCTGGAGCGGGCGGAAGCCCAGGCCGACCAGGAAGGCGGAGGTGATGGCCACCGGGGCCCCGAAGCCGGCGCAGCCTTCCAGGAAGCCGCCGAAGCAGAACGTCACCAGGACCGCCTGGATCCGGCGGTCGGGTGAGAGCCGGGCGATCGACGCCTTCATCGCTTCGAAACGCCCGGTCGCCACGGCCAGGTCGTAGAGGAACATCGCCGCCACGACGAGGTAGACCACCCGGATCAGCCCGAACGCCGCCCCCGAGCCGGCCGCCGCCGTCGCCATCCTCCAGGGCATGCCGAACCCCAGCACGGCCGTCGCCAGGGCGACCAGGAGCGCCGCCGCGGCCGCCTTCCACGCCGCCACCCGGCCCGAGATCAGCAGCCCCATCAGCGTCAGGATGGGGAGGGCGGCGAGCAGCGTCGACGTCGGCCAGGAGCCGGCCGGGTCGTAGTCCTGGGTCCACATGGGGCGAGCCCTCGGGCGGGGGGGATGGGATCGACCCACCATGATAGGTCCGGTCGACCCCGGCGGAAGACCCCGCCGGTTTCTGGGTCGCGGGGCCGTAACCTTCGGGTGGGGCCGGGGCTTTTTGTTTTGGAACAAACCGGAAGAGAGTAAGCTGGGGCTTGGTTGCATTGTGACACGGGAGGCTGACTCGTGGTGGTCGACTGCTTTCTCCTCGCAGCGAAGCACAGCCAGGGTACATCAGGAGCCGAAGCGGTCATTGCCCTGGTCGGTATCGCGATCGCGCTCATCATCTTCCTGCTTCAGCCGACGAAGGAATTCATTGAGAAGAACGGAATTCCGTGTTGTCCCAAATGTGGACGTCAAATCTCTCTGAAGGCTTCACGTCCGAACTGCCGGTCATGCGGTGCGAATCTGATGACGGGGAAGCCGCTTTTAGACCTCAGTCCCACCCCTCCGACCCCTCGCCAGGTGGCTACGGCTCGACACGAGAGACTTGTCAGGGAGGAGCAGAGACGACAGATGGAGATCAGGGAGGAGGAAATACGAGTTCGGCGGGCCGTCGAAGAGGCCGCATGGGAAGAGCGTCGCCAGAAAAAGCTGGCCAAGCGGCAGGCAAAGATCGATGCAAACGGCGGGTTCACCGACCTCCAGCTATACGGATTGGGGATCCTCATCGCGGCGGTTCCAGCGGCACTAGCGGTAGGGATCTACTATCTCACGAGATGAGCCAGCTTCATGAAGTACCAGCCGAAGGGCTGGTGAAGACCTGGTCGCAAGCCTTTGGAGCGAAGGAGGCTTGACCCGGGCGCGCAGCGAAGGTTAAGGTGGATCGACCGTCCCGCCGCCCGGGAGGCGGGCCCCTCTCCGGCCCGGCCGGGGCGCTTGCCAAGGAGCCGATGGGTGCAAATCAAGATCTCGACGCGACACGGCGAACTGGCCCCGGAGCAGCGAGAACGCCTGGAAGAGAAGGCCCAGAAGCTGACCAAGTTCGGGCGCCTGATGGCCATCGAGATCGCCACCCTGCACGAGAAGGGAGCCTGGAGCGTCGAGTTCCAGGTCTCCGCCGAGCACAAGAACGACTTCGTGGCGACCGAGACCGGCCCGACCCTGGAAGGGGCGACGGACCAATGCCTGCACAAGATCGAGTCCCAGCTCAAGCGGTACAAAGAGAAGACCCAGAATCATAAGGGCGACGTGCCCCAGAGCGGGGTCCCCTCGCGGTCGGCGGGCCTGGCCCCCGGCGAGGCCGAATGACCCGGCCCCGAGGCCGAGGACGTCGCCCGGCCGCCCCGCCCCGCGCGGGGGCGGAGGCCGGCGGAGGCCGCCCCGACGGCGGCCGAGCCCCGGACGAATCGACCCGCCCCTCGATCGCGAGGCCGCGGGGCCGGTCCCGGGATGAAGGTGGAGCGATCGGCCTGGCGGCCCGTCGATGGAGGGGCGGATGAAGTTATTGGATTTCGTGGTCCGGGACAGCATCATCGTCGACCTGAAGGCCACGACCAAGGAGGAGGCCATCCGCGAGATGGTCTCCGGCCTGCACGCCGCCGGCCAACTCGGCGACGCCGAGGTGGAGAGCGTCATCCGGGCCATCCTGAACCGCGAGGAGCTGGGCTCCACCGGCATCGGCATGGGCGTCGCCGTCCCCCACACCCGGCACCCGACGCTCCAACGCCTGATCGGCACCGTCGCCCTCTCCCGGCAGGGGGTCGACTTCGCCGCCTTGGACGGCGACCCGGTCGACATCTTCTTCCTGCTGGTCTCCCCCCACAACCAGCCGGGGGATCACCTGCGGGCCCTGGAGAATATCTCCCGGCACCTGAAGGACGAGCGGTTCGTCAGCTTCCTGCGCCAGGCCACGTCGCCCCAGGCCGTGGTCGAGGTCCTGGAAGAGGCCGACGGGGCCGCCGTCTGACCCGGCCGGGGGGACGGACGAGGAGCGAAGTGAAGGCCGCGGCCGCCCCCACCCTCCCGAGCGTGGGGGGAGCCCGGCGGACCAGCCGCGAACGACACGACACCGCCCGCGACGGCCGGCCCCCGGGCCGATCACGCCGGTCCATCACGCCGATCGAGCCGCCGATGATCCACGAAACGACCGTCGCCCGCCGCTGGATCGAGATCCTCAACAGCCTGGGCCTCCACCTCCGGCCCGCCGACAAGTTCGTGAAGCTCGCGCTGCGGTACCAGTCCGACGTCCGCGTCCACTACAACGGCGGCAGCTTCAACGGCAAGAGCATCCTGGACCTGACCTCGCTGGCCGCCGAGTGCGGCTCCCGGCTGGAGGTCGAGGCCCGCGGGCCCGACGCCGAGGACGCCGTCGCCGCGCTGGCCGCGCTGGCCGAGGCCCGATTCTACGAGGACGACGACGGCGAGCCGGTCTCGATCGAGCCCGGCCCGGGCGCGGAGCCGCCGCGATGACCCGGGGCCCCGAAGGCCCGCCCCCCGACGACTCCTCCCGCCCGGCCGAGCAGGTCTTCCGCGGGATCGGCGTGAGCCCGGGGATCGCCATCGGCCCGGTCGTGGTGCTGGACCCTCGCGGGATGCGGCTGCCGCCGCGTCGGATCGCCGCCGACGCCGTGCCGGCCGAGGTGGCGCGGCTCGCGTCGGCCCTCGCCGCCGCCGCCGCCGAGGGGGCGCAGGCCGAGGCCGAGGCCCGCGAGCGGCTCGGCCCCCAGTACGCCGAGATCCTCGCCGCCCACGCGGCCATGATCGGCGACCCCCAGCTCGCCGCCGACGCCCGCGAGCGGATCGAGCGGCGTCGGATCTCGGCCGAGCACGCCGTGATCGAGGTCCTGGAGGGGCTCGCCGGGCGGCTGGAGGGCCTCAGCGACTCCCACCTGGCGGCGCGGGCGGCCGACGTCCGCGACATCGAGGCGCGGATCGTCGACCAGCTCGCCGGGGCCCGCGCCCCGTCGTTCCAGGACGACCTGGCCGCCCCGTCCGTGGTCCTGGCCCACGACCTGACCCCCAGCGACGCCGCGCAGCTCGACCCCCGCAAGGTCCTGGGGTTCGCCACCGAGGCCGGCGGCCGGGCCAGCCACACGGCGATCGTCGCCGCCGCCCTGGAGATCCCCGCCGTCGCCGGGGCCGGGACGCTCCTGGGCCACGCCCGGTCCGCCCGGCTGGCGGTCGTCGACGGCGAGTCGGGGCTGATCGTCCTCGACCCCGCGCCGGCCACGCTCGACCGCTACCGCGCCGCGGCCGAGGCCCGCACCGCCCGCTTCCGCACCCTGTCGGAGGAGGCCGCCTTGCCGGCGGTCACGCTCGACGGCGTCGAGGTCGGGCTCCACGCCAACATCGAGTTCGTCGACGAGGCCGCCGCCTGCGCCCGCTGGGGCGCCGCCGGGATCGGCCTGTACCGGACCGAGTTCCTGTACCTCCGGTCGACCGCCCCGCCGACCGAGGAGGAGCAGTTCGCCGCGTACGCCGAGGCCGTCCGCTCGCTCCAGGGCCGCCCGGTCGTGATCCGGACCCTGGACCTGGGGGCCGACAAGCTGGCCTCGCACGTCGGCGGGATCGGGGCCGAGGCCAACCCGGCGCTGGGGCTGCGCAGCCTGCGGTATTCGCTGCGGCGGCCGGAAGTGTTCCGGACCCAGATCCGCGCCGTGCTCCGCGCCGCCGCGCTGGGGGACGTCCGGATCCTGCTGCCGATGGTCACCACGCTCGACGAGCTGCGCCGGGCCCGCGACCTGATCGGCGAGGTCGCCGCGGCGCTCCGGGCCGAGGGGACGCCGCACCGCGAGGCCCCGCCGCTGGGCGCGATGGTCGAGGTGCCGGCGACCGCCCTGATGGCCGACCGATTCGCAAAGGAGGTGGACTTCTTCTCCATCGGGACCAACGACCTGATCCAGTACACGCTGGCCGTCGACCGCACGAACGAGGCCGTGGCCGACCTCTACAGCGCCGCCGACCCCGCCGTCCTGAGGCTGATCGCCCGGGTCGTCGAGGCCGCCGCCGCCCGGGGCATCCCCTGCGCCGTCTGCGGGTCGATGGGGGGCGAGCTGCTGTACACGACCTTCCTGCTGGGCCTGGGCGTCCGCGAGCTGAGCATGGCGCCGCACCAGATCCCGGAGGTCCGCCGCCTGATCCGCGGCGTCTCGCTGGAGCAGGCGCGGGCGATCGCGGCCGAGGCCCTGACGCTCGACACCGCCCGGGAGGTCGTCGCCCTGCTGGAAGACGCCCTCCGGCCGGCCCCCACGGGCGCGCCGGCCGGCTGAACGCCGCCGGCCCGCCCCCCGACCGTCCCCCGGGTTCCCCGCCCGGCCCGCCCGCCCGTCGCGACGACGGCCGGGGGCGGAGGCCAGCCGGGAACGCTCGAAACGAACCACGCACCCCGAACCGACCGCGCCCGACGAGGCGGGCCCCGAACCGGGGCCGACGAGACGCCCGCGACCGACCCATCGCCCTCCGTTCAGACCACCCCGACGCCTCCGCGGACCGCGGCCCGTCGAGCGGGATGAACCTCTCCCCGCGGGGCGGGCCCCAGCCCGCCCGCGTCCGCTCCGGGTCGCCGGCCTCGCGAACGCCCCGCCCCTCTCGCCCGAGCCGCGGATCCTCGATTCGATCGCACCGAAGCACCGCCGTCCCATGACCCAAGCCGCCAAGGTCCGCCTCCGCTTCGCCAAGCGCGGCGACCTCCGCCTGACCAGCCACCACGACCTGATGCGCTGCCTGGAGCGCCTGCTGCGCCGCGCCGCCATCCCGGTGGCGGTCACCCAGGGCTTCTCGCCCCGGCCCAAGATCACCTTCGCGCTGGCGATGGGCCTGGGGATCGAGGGGCACGGCGAGGTCGTCGACCTGGAGCTGGCGGAGCCCCACGACCCCGGCGAGCTGATGGGCCGACTGGCCGCCGCGTCCCCCCCGGGGCTCGACTGGCTGGAGGCCCGGGCGCTGGAACCCTCCGCGCCCGCCCCTCGGCCCGCCTGGGCCGAGTACGAGATCCCCGTCCCCGAGGCCCGTCGCGCGCCCGTGGCGCAGGCCCTCGAAGTCCTCTTGCAGAGCGAAAGCCGCATCGTGACCCGCCGTCGGCCGGACAAGAGGCGCGAGGTCGAGTTCGACATGCGCCCGCTCCTGCTCGACGCGTCCCTGACCGCAGGCGGGAGCCTGCGCGTCCGCCTGAAGGCGTCCCCCGACGGATCGGTCCGCCCCGAAGAGGTCCTCGAGGCCCTCGGCGCGCGCGACCTCCTCGACGGCGGGGCCTTCCTGACGCGCACCCGCGTGGAGCTGGCCGACCGGCCCGGGCCGGCGCAACGCCCGGACCCGGCCGGGACGCCCCCCGAGACATCCCCCCGGGCCGACGAGGCCCGGGCCCCCGAGACAATCCCCCACAACCGCGATCACCCGGAAGGCGTCGCATGAAGAAAGAAATGCTGATCAACGTCCTCCAGCCGGAGGAGTGCCGGATCGCCATCATCGAGAACGGCGTCCTGGAGGAGCTCTACGTCGAGCGCACCAGCCACGAGAGCTACACCGGCAACATCTACAAAGGCAAGGTCGTCAACCTGGAGCCGGCCATCCAGGCCGCGTTCGTCGACTTCTCCGTCGGCCGCAACGGCTTCCTCCACGTCTCCGACGTCGAGCCCCAGTACTACGACCGCCACGGCGCCGCCGCGGACGACGAGGGGGACGACGCCGAGCCCCCCGCCCCCCGCGCGCCCCGGGCCGAGCGCGAGCCCCGCGCCGAGCGCGAGCCCCGCCGCCGCGACCGCGACCGCCCCGAGCGGGAGCGGCCCGACCTCTCGATCAAGGGCCGCCGCGACCGCTCCGAGTCCCCTCGGCGCTTCGGCGAGGGGCTGGATGAGGAACGCGAGAGGGAGCGAGAGCGGGAGCGCGGCTACGCCCCGCCGACCCCCCCGGCCCCGGAGCCGGCCCGCGAGCCCGAATACGACGAGGACCGGCCGGCCGCCCGCGCCCAGGGCGGGGCGACGTCGTGGGCCAAGTCGTTCGAGTATGAGCGCGAGGCCGAGGACGTCGAGGCGACCGAGGCCCGCTGGGGACGCCCCCGGCGCGAGGAGGCCGAGCCGTTCGACCCCGACCTGCCGCCGAGCCGCACGGCCCGCCGCCAGGCCCCCGCGCCCCCGCCGCCGCCGCCGCCGGCCGACCGCGACGACGACTTCGGTTTCGGCCTGGGCCTGGATCGCGACGATCGCGGCCGGCCCCGCTCGCTGTTCGGCGAGCCCGAGGCCCCCGCCGTCCGCGGCCGGGAGCCGGAACCCGAGGCCGAGGCCGAGCCCGAGGCGCCGACGGCCCGCCGAGAGCGCGAGCCCCGCCGGGGCCGCGGCCGCGGCCGGTCGGCCCGCCCCGCCCAGGAGGAGGCGGCCGAGCCCGTCGGGTTCGACGAACCGGCCCCGGCGGACGACCTCGGCGGCGAGGAGCCCCCGCGGCGTCGCGGCGGCCGGTCGGCCATCCGCTCCCGCGGCGGCGACCGTCCCGAGCCCGGCCGCCCGCGCGAGATCCAGCCCATCGACCTCCCCGAACCGGCCCGCGCCCGCCGCCCGGCCGACGAGGCCGACGAGGCACCCTACCGCCCCGCGGCCAATCGCGATCGCGATCGCGAACTGGAGCCCGAGGGCGAGCGCGAGCGGCCGGCCCCCCGCCCCCGCGCCCACGACCGCGCCGGCGAGCCCGGCTACGTCCCGCGCCGCGAGCGGCTCCGCGCCCCCGAGCCCGACTTCGGCGACCGCCCGGCCGCGCCGGCCCCGCGCGGCTACGAGCCGCCCGAGGATGACGCCCGCGGCTTCGGCGCCGGCGTCGATGAGGAGCTTGAGGCCGACCTCGACGTCGAGGGCGACGCCGAGGGCGACGCCGGGTCGGCCCGCGACGGCCGCCGCCGCCGCCGCCGCCGCGGACGCCGCCGCGACCGCGAGCGCCCGGAGTCGCTGGGAGGCTCCCCGTCGGCCGAGGCCGACGACCTGGTCGAGGCCGACGTCGCCGGCGAGGTGACCTTCCGCGAGCCCGCCGGCTTCGACGACGAGCTCGACGACCTGGGCGAGGTGGACGACCTCCGCGACTCCGACGAGCCCCGCTCGCCCGAGGAGGAGATCGACCCCGAGCTGGAGCAGGAGATCCGCAAGGAGATCGAGGAGATCCAGGAGCTGGAGCGCGAGATGGGCCTTCGCGGCCCCTCCGAGGCCCGGCCCCGCCGCGGCGACGCCGGCGGCCGGGGCCGCGGCGGCGCCAGGCCCCCGATCCAGGACGTCTTCCGCCGCGGCGACGAGGTCCTCGTCCAGTGCATCAAGGAGAGCATCGGCACCAAGGGGCCGACCCTCTCCACCTACATCAGCATCCCCGGCCGCTACCTGGTCCTGATGCCCGGCCTCAACCGCGTCGGCGTCTCGCGCAAGATCGTCGACGAGGGCCAGCGCAAGAAGCTCCGCGAGATCATGCACGAGCTGAACCCGCCCAAGGGGCTCGGCTTCATCGTCCGGACCGCCGGCCTGGAGCGCTCCAAGCGCGAGCTGGCCCGCGACCTGGCCTACCTGCTGCGGCTCTGGAAGGTCATCCTCCGCCGCATCAAGAAGGCCCGCGGCCCCGCGCCGATCTACCAGGAATCGGACATGATCACCCGGACCATCCGGGACGTGTTCACCTCCGAGATCGACACCATCTGGATCGACGAGCCGGCCGCCTTCGAGCGGGCCCAGGAGTTCCTCCGCGTGGTGATGCCCCGGTTCGCCAGCCGGGTGAAGCTCTACGACGAGAAGATCCCGCTGTTCCACAAGTACGGGATCGAGGACGAGATCGCCAAGATCCAGCGCCGGCACGTCCCGCTGCCGGAGGGGGGCTCGATCGTCATTGACCAGACCGAGGCCCTGGTGGCGATCGACGTCAACTCGGGGAACTTCCGGGTCGAGGACGACGCCGAGCGGACGGCGTACGAGATGAACCTGCGGGCCGCGAAGGAGATCGCCCGCCAGCTCCGCCTCCGCGACCTCGGCGGCGTGATCGTCAACGACTTCATCGACATGCGCGAGGAGCGGCACCGCCGGGGCGTCGAGCGGGCGCTCCGCGAGGCCATCAAGCGCGACCGGGCCCGCACCAAGGTCCTCCGCATGAGCGCCTTCGGCCTCATCGAGATGACCCGCCAGCGGATCCGCCCCAGCCTCAAGCGGTCGGTCTACGAGGACTGCCCGAACTGCGCCGGCGCGGGGGTCGTGAAGTCGGCCGAGAGCATGGCGATCGACGTGATGCGGATCCTCGGCCTGGCCTCGCACCGCGAGGAGGTGCGGAAGATCCAGGTGACGGTGGGCGCGAGCGTCGCCGCCTACCTCAACAACCGCAAGCGGAAGGCCATCGCCCGGATCGAGTCCGAGACGGGCATGACCGTCCTGATCCACTCCAAGGAAGGCGTCGCCGCCGAGCACCTCCAGATCGAGTGCTCCGACGCCAACAACGGCGAGGTCCGGCTCTTCCCGTCCTCCGCCCCCCACCATCACCCCCGCCGCGGCTCGCACTGAGCCGGCGTCGACGGCGTCGACGGCGCCGACCCGCCGGGCTTGCGCAAGCCCGGCGGGGGGCCGCTTAAGGCCCCTCATATGCCGACGTCCCCTCTCCCGGCGGGAGAGGGGACGTGCCATCGCCTCGGGTCCCTTTTCCTCGGCCTTCGGATCCACCCCATGTTCGACCCCGCCGCCGGCTATCCGACCCACCGCCCGCGCCGACTGCGCGGGAACCCCCGGCTCCGCGACCTCGTCCGCGAGAACGTGCTGACGCGCGACGACCTGATCTACCCCGTGTTCGTGTATCACGGCTCGGACGTCAGCCGCGAGATCCCCTCGATGCCCGGGCAGCGACAATGGTCGCTCGACCGCTTCGGCGAGGTCGTGGACGAGGCCGCCGACCTGAAGCTGCCGGGGATCATGATCTTCGGCATCCCGGAGCACAAGGACGCCCGCGGATCGGCCGCGCTCCGGGACGACGGCATCGTCCAGGAGGCCGTCCGGCTGGCGAAGCGGCGGGCCCCCGAGCTGCTGACGATCACCGACCTCTGCTTCTGCGAGTACACCGACCACGGCCACTGCGGCCCGCTCTCCGAGGCGACCGGCCGCACGGACGTCGACAACGACGCCACCCTGCCGCTGCTGGTGGAGCAGGCCGTCAGTCACTGCCGCGCGGGGGCCGACGTCATCGCCCCGTCCGGGATGATGGACGGCATGGTCCGCGCCCTCCGCGCCGGGCTGGATGGTTCGGGATTCGCGCACATCCCGATCATGGCGTACTCGTCGAAGTTCGCCAGCGCGTACTACGGCCCGTTCCGCGAGGCGGCCGAGAGCGCCCCGAGCTTCGGCGACCGTCGCGGCTACCAGATGGACCCGGCCAACGGCGACGAGGCCGTGCGCGAGGCGGCCCTCGACCTGGCGGAGGGGGCCGACGTCATCATGGTCAAGCCGGCCCTGGCGTACCTGGACGTCGCCCGCCGGCTCAAGGACGAGTTCCGCGTCCCGCTGGCCGCGTACAACGTCTCGGGCGAGTACGCCATGATCAAGGCCGCCGCCGAGCGCGGCTGGATCGACGAGCGCCGCATCGTCCTGGAGACCCTCACCGGCTTCAAGCGCGCGGGGATCGACATGATCCTCACCTACCACGCCCCCGACGTCGCCCGCTGGCTCCAGCGGGGTTGAGACCCGACGAGATCCAACGATGACCACGCCCGCCGCCTCCCGCCCGGACTACGACCTCCCGAAGAGTTCCGCCGCGTTCGCCCGCGCGTCGAAGGTGATCCCCGGCGGCGTGAACAGCCCCGCGCGGGCGTTCGGCGCGGTCGGCGGCGAGCCGCCGTTCATGGCGAAGGCGGAGGGGGCGTACCTGTACGACGTCGACGGCCACCGCTACGTCGACTACATCGGCTCGTGGGGGCCGATGATCGTCGGCCACGTCCACCCGAAGGTGAAGGCGGCGGTGTCCGAGGCCCTGGCCCTCGGCTCCAGCTTCGGCGCGCCGACGGAGCGCGAGGCCGAGATCGCCGAGGCCGTCGCGGCGGCCGTGCCGTCGATCGAGATGTGCCGATTCGTCTCCTCCGGGACCGAGGCGACGATGTCGGCGATCCGCCTGGCCCGCGGGTACACCGGCCGCGACAAGATCGTGAAGATGGCCGGCTGCTACCACGGCCACGCCGACTGCCTGCTGATCCAGGCCGGCTCCGCCGCGACCACGCTGGGCGTCCCCGACAGCCCCGGCGTCACCCCGGGCGCGGCGGCCGACACGCTCCTCGCCCCGTTCAACGACGCCGACGCCGTCGAGACGCTGCTGAAGGCGAACCCCGGCCAGGTGGCCGCCGTCCTGCTGGAGCCGATCGCCGGCAACATGGGCCTCGTCCCGCCCGCGCCCGGCTACCTCCAGGCCCTCCGCGACCTGACCCGAGAGCACGGCGCCTTGCTGATCTTCGACGAGGTCATGACCGGCTTCCGCGTCGCCTACGGCGGGGCGCAGGAGCGGTTTGGCGTCACGCCCGATATCACCGCGCTCGGCAAGGTCATCGGCGGTGGGCTGCCGGCGGCGGCCTACGGGGCGTCGCGCGAGATCATGACGAAGGTCTCGCCCGTCGGGCCGATCTACCAGGCCGGCACGCTCTCCGGCAACCCGTTGGCGATGGCCGCGGGCCTGGCCACGCTCGAACTCCTGCGCGAGCCCGGCGCCTACGACCGCCTGGAGGCCCTGGCCGTCCGGCTGGCCGATGGCCTCGAATCCGCGGCCCGCGAGGCGGGCGTCCCGCACGTCGTCCAGCGCGTGGGCAGCATGGTCACGCTGTTCTTCCACGACGGCCCGGTCCGCAATTACGAGGATGCGAAGGGCTCGGACACGTCGCTGTTCGCCCGCTTCTTCTGGGAGATGCTCGCCCGCGGCGTCTACCTGCCGTGCAGCCAGTTCGAGGCCGCGTTCGTCTCGCTGGCCCACACCGAGGCCGACGTCGACCACACCGTCGCCGCCGCCCGCGAGGCCCTGGCCGCGGCGACGGCGTGAGCCGCCGCATCGCGACGCCCGCTCAACTTAGATCGTCGTCGAAAAAGAGCCCGAAGGAGCCGGGGGCCCCGGTCACCTTCAAGGAGTACGATTCGGCCGCGCCCGAGGCGTCGTATGCGAGCTTGAGATTGCGGGCGCCGCGGGCGGCGGCCACGAGGGCCCCGGCCTCGTCGTAGAGCGAGAGCGACATGAACCGGCCCTGGCCGAGCAGGGAGACGGTCGAGCCGGCGTCGGCGGACCGGCCCGTGTCGAACGTGAACCAGGACTCGCGGTCCGCCCGCGACCGGGCGAGGCCGGAGACCAGGCGGGCGGCGGAGATCGTCCCCAGGTCCTCGGCGGTCGCGCGGGAGGCGTTGGAGGCGGGGGCGTCGGCCCGTCGCCAGGGGTGAGGCGCGGCGACCGAGAGCGAGAAGCGGGTCGACCGCGCGCCCTCGGTCGCGGTGACGCCGACGAGGTAGGTCCCCGCGGGGAGCCCGCGCAGGCTGGCGCGGCGGCGACCCTGCGCGACGGGGTGCAACGGATCGTCCTGGGCGTAGATCCGCACGACCGCCCCGGCGGCGCCGCGACCGGGCAGGACCCGGACCATGTTCCCCGCCCGGGCGCGATCCGTGGTCCGGAACTGGAACCAGGCCGTCTCGCCGGCGCCCAGGTTCATCTCCGGGACGGTCGCGGTGGTCGGCGTGCCGGCGGGGACACCCAGGTCGAGCGCCGAGGCCGTGCCGTGGTCGTTGCGGGCCCAGATCGGGTCGAGGTCCTCGGGGTGCGGCATCGCCCGGAGGGCCGCGAAATAGGAGGTGAGGAACGATCCCCAGCCGGTCGCCGATTCGAAGCCCGAAGCGACGATCTGGGCGGTGTAAGTTTTGCGGATCCGATTCTCCAGGGGCGGGAAGAGGATGGAAAGGCCGGTGGCCTGGCGGGCGTCGTCGGTCTTGGCGAAGACGACCGAGCCGAGGGAGGCGACCACGTCGGCCGCCGCCGACCGGAGCGCGTCCGGGACCGAGGCCGAGGCCGCGACCTGGCTCATGAACTGGCCCAGGTCGCGGTAGACCACGACCTCTCCTTCCTCGTCGTCGTGGAAGTAGCTCGCGAAGCTCCACGCCTCGGCGATCGTCGTCCAGTCGCTTGGCCCGGCGGACTTTGCGGCGTCGGTGAAGCGGCCGATCGCGGCGGCCAGCCCGCCGAGCCCGTCGGTGTGGACCGCGGCCAGGGTGTCCCGGATCCAGCCGCCGCCGCGGACGTAGCGGGCACCGAAGGCGTCGACGAGCGACCGCGCCAGATCGTCGCCGTCGACCTGGCCGGCCGGCCGGCCGGCGAACGCCTGGAGGGCCTCCTGGTAGTCGTATCCCGGGCCGGAGATGATCTCCTCCGACGCCACGACGACCGGCGTCAGGTCGCGTAGGGCGTAGGCGACCTCGGTCGTCGACATCAGGCATTCGTCGAAGGCGACCAGGTCGAAGGCCACCCCGTCGCGGTCGCGCGCCGTCGTCAGCGCGGCGACCATGCCGCTTGTGGTCAGGGCGTTGTTCGGCAGGACATCGAAGTCGTCGTTGTTGAACCCCTCCACCCCGCCGCCGTGGTCCCACATCACCAGGGCGTAGTGCCGCGCCGGGGCCAGTTGAGCCGCGTAGGCGATGAAGTTCCCCAGGGTGGAGGGATCGCCGGTGTCGACCTCGGCGGTGCTGATGGTGAACGACGTCTCGACGTCCGGGTCCTCCTTCGGCGTGGTCGCCGGCGCGATCAGGCCGATCCCCGCGGTGCTCCAGGCGGGCTGGGAGCCGCCGCCGGTGGCGAACGGGCCCATGCCGGCCTTATACTTCGGATCCTTCCGGCCCTCCGCGTCGTAGCCGGTCCACTGGTCGTAGAGGACGACGATCTGGACGTCGCCGCCGGGATGCATGGAGGCCGCGGCCCGCTCCATCTCGCGGATGTTGGGCGGACCGTTGTGGGCGAGGTCCGTCGCCGTCAGGTAGACCATCACCGTCCAGTCGCCGACCGGCTTCTGAGGGCCGTCCAGGGGCGCGATCGAGCCGATGGCCCCGGCGCGCGACCCGTCCATCAGCGTGCGGCCTTCCAGAATCTCCGGGGCCCAGCATCGCCTCGTAGGACGAGGTGTTCCGGTCGGCCTCGGGCGTCGTGGCGTTCGTTGGAGGTTCGTCATGTCGGGTCGTCCTGGAACGGCATCGCTCGGTCGAGGCCGACGGCAACGGCGGCGGCCTCCGTTTCTTCATTAATAAGATCAATAGGTCCCGAGGGGCGGCGATGAGAACGGCCGACGTGGAACGCGCCGATTTTCATCGTCCGCGAGGGTGGTTCGCGAGCCGGCAAGCGGGGCCGCCCGGACCGCCCTTCGCCCCAGGGCATGGAACGGATGTAGGAAACCGAGTCAGGCCCTTCGCGAGGCCGATTGTGGCCGGGACGGCCGGTTCGTCCGTAGAATGAGGGGGCATCTCGTGGCCAACAACGGAGGCGGGTCGGCATGACGACGAGGGCGGGCGAGAGCGATCCCCAGGCTGGCGCCCTTCGGACGGCGGACCGCACGGCGATCGAGCGGCGGACGCGCGCGATCGGCCGCGAGCTGTTCGACCGCGTCGGGCGGTCCTCGCGGCCCTGGCGTCGGGCGTGGTGGGAAGACCGCTTCATGGCGTCGACCCTGGCCGATCCCGAGGTCCGCGTCCAACTCTTCCGCTTCATCGACGTCCTGCCGGCCCTGAAGACGGCCGGGGCCGTGCGGCGGCACCTGGCGGAGTACCTGGACGAGGCCGGCGACCGCGTCCCGTGGTGGCTGCGGACGGCCGTGGCCCTGGCCCCGCCGGGCTCGGCCCGCGAGGGGCTGCTGGCGTCCGCGGCGCGCACGGCGGCCGGCGTCATGGCCCGGAAGTTCATCGCCGGGTCGACGCCCGACGAGGCGTTCCAGACCGTCCTGAAGCTCCGCGCCCGCAAGGTGGCGTTCACCGCCGACCTGCTGGGCGAGGCCGTCATCAGCGAGCGCGAGGCCGACGCCTACCAGCAGACGTGCCTCGACCTGATCCGCGGCCTCGCCGGACCGCTCGCCGCGAGGCCGGAGGTCCCGCAGATCGACCGCGACGCCGACGGGCCCATCCCGCGCGTCAACCTGTCGCTCAAGCTCTCCAGCCTGACGACCTGGTTCGACCCCATCAGCCCCGCCGCGACCATCGCCCGCACCGCCGAGCGCCTGCGGCCCATCCTCCGCACGGCCCGCGACCTCGGCGCATACGTCCACGTCGACATGGAGCAGTACGACTATCGCACCCTCAGCTACGACCTGTTCGAGGCCGTGCTCGGCGAGGACGAGTTCCGCGACTGGCCCGACGTCGGCGTCGTCGTCCAGGCGTACCAGCCCGACGCCGAGGCCGAGCTGCGCCGGCTCGACGCCTTCGTCGAGCGCCGGGGCGCGCCGATCACCGTCCGGCTGGTGAAGGGGGCGTACTGGGACTACGAGGTGCTCACGTCCCGCCGCCACGGCTGGCCGGAGCCCGTGTTCCTCCAGAAGTGGCGAACCGACGCCAACTACGAGCGCTGCACGCGGTTCCTGATGGAGCGGCGGGCGAACCTGCGGCCGGCCATCGCCAGCCACAACCTGCGCAGCCTGGCCCACGCCCTCGCCGCGGCCGAGGCGCTGGGCCTGCCGCCCGACGCCTACGAGCTGCAAACGCTGCACGGCATGGGCGAGGCCGTCGACGACGCCCTGGTGGAGCGCGGGCTCCGCGTCCGCGTCTACACGCCGTACGGCGCCATGCTGCCGGGGATGGCGTACCTGGTCCGCCGGCTGCTGGAGAACACGTCCAACGAATCCTTCCTGAAGGCCGGCGCGTCGGGCGTCGCCGTCGACGACCTGCTGCGCGACCCCGAGGAGACCGGAGCCATGCTCGCCAAGAAGCGCCCCGCCCGGCCCGAGTCCGCGCCGGCCGCGCTCCCACCGTTCCGCAACGAGCCCGTCGCCGACTTCGCGAAGGCCGAGGACCGCGACGTTATGGCCGACGCCCTGCGGAAGGTGGCCGGCGAACTGGGCCGGGCGTATCCGCTGATCCTCGACGGCGAGCGGATCGAGACTCCCGGACGGGTCGCGGAGTCGCTCGATCCGAGCCAGACCACGCGCGTCGTCGGCCGCGTCGCCACGGCCGACGCCGGCCATGCGGATCGCGCGGTCGCGGCGGCGAGGTCCGTCCTGAACGAGTGGGCGGCGAGGCCCGCCGACGACCGCGCGGCCATCGTCGTCCGCGCCGCCGCCATCCTCCGCGAGCGCCGGTTCGAACTGGCGGCGTGGGAGGTCTACGAGTGCGGCAAGCCCTGGCGCGAGGCCGACGCCGACGTCTGCGAGGCGATCGACTTCTGCGAGTTCTACGCCCGCGAGATGGTCCGCCTGGCCGAGCCCCGGCGTCGCGACGTCCCCGGCGAGACCAACGCCTGCGACCGCCTCCCGCGCGGGGTCGCCGTGGTGATCCCCCCCTGGAACTTCCCGCTGGCCATCCCCTGCGGCATGACCGTCGGCCCGCTCGTCGCCGGCTGCCCGGTGATCCTCAAGCCGGCCGAGCAGTCGCCCGTCGTCGCCGCGAAGCTCGTCGAGATCCTCCACGAGGCGGGCGTCCCCCCGGGCGTGCTCCATTACCTCCCCGGCGACGGCGAGGAGGTCGGCCAGGCGCTCGTGAACGACGCTCGGATCGCGGTGGTCTCGTTCACCGGCTCGCGTCAGGTCGGCCTGCTCCTCAACAAGCAGGCGGCCGAGACGCCGAAGGGCCAGGACCACGTCAAGCGCGTGCTCGCCGAGATGGGGGGCAAGAACGCGATCCTCGTCGACGACGACGCCGACCTCGACGAGGCGGTGGTGGGCGTCCTGCAAAGTGCGTTCGGCTACGCCGGTCAGAAGTGCTCGGCCTGCTCGCGGGTCGTGGTGCTGGAGGGCGTGTACGACGCCTTCGTCGCCCGGCTCGCCGAGGCCGGGCGCTCGCTCCGCGTCGGCCCGGCCGAGGATCCCGACACGTTCGTCGGCCCGGTGATCGACTTCGACGCCCGCCGCCGGATCCTCGAATACCGCGAGGTCGCGAAGCGGGAAGGCCGCGTCGTGCTGGACGTGGACGTCTCCGCCATCGCCGACCGCGGCACGTTCGTCGGCCCGCTGATCGTGGCCGACGTTAAGCCCGACGCCCGCGTCGCGCAGGAGGAGATCTTCGGCCCGATCCTGGCCGTGCTGAAGGCGAGGGACCTGGACGACGCCCTGGCGATCGCCGAGGGGACCGATTACGCCCTGACCGGCGGCCTCTACTCGCGGAGCCCGGCGACCATCGAGCGCGTGCGCCGCGAGTACCGCGTCGGCAACCTCTACATCAACCGCACCATCACCGGCGCGGAGGTCGACCGCCAGCCGTTCGGCGGCTTCAAGCTCTCGGGCGTCGGTGCCAAGGCGGGGGGCTCGGAATACCTGCTGGAATTCCTCCTCACCCGCTCCGTCACCGAGAACACCATGCGCCGCGGCTTCGCCCCCGAGGACCTGGCGACGAGCGCCGGCGGGGGATGAGGCCGCTTCAGAACATCCCGTCGATCCACGAGCGGATCCACGGGAACCGCTCGCCGAGGGCCGAGTGGACGTAGGCGACGGACCAGGCGGCGACCCAGGCCAGGGCAAGCCAGCCGCGGGGGTCGTTCCAGGGTCGGGGGTCAGGGGGCGGGGTTGTAGTCGGGCTCATAGGCGACCTCCAGGGGGGCCGGCGCGACCGGGACGGCCCCGCGGCGGGCGGCCCGCGACAGCCAGCGGCGCGCGGCCTTGTAGACGCGGTCGGGCGTCAGGCCGGTCATGCAAGGGTGGTCGGCCAGCGGGCACGTCTTCTGGTGGCAGGGCCGGCAGGGGACGCGGTGGCGGATCACCAGCGACCGCGACGACCACGGCCGCCACTGGATCGGGTTGTTCGTCCCGCTGAACAGGATCACCGACAGCACCCCGGCCGACGCCGCCAGGTGCGCCGGGCCCGAATCGGCCCCGATGAACAGGTCGGCCCGCTCCAGGAGCGCCGTCGTCTGCCGGACGCTCAGCCGGCCCGACCAGTCGACCAGTCGCTCGTGCGGCCGGAGGCTCCGCGACAGCGGCGGGTCTTCCGGTCCGCCCACGATCACCACCCGCCAACCGTCGTCCAGGAACCGTTCCAGCAGGGATTTCCAATGCTTCTTCGGCCAGCGCTTGGCGGCCGTGCCGGCGCCGAGGTGGACGGCCAGCATCGGCGGGTGGGGGCGGAACTGCTCGGCGTGCAGGCGGGCCTCGGCGACGTGCGGGCCGCGGCCCTTGCGCCGGCCCCGGCCGGGCCAGGCTTGCAGCAGGCGGGCGGCGACCTCGGCGCGGTCCTCGTCGCGGACGTGGACCAGGGCCCGGTCGCCGAAATCGGGCGTGATCCCCAGCGGTTCCAGCAGGGCCAGCCGCGAGCGGACCTCGTGCCGGCCGCGGGCCCACTCGGCCACGTCGGTCAGCAGGAACGAGCCGCCCCCCATCGCGAAGCCGACCCGCCGCGCCACGCCGCCGATCGCCAGGACCAGGATCGAGAGGACGTCGCCGCGGACGTCGATCCCCAGGTCGTATCGGGCGTCGCGGAGCGAGCGGCCGAGCCGCCAGACCTCGGCGACCAGGCCCCGTCGCGACGGGCTGCGCTCGAACCAGGTCCGCTCGGCGACACGCACGCGGGCGACGTTGGCGTCGGCCTCGAAGACCTCGTGGTTGCTCGGCGAGGCCAGGACGTCGATCTCGGCCTCCGGGTAGGCGGCGCGGAGCTGCGCGATCAGCGGGGCCGACAGGACGGCGTCGCCTAGGTGGTCGAGCTGGACGACGAGGATCCGGCGCGGCGTCGCGACCTCTCGCGGCGGCCGGAGCCGTCGCCAGAGCGGCGCGACGAGGCCGCCGGCCGCGTCGAACGCGCGCACCAGGATCCGCCATCGCAGCTTGCTGTAGCGATAGCGCCCGGTCCGAACAGGCTTGAGGTCAGTCGGCGACCCGGTCATAAACCTCCGCCGTGAGCTTGGCGACGCGGTCCCAAAGGTAGTTCGAAGCGACGTGGGCCGCAAGCCCAGGTCGCGGCCCCTCGCGCCACGCCCGCGACAGGGCGGCGCCGATCTCGTCCTCGCGGCCGGGCCGGGCGTAGGTCGCGCGGTCGCCGAAGTACGACCGCGTCGACCCGTGCGGGGTGAGCACCACCGCCGCGCCGGCCAGCGCCGCCTCCAACGCCGCCAGGCCGGGCGTCTCGAACCAGGAGCAGAGGGCGAAGACCCGGGCCGCGGCGTAGGCGGAGACCAGCAGCGGGTCGTGGTGGTCCAGGCCCTCCAGCCAGACCACGCGGTCGCCCCCCTCGCGGCGGCATTCGCGCTCATACGCCTCGTGCTGCGGCGGGGCCTCGCCCACCATCACCATCGGCAGGCCCAGCCGGCGCGCCGCGCGGATCACGCCCAGCGGGTTCTTGCGGGGCTCGACCCGGCCGACGAACAGCACGAACTCGAAGTCGCCCACGCGCTCGCGGAACAGGGCGGGGGAGCCCCAGCCAAAGTCCGGCAGGACGCCGTTCGGGACGACCTCGATCCGGCGGCGGTCGACGCCGAACAGGCGGGCGAGCTGGCCCGCCTCCTCGTCCGAGTTCGGCAGGATCGCGTCGGCCATCCGCAGGAGGTCGCGACGCCAGCCCGGCAGCCGCCGGAACGCGCGGCGGGCCGCCCACGCGCCGACGGCCCGGAGCTTGCGCGCCGCGGTCGGCTCCAGCGCCCAGAGGGCGCGGGGGTCGTACCAGCAGATCGGCGAGAGGACGACCGGCACGCGGCGGGCCTTCGCGGCCCCGGCCAGCTCCAGGCCCTCGCGCGACATGCCGAACAGGTGCAGCACCCGGGCGTGGTCGAGCTTGTCCGTCCAGGGGTGGAACAGGCGGACGGGGACGTCCATCGCCTCCAGGTGCCGGCCCGTCTGGATCAGTTGATTCTCGCCCCCGCCGGGCGCCTGGAAGGCGAACGACGGGGCATGCAGGTACGCCGAGCCCGCGGGGAACGGCCCCTGGGAACGGGCGGCCAGCCACCGCGCGGCGGTCGGCTCGGCGTCGGACGTCTCGATCGATCGGTCGCCCATCAGCTCGTCCCCGTCCTCTGGAGTTTCCAGCGCCTGAGCCCCTTCTTCACGCGGCCGGCGAGCGTGGCGTCGGGGATCTCGTCGACGGGCGTCACCGTCTCCCAGTCGATCGCCTGCCGGACCAGTTGCCGCCACGACGCCGGCCGGCGGTCGGGCTCGGGCGGGCGGGCGACGCGGCGGGCCGGCGTCGGCCGGCGCTCGTAGGCCAGGGCCGACAGGTCCAGGATCGTCCGCGGGCCGGAGAGCGGGATGAGGCTGCGGAAGTCGCCCCGCTGGACCTCCAGCGCGAGCGGGTAGTCGGCGTCCCAGTCGTCGAACTGGACCTTGACGCGGCCCGGCCCGCGGGCGATCGCCAGCCATTTCCGCGAGGCCCGCCAGCGCCACCAGCGGGCCATCTCCGTGAGCGTGGTCCGCCAGACCAGCGGGCGGCGGTCGAGCGTCGCCGCCAGGGCGAGCGGGATCTCCGGCATCCGGCCCAGCCGACGTTCCGGGTGGCCGTAGACGAAGGCCGGCTCGCCCGCGTCGGCCTTCTCGGCGACGACGGCCGCCAGGTGGTCGGCCACGCAACGGCCGTCGGCCGCGCCGGCGTCCAGGAACAGGCCCTCGCAGATCGGGTGGACCGGGACCTGCAACACCTTCGAGAACCGGCCGTCCTTCCACGGGAAGAACGGCAGGTCGTCGTACCCGAGCTGGAAGTCCGACGAGTACGAGTATCCCAGCGCCTCCATCGCGTCGTCGAGCGAGGCGTTCCAGCGGCCGTGGGGGGCGGCGAAGCCCTCGACCTCGAAGCCGCGGTCGCGCAGGATCAGGTCGGCCCGCTCCAGGTTGCGGAGGTTGGCCTCCGGGTCGCGGTAGACGTAGTGGTAGTGCCCGTGCGACTGCGCGTCGCGCCCGGCCAGGTCGGCCAGCACCTCGCGCTCGGCCTGATAGGCGGCCGTGGAGACGAAGTGGGTGGTGCAGTCGTCCAGCAGGTTGCGGGCGAGGGCGAAGCGGAAGTAGTCCTCCGCCACCGGCTCGTCCAGGTCGACCCGGAGGTTGAACGCCGATCGGAACGGGTGCGGGAACGGGGCGAGCCGCATCCAGACGCCGTCGCGCGCCAGCACCTCGTCGCGCAGGCGGTTGATGATCCGTTCGCGGATCGCCGCCTTCGGTCGCCGCGCCACCCGCTCGCGGAGCGTGTAGCCGCCGACGTCCCAGGTCGCCCGCATCGGCCGGTCGTCGACCAGGGCGTCGAACGGGTCGACGGGCTCCCCCTTGCGGAAGGCGTCGACGTCGATCGCGACGTGGCCCGACGTGAGCAGCAGGCGCAGCGTCGCGGGGGACTCGCGGCGGCCGTCGAACAGGACGAACCGGCCGCCGCGGAAGGCGAACGGGTGCGGGTCGTGGACGACCTCGAACGCCGCGCCCTCCTGGGCCAGGATCAATTCCAGGCCCGGCGGCGTCTTCCAGAGCAGGAACGGGAGCGCGGCCGGGCGGGCCGCGTGGACCTCAGACATCCGAGCCTCCGTCGCCCCGGGCGACCCACAGGGCCATCAGCCGAGCGGCCGGGACCCGACGGAACAGCACGAGCTTCCGCTCCGCCGGCGACAGCAGGTGGACGACCCGGACGTCGGGGAACGACCTCAGCAGCGCCTTGCGCAGGCGGCTGGGCCAGAACCATCGCTCGCGCACCGGCCCGTCCGACGGGTACATCCACAGCCCCCGGCGCTCGTCGATCTTCTTCACCAGGGCGCCGGGCATCCACGGCCTTTGCGCGTTGAGCGACGCCAGGCTCTTGTCGACGATCGCCAGCGTCCCGCGCGGGGCCAGCACACGGCGGGCCTCGGCGATCGTCTCGGCCCAGGTCGACGGTTCGAGGTGCTCGAAGACCTCCACGGCGATGACGGCGTCGAAGCTCCCGGACGCGAACGGCAGCCGCCGGGCGCTGCCGCGGACCGCCGCCACGCCGTCGGCCTCGGCGAGCATCGCGGCCGACAGGTCGATCCCCGCGACGCTCGCCCCGCGGTCTTGCAGGGCCTTCGCGAACCGCCCCTTGCCGCACCCCAGGTCCAGCACCCGCAGGCCGGCGACCGGGCCGATGGCGTCGAGGACGCCGACCAGGCGGTAGTCCTCCGGCTCCAGCGCGTCCTTGAACCGCCAGTGCAGGGCGTCGAACCGGAACGTGACTTCCGCCTCGTGGGCCGAGATCATCTCGCCGCCTCCATGTGGTCCAGCTCCCGCAGCTTCCATGTGCGGACCGCCGCCGACACCCCGGACATCGCGCAGAACATCAGCCCTTCCAGGCCGTCGCGGAACCCTTGCTTGTATAAATACAGCTTCAGGAACAGCCACGCCGGCCGGAGCGTCAGGTCCCGGGCCCGGAACCGGGCGCCGGCGCGGTGGAGGTCGCGGGCCTCCAGCGACGTGTAGTGGTCGATCTTGCGGAGGAACACGCGCACGTCCGGGATCGTGCGATGCTCCAGGACCCCGTGCATCCGGGCCTCGCTCCCGTCCAGCCGGACCGTCTCGTGGACGCGGCCCGTCCACACGCCCCGGTCGCGCCGGAACAGGCGGAGCGGCAAGTCCTGCTGCGTCCCCGAGTAGCCGAACGGCCGGCCGAGGATCTCGCTGCGGATCGGGATGCGGAACCCGGCGTGCGGGCTCGACGGGTCGGCCAGGGCCGCCCGGATCTCGTCGGCCAACTCGGGCGTCGCGCGCTCGTCGGCGTCGATCGAGAGGATCCAATCGCCCAAGGCCGCGGCCTTGCCCGCATTGCGCTGGGAGGCGAAGTCGTCGAACGGGCGGACGACGACCACGTCGGCCAGGCGCTCGGCGACGCCCCGCGTGTCGTCCCGGCTCGAAGGGTCGACGACGACCACGCGCTCGTGGGCGAAGGCGACGGACGCCAGGCAGCCGGGGAGGTTGGCCTCCTCGTCCTTCGCGACGATCAGGGCCGTGATCCGGGGCTCAGGCATGCGCCGCCCCCTTCCGCACGATCCCCAGCAGGGCCCGGAGAGGGAAGTATGCCGCGTAGGTGGCGAGAGCGAGGTCCAGCCGGCCGACGGCCGCCAGGACGATCCACAGGTGCCAGCGCAGGTCCGCGTGGCCCATCAGACCGACCAGCGTCTTCAGGGGGGCGAGCCGGCCCCGGCGATCGGGCTTCGCCCCGGTCGCGCCGGCGTCCTTCTCCAACTCCTCGCCCGTCAGCGATTGGACGAGGAACAGGTACTTGCCCGAGGCGAACGCGATCCCCAGCAGCAGCCAGGCGGGGCGGCCCGTCGCGGCGAACGCGGCCCAGGCGACGGCCGCGTGCAGGGCCAGGTCGGCGGCCTCGTCGAGCACCTGGTCGAGCCAGCGGCCGAACGCGGAGCACGACCCCTGGAGCCGCGCGAGACGGCCGTCGGTCGTGTCGAGCACCAGCGCGGCGGCGAGGGCGAGGGCCGTCGACCCTTGCGCGAGCCATCCCAGTTCGCCGCAGGCGACGAGCGCCGCGGACAGGAGCATCAGGGCCCCGGCGGCGAGCGTCAGCGCGTTGGGCGTAACGCGGGTGTCCTTCAACGCCGAGGCCAGCCGGTCGGCGATCGGGAAGGCCCAGTAGCGGCCGAGGGGCTGGTAATTGAGCCGGCGGTTGAGTTCCTGCTCGGCGCCGGCGAGCGATTCGGGGCGGTCGAGCCGCCAGATCGTCGCGCCCTCGGGGTCGCGTCCCCGTCGGACGGCCCGCTTCAGGCGGCGGGCGTCGTAGAGGCGATCGGTGCGGACGGTCGGGGCCGAGGCGGGCTCGCGATCGATCAGGGCGACGCGGTCGGTGTCGACGTCGGCGAGCAGCGGGATCACGTCGCGACCGCCCAGCACGGCGACGCCCTCGTCCGGGCCGACGGCGGCCAGGGCCTGGTCGACGAGCCGGGCGAGCACGGAACGGCCCAGCACGACCTCCGCGGCCAGCGGGCCGTGGGGCCCGCGCGGGCGGGCGTCGATCACCAGGTTCCGGAACCCCGCCCTCATGACTCGCCTCCGTGCGACCCGGTCCCCCTCCCATGCCGCGATTCCTTCGCGGTCATGTCTCTCTTGTGTTCACCACTCAAACCGTCGAAAGAACGCCTCCTGGCGGTCGACCCAGCCGGTCGAGCCCGCGTGCAGGGCCCGGCGGGCTCGCACCACTTCCGGCCATCGCGCGGCGGCCTCGACGAACGCGCGGCGGAACGACCGCCCGCCCCGGGCCAGCCGGACGGCCAGCCAGGCCAGGTGATTCGCCAGCCGTCGGCCCTTCAGGTTCTTCCAGGCGAAGATCAACGTATTCCGGATCGCCAGGCCGTCGCAGCGGTTCTCGCCCAGCTCCGGGGCGAAGGTCGCGAAGCCCTTGTGATAGGCCACCGATTCCGGGACGTAGTACCCCTTCAGCCCGGCCATCCAGCCGCGGAAGCCCAGGTCCAGGTCCTCGATCCGCCCCGGGAAGTAGATCGGGTCGTACCCGCCGAGGGCCAGGAACCGCTCGCGATGCACGGCCAGCACCGGCCCGGCGGCGGCGGTGAGGTCGGCCCGGTGGATGTGCTCCCGGTGATCGGGGACGCGGCTCATCCCCTGGACGAGACCGTATCGGGTTCGGACGCGGGTCCGCATCCCTTCATACGTCTGGCCGTCGAAGGTCCAGCAGAGGGGTGCGGTGAAGAGGGCGTCGGCGTGCTCGTCGAACGGGCGGAGCAGGGGGGCGATCGAGTCCGGATCGAGCTTCACGTCGCTGTTCAGCAGCAGCGCGACGGGCTCATCCATCTCCATGAGGACGTCGTTGAACGAGGCCAGCCCGCGGTTCGGGCGGCGGACGACGTTCACGCCCGGGTGGTTCGCGGCGAGCCAGGCGAGCGAGTCGTCGGCCGAGTCGTTGTCGACGACGGTGACGCCGCAGGGGACGGGCGAGCGGCGTGCGGCCTCGACGACGGAGGGGAGGCACTCCTCCAGGAGCGCCCGGCCGTTGTAGTTGAGCACCAGGATCTGGGTGCGGTCGAGCGACACGGGTTCCGTCCCTGTTTCGCCGTCGAAGGTGGCTCGTGGCGGTCTTTTGCGGCGTCCGTCCGCAATCCGCCCATTTCGGCGCGTAACTTACGAAACCGCGGGGGACCGGTCAAGGCCGGGTCCCCGCGCGTGAATGATGATGACGTCCGAGCGACTCCCGATCCGACCCCGTAGGCCGGGTCGCGACCCAGCCTATCAAGTCAGTCGGTTCGCCCTACGCCGATCGCCGAAGGCGGTTCCTCGCCGCGATGGAGGGCCAGCCTTGTGAGATGGCGTAGCCGACGGACGGCTCGTCGGACCCTCGCCTCCATCATTTTCCGACGATGCATGCCCGAGCGGCACACGTTGCATCCGCAGAACTTGAGGTGGTTCGGCATGGGGCTTCCACCGGCCAAGGCTCAGGCCCGTATCCGCTCGACTCTTGTCGTTCGACGAGGTCGGCGTCACGTCTCCGACGAGATCAGGATTACCCCGATGAAACCGCGAGGACCCAGGAAGGCCGGGCCCTCGCGCGGTTGGGCTCGTCACCCCGCATACTCGGATCCGCGGAGCTTCTCCAGCAGCTTCTTGGTGGCCTTGATCCCCTCGGGCTCGCTCAGGGCGCTACCTTCATACTCGATGCCGACGAAGCCGTCGTAGCCGGCGTCGGTGACGATCTTCATGATGCGGGCGAAGTCGAGGTTCGACTCGTTCCCCTCGGCGTCGAAGTTGTAGCTCTTGGCCGAGACGCCCTTGGCGTGGGGCATCATGCGGGCGATGGCCTCGTAGACGTCGATGGCGTACCGGCCGTCCTTCTTCGGGAAGTTGCCGAAGTCGGGCAGGGTGCCGAAGTTGTCGGAGCCCACGGCCTTGATGAGGGCGAGCAGGGCGTCGGGGTTGCTGGACGGGCCGCCGTGGTTCTCGCAGATGACGTGGATCTTGTGCGACGCGCCGTAGGCGGACAGGGCCCCGCACGCCTCGGCGGCGGCGGCGACGTCGGTGGGGCTGTAGTGGCTCCCGGTGTTCACGCGGATCGCGTGGCAGCCCAGCTCGGCGGCGGCGTCGACCCACTTCTTGTGGTTCTCGACCGCCTTGTCGCGGTCGGCCTTCTCGGGGGCCGACAGGTCGCCCTCGCCGTCGATCATGATGAGGACGTTGGCGACGCCGTGGGCGGCGGCGCGCTTCTTCAGGTCCTTCAGGTAGGCCGAATCATGGGCCTTGTCCTTGAAGAACTGGTTGACGTACTCCACGCCGTCGACGCCGTAGTCCTCGCGGGCGACCTTCGGGAAGTCCAGGTTGTCGAGCTGCTTGGAGAAGAGGGCCTTGTGCAGCGACCACTCGGCCAGCGAGATCTTGAAGTCGCCGATCTTGCCCGGCTTCGGCTTGCCGGAGAGGTCGGCGGCCAGGGCGAGCGGGCTGCGCAGGCCCAGGCCCAGCAGGGCGCCGCCGGCGACGGCCCCGCGGAGGAACGAACGGCGGTCGAGCGGGTGCGAATGCATCGGGATCTCCTGGTCGATTGTCGCAGTTCAGGCGAACGGGATGGAGGCGCCGTCGAGGATCCGCTTGAGCGCGTCCGCCGCGTCGGCGAACCGCTCCGGGCCGGTGAAGCCGAAGGACTTCTCGGCGACGGTCAGGTGGGGTTCCAGGACGACGAAGCCGTCGTAGCCGGACGCCACGGCGTCGGGGAGCAGGCGGGGGATCTCGCCGTCCCCCTCGCCGGCCGGGACGTTGCGGCGCAGGGCTTCGCTGTAGTCCTTGACGTGGAAGTGGGCGACGGCCGGCTTGAGCAGGTCCCACGCCGGGCCGATCGGCTGGCCGACCTCGACGTAGTTCGCCGGGTCGAAGGCGTGCGCCAGCGCGGGCGAGGCGACGGTCGAGAGGATGTCGTGGACCCGACCGGCGTGGTCGCCGTAGATCCCCTTCTCGTTCTCCAGCATCAGGACGACGCCTCGGTCGGCGGCGCGACGGGCCAGCTCGCCCATGCGGGCCGTGACCTCGTCGCGGTGGGACGCCGGGTCGTCGCCCTCGGGGATGTAGAAGCTGAAGACGCGGATCCGCGGGCACTCGTAGAAGGCGGCCAGGTCGAGCGCGCGGGCGAAGCGGTCCAGGTGCGGCCCGAACGGCTCGGCGACCTTGATCTTGCCGATCGGCGAGCCGATCGCGCTGAGGCCGAACCCGGCGTCGCGGAGCATCGCGCGGAAGGCGTCGTGCTGGGCGTCGGAGAGGTCCAGCACGTTCGTCCCGTGGATGGCGCGGAACTCGATGTTCCGGATCCCGTGGCGGGCCAGGACGTCGACCTGCTCGCGGGGGTCCTGGGAGATCTCGTCGGCGAAGGCGCTGAGGCGGATCATCGGAGGGGATTCGCTCCCGGTCGTGGGCGTCTCGTTCTGTCTCTCGGCGATGATAGCACTTCGGCGCGAAACCTCCAGGGGCCGGTGGTGCGGGCCTCGCCTTCCGAGTACGATACGGGCGGCCGATCGCCGACGGCCCCAAGTCAACCGCCTGGAAGCCCCGGGACGCCTGCCATGTGGACGCTCTTCTTCACGTTCGTGGTCTACTGGGTCGTGGCCTTCGTCGGCTGCTTCACGGCCGTCGAGATCGCCCAGGACGCCCTGTACGACGAGGTCACGCCCCGCGCCGGGCTGAAGGTCTCGCTCGCGGCGCTGCTCCTGGCCCTGACGATGACCTACTTCCACCCCTCGTTCGAGACGATGTTCACGGCGAACGTCGGCATGACGGTCCTCCAGGGGATCGTCTGGTTCGCGGTCTTCATGTTCGTGCTCCAGTTCCACCCCTGGCATGCGCTCGGCCTGGGCGTCCTGATGATGTGCCTGGTGGCCCCGCTGGCCACGATGGGCGTCGACAGCATGCTCGCCCCCGACGACCAGGTGCAGCGGATCCGCAGGGGGACCTCGGCCGCGACGCAGCCCGTGCGGCGATCGCTCTCGCCCGGCGGGGCCCCGGCCCCCCCGGGCGCGACGCCCGCGCCGGCGGCGAAGTGATCGGGGCGTCCGCCGTCAGTCCAGGATCCAGTGCCCCTCATAGGTCGTGTCCGGATCCGGGCCGATGATCTCCCAGCCGACGACCGCGCCGTCGAGGGCGTCGAACAGTCGGGTCGGCCGGACGGGTCGGCGTTCCTCGGGCGTCGACGCCTTATAGGCGATCAGGCTCAGGCGGCCGGCCGGGCGGCTCGACGGCATGAGGATCCACATCGTCGCGACCTTCGTGACGCCGTAGCTCGTGTGGACCAGCGCGTTCGCCCCGTCGCGGCCGGCGCGGATCTCCGGGCCGCGATAGATCTGATCGACGACGACCTCGACCGGCTCGGCGATCGGGACGCCGCTGAAGTCCAGGTCCAGCTCCCAGCGATACGGGCCGCGGCCGTCGGCCGGCGGGATCTGCTTGAGCGTGGGTGCCAGGCTCCGGTTCGCGCAGGCGACGGCCAGGTCCGGAGACCGGCTGTCGAACTGGAACCGCAGGTGATCGTCGACCCCCTCGCCCCCGGTCCGGCGGACCAGGTAGCGGCGGTGCTGGTAGACCTGCGGCGTCGCGGCCGACGCCCAGGAGAGCACGGCCCGGTCCCAACGCCGGAGGTCGACGATGTGCGAATCGGTGAGGAACTCGAAGCCGCGGTAGTCGGTGGGCTCGAACCGATCGGCGGCGACGGGCCTGAGCCCCTCCAGGCTCGCGACCGGCCCGCCGCGGACCAGGGCCAGGAGCCGGGCCTCGTCAGGGTTCCCCTCGGCCACCAGCCCGAGCGCCTGGCGGACGTTCCTGGTGCTGACGTAGGTCCGGTACAGGAGGTAGGGCCCGGCGAGGATCACGGCGAGCATGAACGGCAGGAAGACGTAGGTCATCGCGTCCTTGCGGTCCAGCAGCGTGCTGAAGATGCGCCGGGCCGCCGACCCTTGCAGCTCCCTCGCCAGGGCGGTCGCCTCGGAGGCCGGGCGGTCGCGGCCGAGGAGCCGGGCGAGCTTCCGCGGCGGCTCCGGGACCGGATCCCAGGGCGGGCCGTCGGGGAGGTCGCGGCCGAAGACGTCGGGGCGGGAGCGGCACGCCTGGCGGGCCACGCAGTAGCCGTGGCGCACCAGGCCGCGGATCTCCGCCGTCGAGAATCGGTCCAGGTCGGTCCGCATGCCGACGATCTGGCGCTGGACGACCGGCTCCGGGGCGGTGGGATCCTCCTCGGGCTCGACCATCCGATAGATGGGCGTGAACAGGAACCCCTCGGCCGCGCCGAAGATCTCCTTCTCCAGCTGCCAGACGCGATCCATCAGGATGTCCGACGCCCGCATCGCGGTCTGGATCAGGCCGCCGCTGAAGGCGTCCCGGGTGATGCCGAGCTTGGCCCCGGCGTCGCTGACGATCACGGCGTCGAAGTCGTCGGCGGACGGCCGGACCGAGGGCGGCGCGCCGGGGACGTGGTCGGGGCTCTCGCCGGTCCCGTCGCCGGGTTCGGCGTCGCCGCCGCCGCGCGATCGGCCGTTCGTCGCGACGGCCGTCGCCGCCTTCTGGGCGGTCGCGCCCGACGCGGCGACGGCCGCCTCCAGGTCGCGGTCCTCGGGCTCCTCGACCTCGACCTCGCGGCCGTCGGCGTCGGTCGGGCGGCACGAGTCGGACCAGCAGCGCTCGATGAACCGGAAGGCGCGGATGCCCAGGTTGTCGAACACGCCGCCGTCGGTGAACGCCTGGTGCGAGAACGCCGCCTCGGTCGCCCCGATGTCGGCCGAGTGGAGCTGGATCGGCGGGAAGAAGCCGGGGAACGCCGACGACGCCGCCACCGCCAGCGGGACCGTCGCCAGCCCGGCCTGGATCCGCTCGAACTGCACGCGGTCACCCGGCAGCCGGCGCTGCATGATGAGGCCGGACCGCGTGAACGAGGTGATGCACCCTTCGCTCAGGTTCGTGGCCAGGATGTGCAGCTCGGGGGACTCGGGCAGCTCGTACAGGCAGACGTCGCCGTACAGGTACTTCTTGTAGTGGTGCTCCAGCATGCCGGCCCGGGTGAACCGGCGATTGACGGGGCGTCGGAGCACCCACCGCGGGGCCGTCGCCAGGACCGCGAACGGGTAACGCCGCACGATCCGATTCCGGACGTCCATCCGGATGAAGTCGAGGACCTCCTTCGCGGCCTTGTCGAACTCCTCCGGCGGGCCGTTGTATCGCCCCCAGTTCAGGACGAGGTGGGCCGCCAGGATGCTCCCGCCGGAGACCGACGTGATGTGCGTGACGTTGCGCAGGGCCCCGGTGTCGCGGAGGAACCGGATGATCCCCAGGTGGTAGAGCGTGGCTCGGAATCCGCCCCCGGACAGGGCCAGGCCGATCTTGGGCATGGTCTCGCCTCCGTTCGTCGCCGTCTCTCGTCGCGGCGGCGCGGGGAGTCGCCGTCGCGGTTCGCGGTGGGCGCGGCGGGCCGGGGTCGGCCGCCGACGGTCGCGCGTCGACCTTCGCGGTCGGCGCGCACAAGACCGACGTGGGTTGCAATCCGCGCGCCGACCCGGTCGGGGCAGGGATTCAGGCCAGGCCGCGCGAGAGGACCTGGACGGCGTCGGCGAGGCGGTCGGCGGCCTCCTGGGCATGGGCGTGGAGCGACCAGAAGTCCTTCACGACCGACGGCCGGCCGACCAGCGCGCGGAGCGCCGCGCCGACGCGGTAGCTCCCCGAGGCGTTGAGCATCCGGCCGATCTCCGGCGGGAGTTCGGTCCGGGCGTCGTCGCTGACGATGCGGAGGGAGTGGAAGGAGACCCGGCGGGCGCGGGCGGCCTCGGCCGCGGCGTAGGTCTCCATGTCGATCGCGTCGGCCGCGTGCCCGGCCCGGAGGCGGGCCTTCTCGGCGACGCTCCCGATCACGCGGTCGACCAGCAGCAGCCGGCCGACGACCCGGACCGTGGGGACCGCCGCGACGGCCGTCGCGTCCAGCTCGATCGCGCCGCCGACGCCGTCGACGACCGACCGCGGGGCGATCAGGTCGTTGCGGTTCAATTCGGGATGGAGCGCCCCGGCGAACCCCGCCGAGACGATCGCGCGGGGCCGGTGGCCATCGATCAGGTGCTCGACCCCGCGCCGGGCCGCCGCCGCGCCGACGCCCGAGGCGACGACGACCAGCAGCCGGCCCTCAAGCTCCCCCTCGATCACGGTCAGCCCGCGCGAGGCGTAGCGACGCACCCCCTCCAGCCGGTCGACCAGGTGGCCGACCTCCATCGGCATCGCCGCGACCACGCCGACGTCGGCCGGCGTGGGGGGCGGGGCGAGGTTGGGGCGGGCGTCAGATCCCAAGGGGGCTCACCTCGCGGGGGGCGGGACATTGGTTTTCGGGGCGGCCGAGACCATCAAGTCCTTCTCCCCTTGAGGGAGAAGGTGGCCGAAGGCCGGATGAGGGGGGCGTGACCGGCTGCCGTCGCCATCAAGTCTTCGTTGGTTGGGTCTTGGTCCGGCCTACCAGGCTCGGCCGCCATTGTCAGGACGCAAGGGCGGTGAGCCACAACGGTCAACCGTCCGACCGTCTCCATCGTCCGACCAACCAATTGTAGCAACCCGCCACGAGCGCGCTCACAACGCAACTTATGGAGTAAACCGCGAGTATGTTGTGCCAATTCGGGTCGGACCATTGTCTCGATGCCAGGCATATCAGGAAGGCGATGAACGGGCCGACCATGATAACCAGGAGGACGTCGTCCCGCCGGCCCCGTGAGGCGACAAAAGCGGTGAGGGTGAGGATGCTATGACTGGCCCAGCAGAGGACGGCGATTCGATTGAGATACCTGAAAGCATCCGGCCGCGCATGGCGACCGAAAGCGGATTTCAAAAGGTTCTCAACGTCTCCCCGCCCAACGAGCATGAGAACGGTTATCGCAAGCCATACGAGTAGGAGCGAGGCGACGATCCAGAGCCGCGGGTCGAAGGACCGACGAGCGGTGTTCATCCCCCGTCTCCGTCACCCAGGAATCGGCGACGGCGGTCGACCCCTCATCCGGCCTTCGGCCACCTTCTCCGAAGGATGCTTGTCGTCGGCCTGTTCGGATCGTGCGAGGCCGGCATGCCCTCCGCACGCCGTCGACCCTCACCCGCCGCTGCGCGGCCGCCCTCTCCCGGTGGGAGAGGGGACGGACGCGAGGCTTCCCTTGCGGGGCGAAGCCTCATCTCAAAGGAACTGCCACTTCACCATCTTGAGCGTGTCGCCGAGCCGGCTGTTGACGCCCAGGGCGGCGGAGGTTTCGAAGCCCGAGTGCATCATGCAGTTCTCGCAGCGCGGGTCGCGGCCGGGGCCGTAGTCCTCCCAGTTCGTCTTGTCGATCAGGTCGCCGAACGTGGGGTGGTGGGTGTCGGTGATGAGGTAGCAGGGGCCCTTCCAGCCCTTGATGTTGCGCGTGGGGTTGGCCCAGGCAGTGCAGCTCAGCTCGCGCTTGCCCTGGAGGAACTCCAGGTAGATCGGCGAGGTGTAGAAGTTGTACTTGCGGAACATGGCCTCGGCGGCGCGGAACTTGGCGCGGATGTCGGCGCGGGTGAGGAACATCCCCTTGTCGGCGACGGCGTCGTAGCCGTAGCCGGGGGAGATCAGGAAGCCGTCGACGCCCAGGCCGGTGAGGTGGGCGAACAGCTCGTCCAGCTCGGCCATGTCGGTCTCCTTGAAGACCGTCGTGTTCGTGCAGACGAGATGCCCGGCCTCCTTGGCCGCCTTGACGCCGTCGATGGCGATGTCGAACACGCCCTTGCGCTCGACGGCGAGGTCGTGGTTCTCGCGCATGCCGTCGAAGTGGACGTTGAAGAAGAAGCGGTTGTTCGGCTTGAAGTCGGCGATCTTCTTGCGGATGAACATCCCGTTCGTGCAGAGGTAGACGACCTTCTTCCGCTCCAGGATCTTGGCCGTCAGCTCGCCGATCCCGGGGTAGATCATCGGCTCGCCGCCGCAGATCGAGACCACCGGCGCGCCGCAGTCGTCGACGGCCGCCAGGCACTCGTCGATGCTGAGCTTCTGCTTGATCGTCTGGGAGTATTCGCGGATCCGGCCGCAGCCCGTGCAGGTCAGGTTGCAGGCGTGCAGCGGCTCCAGCATCAGGACCATCGGGAACTTCTTGGCCCTGGAGAGCTTCTTCTTCGCGACGTAGCCGGCGATCCGGCTGGTCGCCTCGAATGGGAAACGCATGCGGCGATCACTCCCTTGTTCTGCTTGCGTGGGACCGGACCGGGCGGAAGTCGTCGACGGGGCGGATTCGGGCTCAGACGGTCGGCCGGGGGTCGGCCGGGATGCGGCTCGCCAGCGCGCCGGGGGCGAGGCTGCGCCCTCGGGCGACGGCCTGGCCGTAGCGGGCGATCGCCATCAGCGGGAACGAGACCCGATACAGGTGATACCGCAGGTAGAAGACCCGGGGGAAGCCCGTGCCGGTGAAGTCGGCCTCGTCCCACGACCCGTCCTCGGCCTGGGTGTCGACGAGGTGTTGGATCCCGCGGGCCACCGCCGGGCTCGTCGCGCGGCCGGCGGCGATCAGCCCCAGCACGGCCCACGCCGTCTGCGAGGGGGTCGGGTTCCCGGTCCCCTTCAGGCTCGGGTCGTCGTACGTCCGGCAGGTCTCGCCCCAGCCGCCGCACGCCTGCTGCGTCGCTTCGAGCCAATCCGCGGCGCGGACGAGGGCGGGGTGGTCCATCGGGTGGCCGATCGCCTTGAGGCCCTGGAGCACCTGCCACGTCCCGTAGACGTAGTTCACGCCCCAGCGGCCGTACCAGCAGCCCTCGGGCTCCTGGGTCCGCCAGAGGTAGTCCAGGCCCTTGCGGACGGCCGGATGGTCGGCCGGGTAGTTCAGGTCGCCGAGGGCCTCGATCACCCGGGCGGTGATGTCGGCGCAGCTCGGGTCGAGCATGGCGTTGTGGTCGGCGAACGGGACCTTGGTCAGGACCTCGTTGTCGATGTCCACGTCGAACGCCGCCCAGCCGCCGTCCCTGTTCTGCATGGCCAGCAGCCAGTCGACGGCCCGCTTGATCGCGGCGGCGTAGCGGGGCTCGTCGGCCTTGCCGGCGCGGAGCAGGGCCATCAGGACCATCGCCGTGTCGTCGATGTCCGGGTAGAAGCCGTTGGCGTACTGGAAGTGCCAGCCGGTCGGCTCGATCCCCGGCCGCCGCACCTGCCAGTCGCCGCCGCGGCGGATCTCCTTGGAGAGCAGCCACTCGGCGGCCTTCTCCACCGCCCCCTCGTCGGCCGGTTCGTCGGCGTCCGACAGCGCGATGGCCGCGATGGCCGTGTCCCACACCGGCGAGACGCAGGGCTGGAACCGGGTGGTGTCGCCCTCGTCGATCCGCAGGTCTTCGAGCTGCCGCCAGGCCCAGGCCACGGCCTGCGAGTCGGGCTCATAGCCCAGGCAGTGCAGGGCGAGGATGGTGTAGACCATCGGCGGGTAGATCGCGCCGACGCCGTCGGAGTCTTCGAAGTGCTCGACCATCCAGCGGTGCGCCGCCTTCACGCCCCGGCGTCGCAGCGCGGCCGGCGCGAGCCGGTCGAACCACTTCAGGCCGCGGTCGGCGGCCAGGAAGAACCGGCTCCAGGAGAGCAGCGGGTGCTTCGGCCGCGTCCACCGCTTGACGCCGTCCACGAACAGCTCGTCGATCCCGACCGGCGGTTTGCGCACCGGCTTGAAGTGGGAGACGATCGACAGCGGCACGACGATGGTCCGCGTCCACGAGGACATCGCGTACAGGCTGAATCCCCAGTGCTTGGGGATGAGCGTCAGCTCGGGCGGGACGGTGGGGCATTCGTCGTAGCGGATCTGCCCCAGCAGCGCCAGGTAGAACCGGGTGAAGCTGTTGCAGCCCCCGGCGCCCCCCATCTTGAGGACGGCCTCGCGGGCCTTGGCCATCTCGGGGTGGTCGACGGGCGTGCCGGTCAGCTTGAGGGCGAAGTAGCCCTTGACCGACGTGCTGAGGTCGGCGGGGCCGCCGGGGTAGTTGGGCCAGCCGCCCTCGGGGAGCTGATGCTCCAGGAGGTATCGGGCGGAGCGGAGGCAGACGCCCTCGCGCTCGCGGCCGAAGAAGGCCATCAGGAGGACCGTCTCGGATTCGAGGATCGTGTCGCCTTCCAGCTCGCCGACCCAGTGGCCGTCGGCCTGCTGGCGGTCGCGGAGCCATCCCCGGGTCCGGTCGAGCGCGGCGTCGTGACCGCCGGCGAGGGCCGTCTCGCGAGGCATCGTCGACCGGGCGAAGGAATGGGCCGCGGTGCCGTGGGGAGCGCCTCCCTCCTTGTTGGCGATCATGCGTCGTCGATCCTCTTTCGCTCGTGAAGAATCCCGGCCTGCCGGGATCGCCGATGATCCCCGGCGCGCAAGGAGGCGCGCCGGACGCCCTCCCCGGATTGGGAGGTCATCCTAAGCGCGTCGCGGAGATCCGATCAAGATCAAACCCCCGCCCGATTTGCGGCCGGCGATTTCGGCGCTTGCGTCGAGGGGCGGAGAGATCGCCCATCCTTTCCAGAGTCGCGCGGCCCGGGTCAATCGGCCGTGAAGGTCGATTCGATGCGGAAGTCGCGGAGCAGGGGGATGGAGCGGAGGATCGCCTCGACCCGCTCGGGCGACTCGCCCGGCGAGAGCGCGCCGCGGACCTGGACGACGTCGCCCCGGACGTCGACGCGGTCGACGTGGGCGGCGTCGCCGGCGTGGCGTCGGATCTGGTGCAGGAGGTACGGCTCCAGGTCGTCGGGCCGGGCCTTGTCGCGGAGCGGGTTGGGGGTGTTCTCGTCGGGGAGCGGGAATTCCAGCTCGTCGACGACCTGGCGCACGCCCGGCGTCTGCTCGACGGCGCGGAAGGCCAGCATCGCCTCATAGGCCGACGGGACCTTGCCTCGGATCGTCGCCGCATCCCCCTGCGCCTGCACGTCGATCCCCAGATCCTTCAGCGCCGGCCTCCGCTCGATCGCCTGCTCGGCTCGCGCGGCGAGGGCGTCGGTCGCGGGGGCGGCCGGCGCGAGGGCCTCGGCGGGCGGGGGAGGGGGCGGGACGACCTCGGCTTGCGCTTGCGCCTCCTCGGCCGGCAGCGTCTCGACGGGCTTGCCGTCGTAGGGCTGCGGCGGGGGCGGGGGCGTGGCGCGGTCGAGCACCTTCAGGTCGCTGGAGACCCGGGTCACGCCGGGGGCCTTCATCGCCTCCTGCTCGATGAGACGCTTGTCCTCCTCGCTGGCGACCACGCCCGAGAGGTGGACCTGGCCGAATTCGTCGACCGAGAGCTGGATCTTCCCCTTCGCCGGCGCGGAGGCGCGGCGGGTTCGTTCATCGGGCGTGGGCCGCTTCGCGGCGGCTGGGACATCGCCCCGGCGCGCGTAAGCATGGTCGGGCGGGAAGCTGACAAGCGGGGGCTCCATGCCCCAGAACGGGTCGTCGAGCCGGCCGAACAGGGGCTCGGGATAGACGAAGTACGGGGATGGCCCGACGGCCGACGCGACGGCGGGGCCGGCCGCCTGGGCCTGCTCGGCCGCGACCCGATGGGCCTCGGACGTGTCGATCGTCAGGGAGTCGTGCGGGACGAGGCCCATGTCGATGACGGTGCGGATCACCAGGTCGTGGACGCCCTTGGTCCCCACCTTGCCCGACAGGACGATCTCGCCCGACTTGCCCGTGGTGACGCGCACCGGGTAGGGGAGGATCAGCGGGTTGGCCCGGAGGGCGTCGACGACGGCCTGCTCGGGGCCGGCGGGGGCTTCGGCGAGCGCCGGGGCCGTCGCGGAGGCGGCGGACGCGGCGAGGACGATCGATCGGAGGCGTCCAGACATGATTCGCCCCTTCCTTGTCGACGTGCGGTGCGGAGGGCCTCTCGATGAAGTCTATCGGCGACGCCGACCCGACGACAAGTCGTCGTGATCGGGCCGGGCCGGCCGACAAACCCATCGAGACGCCCGGGGGCGACCGATCCGTTTCGCTTCAGAGCTTGTGAATCGATGTAGATCGCCTTGGCCTCGGGCGTGGCCATCCGCCGCCAGGCGGCCACGGCCGGGGCGTCGCCCGGCTTGGGCTCGTGGCGGTCGACCTTCGGGGCCTGCGAGGCCGGGACCGGGGCGTAGGCCGTGCAGCCGAGCCCTGGGGCGGACGCGGCCTCGATCTGGTCGTGCTAGGCGAAGCCGCCGTCGACGAGGTATTCGGCCGGGGCTCGGCCGGCGCGGGCGACGAGTTGGACGGCCATCGGGGCCATCAGCCCGGCGTCCGAATCGGCGACGACCACGTCGACGCCGACGATCACCCGGCCGCCCACGTCGGAGGCGAACTGGACGTTGTAGGCGGGGCGGAAGCCGCCGTCGGCCATCCCCGTCACCGCCGCTTCTCCTCGTTCAGCCAGATCTCGGACTCCATGCGCAGGTATTTGACTTCATACTCACTGTATGATGGATGATGGTGATTGGGCTGGCCGTGGCAAATCTCCTCGAACCTGCCCAGGTCGTTGTTGTATTTCTCCAACGCCGTGACGATCTCGGCCTTCCCGGCCCCCGCCCTGCGAAGCGCCTCCAGTCTGCGGCTTCCCCACGGGCCGATCGTCCCCCCGTTGATCTCCATCCTGCCGCTTCGAGACAGATTCTCCAGGATCGCCCAGGCTTCGTCGATCACGGCGAGTTGCCGCCTGGCAAGGTCTCGGTCGGCCGCCAGGTCCGCGGCACCCGCGTCGAACGGTGGCGGCACATCTTGGGCTAGAGGGGCGTCCTTGACCGTCCCCCTCTGGGGCGAAGGCAGTCGGATTTCCTGCGCGGCGACCGCGACGATGGCGAGGATTGAGATCGCGGCGACAGCGGCCAGCGGTCTCAGCCCGGAAGGGTGCATCATCCGGATCGCTCCTTCGGCAAGAAAGGATGGAATGCCCGACGAAACCAAGCCCGCCGATGCCCAGCATCATCCGGATCGCTCCTTCGGCAAGAAAGGATGGGGACCAAGTCCCTGAACGCTATCGCCTCAGGCGTGGCGCGAGCCAGCGATCGGTCGGGTAGGCGCGGCAACGCCCGCGCCTACCCGACCCGGCGGGCAGACCCCTGGACATTAGCGAGGATCGACGCGGCGCCGGCCGGATTCGGAAGCTCACTTCACCGGCTTCTCCTCGCGGCGGCTGAGGAGGTAATTGAGCAGGTTGTAGAACTCGGGCTCGGGGATCTGCTGGGCGAGGTCCGCCGGCATGGGGGAGAGCTGGACGGTCTTGCGCTCCTCGACCTCGTCGGCGGGGACGCGGACCTCCTGGCCCTGGGCGTCGGCCATGACGAGGATCTTCCCCTCCTCGCGGAGCAGCAGGCCGGAGATCACGCGGCCGTCCTCCAGGGCGAGGACCGTGGTGCGGAACATCTGGTCGACGTTCCGGTTCGGGTCGAGCACGTCTTCGAGGATCCGGTCGAGCCCACGGCCGCCGACGCCGTCGAGCTGCGGGCCGACGCGGGCCCCCTTGCCTTCAATCTGATGGCAGACGCCGCAGCGGACCTCGAACACCTTCGCGCCGGCGGCGACGTCCGCCGCGGCCTTGCCGAAGCCCTCGCGGCGGCCGTCGAGCAGCGCCTTCACCTGCTCGTCGGCCGGCGGCAGGCCGGCGAGGAGCTTGGCGATGCGGTCGCCGACGCCTTCGATGCCGGCGTTCTCCAGGCCGATCGTGATCGGCCGCTGCTGGAGCAGGCGGGCCGACGCCTTGCCGTCGGCGATCGCCTTCAGCAGGGCCTCGCCGCCGTCCTTGCGGCGCACCAGCGCCGCGGCGGCCGTGGACTGGACGCGCTCGGGGGCGGTGGCCAGCGAGGCGATGATGGCGTCGCGGGCCTCGGGCTTCTCGATGTTCGCCAGGGCCACGGCGGCGGCCTCGCGGAGCGGCGGGGGCAGCGA